>Ga0182211_1000213_pt1 | contig 18145 bp, 19 predicted proteins | sample G5R1MG_20_FD_129660 | JGI IMG/M metagenome (GOLD analysis project Ga0182211, IMG submission 129660) | Switchgrass phyllosphere microbial communities from Michigan, USA - G5R2_MAIN_03OCT2016_LD1 MG | ecosystem: Host-associated > Plants > Phyllosphere > Phylloplane/Leaf | place: USA: Michigan... | reverse complement strand
TACAGATACATTCCCTGGTACAGTGACTTCCAGGACTACTGGCCCTATACCAGGTACTAGCACAGTATCCGCCTCAGGAACTGTTCCTGGAACTGTAATTATTACAGATGCCCTGTCCACTACATCTGAGTTCCCTGGTACTGTGACCTCTAGAACTATAGGTCCTACGCCTGGTACCAGCACGGTGTCTGCCTCAGGAACTGTTCCTGGAACTGTTATTATTACAGATACGTTTCCTGGAACAGTGACTTCTAGGACTACTGGCCCTATACCAGGTACTAGCATAGTATCCGCCTCAGGAACTGTTCCTGGAACTATAATTATTACAGATGCCCTATCCACTACATCTGAGTTCCCTGGTACTGTAACCTCTAGGACTACTGGACCTACGCCTGGTACCAGCACGGTGTCCGCCTCAGGGACTGTTCCTGGAACTGTTATTATTACAGATGCCCTATCTACTACATCTGAGTTCCCTGGTACTGTGACCTCTAGGACTACAGGCCCTACGCCAGGTACTAGCACAGTACCCGCCTCTGGCACGGTGCCTGGCACTCTTATTATTACCGATGTAGTCTCTGCAACAAGTTCACCTATTAATCCAGGAACGGTTACCACCTCAGTGAGTGGTACAGTAGCGGGTACTAGCACCGTGCCAGCTTCGGGTTCTGTGCCTGGCACGGTTATCGTAACTACCGTCGATCCAGGAACAGTCACAACTACAGTATCTGGAACAGTAGCAGGTACAAGCACTATACCGGCCTCTGGCACTGTGTCTGGAACAGTTATTGTCACCTCGGTTAATGCAGGAACAGTCACTACTTCAGTTACTGGTACAGCAGCTGGTACAAGTACTGTACCGGCCTCAGGCACTGTTCCCGGCACTGTTATTATTACCTTTATACCCCCAGGAACTGTTACTGAGACAGTTACTGGTACGGTAGCTGGTACAAGTACTGTTCCAGCCTCAGACACAGTCTCTGGTACTGTTATAATTACCTTTGCACTGCTAGGAACTATTACTACAACAGTTACTGGTACAGTAGCTGGTACAAGTACAGTTCCAGCCTCAGGGACAGTATCTGGCACAGTTGTTATTACGACTGTACCTGTTCCGACTGACGCATGCTCACCCGACGTCATAACATGCCCCCCAACTGGGGTTGATATATCAGCCTACGCGAATTCCATTCAGTTTAATGAAACATACAGGGAATCAAATGGTCTAAAGGGAAAATCCACGTTAACCGCTGATTATATCCTAGGTATCAGTCCGTATGGGACTGGAAGAGCCACGACCCTCAGTGCTCTCGACCTTAAAATAAATTCAACAACCGGCATTCCTGTTAATAACGATGAGACATATCCATATTATCTCAAAGCCTATAGCAACGTTACAGCTCCCGGATTCTATGGACTCACGTATGATGCGAATAACTCAACGTTACTCTATATTGGGTATTTTAAACCACCTGCCAGTGGCATATATACCATATGCTCAGTAGCAGATAACGTGAATGAGATGTACATTGGCCGAGGTCAGGCCTTTTCCTGCGGGCAAACGTCCTTTTCGCCATCTCAGACAAGTAGCTATTCAGCCAGTTGGATCCAAAGCACTTGTAAAAACGTGACTCTAGTAGCCAATTTCCTATACCCTATTCGACAGGTGTTTGGAATGAATGAGCTTCCAAGCTTCCTTAACACTACGATCACGCTAGCGGGTAACAGCACGCCCGTTGATCTGAGCGACCGATTGTATCCTCAACAATGCCCTGGATATATCCCACCACCTGGGACAGTTACCAGCGTGACCACTGGCCCTACTCCTGGCACGAGCACTGTACCTGCTTCAGGAACGGTATCCGGTACTGTCATCATCACCGCGACACCAGCGGGAACCGTCACGAGAACCGTTGATGGTCCCGTGAACGGTACGAGCACGGTTCCGGCGGACGGCACGATTTCGGGCACCGTCATCGTTACTAAAATGCCAGGCACTGTGACGAGAACGGTTGATGGTCCCGAAATCGGCACGAGCACGATTCCTGCCAGTGGGTCTGTTTCAGGCACTGTCATTGTCACTAAACAGCCAGGGACTGTTACCAGAACAGTGAATGGCCCGGAACGCGGTACGAGCACTGTTCCTGCCAGTGGGTCTGTCTCAGGCACTGTCATTGTTACTACGTGCACAGTTGCAAATCCTAGCACAACAGTCAATGCAAATGGTGCTGCTAGCACGATAGTTGCAACAACCGTGCCAGCATGCGCAACTCAGATGAGCTTCGTGGTCCTAGGAGGTGCTGGTGGCCGGATAGGCAACGGTGGTGGCCAGGGGGCGCAAGTCGTTGGTCGTGTCAATGTCACGCCTGGCCAAGCCATTCTACTTGCTCCTGGTGGCGCAGGTCAGGATAATGGCAGCCCAGGGGGTAGCGTACGTGGCAAAGGTGGCAGTGCCGTGAATGGAGGTGGCGGTGGTGGTGGGGCTTCAATCCTTTACATCGGCCTTAACCCGCTTGTCATCGCCGGTGCAGGCGGTGGTGGATGTATACAAATAGCTGGGTTTACCTCAGCTACTGGCCCACCAGCCATGAGTACCTATGATAAAGGCGATGCTGGTAAGCCGGGACTCACGACATATGTTGCTTCAGGCGGTGGGTATACTTCCATGGCCGAGGGAGGTCACCCTGGAACATCGAGCAGCGCCGGCGCAGCAGGCGTTTTTAGGGGCTACGAAGACGCGGCACAGAACGGCAATGCTGGATCCGGGACCAATGGTGGGAACGGCGTGCCGATTCCAAGGGGCTCGAATCCTGGAGCTGGTGGCTCAGGCGCTGGTGGTGGAGGGTATTTTGGCGGTGGTAGCGGAGCTGTGCTCTACAAAAACTACTACAATGGCAACTCAATTGCCAACTGGATGACAGGCGGTGGTGGAGGAGGTTCCACCTTTGTGGGCTCGTCCGTCATCGGTGGCGTTACGACGATTGGAAATGCATCGCCAGGACGCGTATCCGTTGTCTTTAGCTAGTGGAGAGGTTGGGCGCCAGGGCAAATCCTGCTCCGCTCCTCCCTTGGAGGGGCAAGATATTTCGTCTGTCTTACGAGCAAGTAGGTAGCTACTGCGAAAGCCGCTGTATAGGAATTCACAGTCTTATTGTATTTGTATCGTGTCTTTTTGCTATTTATATTGTATTCGCAGCCTCTGGCCATGGTGGTTGGTGGACGAGCTAGCCCCGCTTTGGGCAGGCGGCAATGCGGGGAAGCGTGGGGGACTCGGAACTCGCTAGTCCCTACCGAGTTAGGAGGTTCCAGTTAGGGCAGTTAGGGTAGTTGCCTCCACCTTACATACCTTCCCCCCTCTTACCCCGCGACCCCTCTCAGCTGATGTGGCCCCGATCCCGTCGGCATCGGCCACCTGTGACCAACAACCTCCTCCCTACCCCACTTCATCCCACCTTCCCCCTCCGCCCCCACACCGGCATTCCCTCACGATGAGTGCAATCGCCAATAGCACCGACCGCGTCGAGCAGGTCAAGGTGCTATTCGCCCTCTTCCCAGCCTACAACACGCTCGACGTAGCCGGCCCGCTCGAGGTCCTCAGCCGGTCGCTCCAGGACCCCAAGGACAAGTGTAGGCAGTGACGCTCCCAGGCATACCCCGCTGACGCCGTCTGCAGCCAGCAAGGCCTTCGACTGCCAGTTCGTCGGCACCGCCGCCGCCATGACGTCGGTCCAGGGCCTCACCATCAAGGCCGACATGGACTACGACGATGCCAATGCCGAGCTCGACGATTTTGATGTCATCATTGTCCCGGGCGGCGACGGCGTCTTCGAGGTGCTCGAGAACAAGACCGAGCCCCTCCATCTGCTCACCAAGTACGTCGAGCTCCACGAGAAGAATCCCGTCAAAGAACGCACCATTCTCGCCATCGACGTCGGTGCCTTGCTCCTGGCCCAGCAGGGCATGCTTGAGGGTCTTGCCGCTACCACCCACCCAGACTACTACGTCCGCCTGGAGACCATCTGCCAGGATGCTGCGCGACGTGACATGTCCATGCGCACCGACGTCATGGAGGAGCGCTACGTGGTAAACAATGCCCGCTTTGATCTGGGCGAGAATCCGGACGAGAATCCGTATGTGACAGCGAGATTGGCTTTGTATGGCCCAATGCTTACAACGGCCAAGGTACATCATCACAAAGTCCCGCGAGCCACCTAGTGCCGAAGAGGGCACCAACACGGGACAAGCCCGCCGGAAGTCGATTGCTCGCAAGGGCAGCAACGCCTTACGCGACTCTCGTCGCCGCGAGTCCATCGCTCGACGTGCCTCGATGCCGCTGGGCGGCATGCGGGTCATTACCACGGGCGGCGTTACGGCTGGTCTTGATGCCAGCTTGTACTTGGTCGGTTCGCTGGCCTCTCACGATTCGGCCCTCGAGGTCTCTCGCGTGATGCAGTATACTTGGGTCAAGGGTGTCACGGTCGATGCGATCGATGTGTAAGCGATAGGTCTCGCGCATTGAGCGAAGGCGTTCACGAGGCAACATCTGGCGCGGTCATCCGGGGAAATGTCGGAAATGTCGGGGCTTCACCAAAACGAACCATGTAAAATACCCAACGATGCTAGTACGGGTTTAGCAATACAACATGACAATGGAACAACTCGGACCGTTCCTGTGACTGGAGCTGTCAGTACATTATGTCGGCGAAACTACACGAGTCCTACGATGTGAAGAGTACGGGGGGTGCTCCCTACCGAAAGCTACTAGTAAGCCTCTGCGGCGTGTAGATGTGCAACAAAGGAGGTCGGTCAGTCGGCAGGATGTTGGAAATTAAGATCACTCATTGGTCTGGTGCGGCGAAGCTTGTTTCCCCGCGCCGCAGTGTGGCGGTGCAGACTCGAAAATCGCTCACCACTATGTACATACGTAGGTAGTAGGTAGCCAGCACCGGCAAATTGCAAGTGCACGTCAATTATGAGGTATTTATCGTCGAATCGCTTTGGCCCGACCCCGACAAGGACCAGGACAGTCTCTGAACCATGGTACTGGTGCCTTTTGACGCACCGCTACTCCCGCCGATTCAGTTGCGTCGTCGGAGAGCCTGGATGCTGGGTCACCAGCCCGTGTCTGGCGCGCTTGAACACAGTAGGTACTTGACTGTGCCGTTAGCAAAAACAGGTGATTCATTTTCCTCCTCCAGTATAAATCGTGCTCGCGACCACAGCCTGCCACTATGATATCCTTCTCATCTCGTTTGACCTCTTCTTTTCAGACCCTCCCTGCACAGAATTTGGTGGAGATCTCCAAACCACTTCTTTCCGTGTGCGCATCCCAGGACTTGTAGATGGACAGCGACGACAAGTCCGCGCCGCGTGTTCGATTTGGGGAGCAACGCCTTCCGGACGAGGAAGACGGCTATGTGACGTATGAGCGTCGCCAGCGTGAGCCCTCGCGTAGAGGCAGTATCGGTAGCCTATCAATCCACAGCACCGGTGGGACAAGGACGGTCCAGCCAGAAACTGCTCTGCCAATCACCTATCGGACGCTCTCCATCGAGATTAGTGAAGAGCAACACCAGAAGCAGAAAGATGTGAAGAAGGCAAAAGAAAAGGCCGCTGTTGGTACGTTACCCTCGGTTTCCATATGCATCCGGTGTGCTGACAATTGTTTCGAAGATCTGGGTGACCTAGAATGGCACACGCTCCAGGTCGAGGAACTCTGTCGCCGCCTCTCGGTTGATACCAAGCAAGGCCTTTCAGAGGAACAGATTAAGCGTCGCGTCGCCGAACATGGCAAGAACAAGATTACACCGCCCAAGTCCGGGCTCTTGGGTGACATTATCGGCTACTTCTTTGGTGGCTTCGGTAGCATTCTGGTTGTCGCCGGTATCCTCGTCTTTGTTGCTTGGAGGCCTCTCGGCGAACCTGCTCCCGCGCCGGCAAATTTGGCACTGGCCTGCGTACTTATCGCTGTTTGGCTGATCCAGGCGGGATTTAATGCATGGCAGGACTGGTCAACCAGCCGGGTCATGGCATCTATCGGTACCATGTTGCCTGATGACTGTCTAGTCATTCGAGACGGATCGCAAGCCAGTATTCATGCTCTCGACTTGGTGCCAGGAGATATCATCGTTGTCAAGCAAGGTAACAAGCTGCCTGCTGACCTTCGTCTTGTCGAAGTATCCAGCGACGCCATGTTCGATCGCTCCATCCTGACTGGTACGTCCGCTTGCACCAATACGTGCACTTCAGCAATTAACGTGTGTAGGCGAATCGGAACCGGTTGTAGCAACCGTGGAACACACTGAAGAAAACTATCTTGAAACGAACAACATAGGGCTCCAGGGAACACACTGTGTCTCTGGAAGTTGCATAGGCGTGTGTGTCGCGACAGGCGATAACACCATCTTCGGTCGCATCGCAAAGCTGACCTCTGATCCCAAGATTGGAATGACCCCCTTACAAAGAGAGATCTTACGCTTTGTACTCATCATCGCACTCTTCATCACATGCGTCGTGATTCTCATCATTATTCTCTGGTATGTCTGTGCATGGTGAAGCTATTACATACTTGCTCACAGCACCCAGGGCGGCATGGCTACGGAAATCTCACCCAACGTGGATCAATGTGCCTATGCTAATCGTCAGCTGCGTCTCTGCAGCTGTCGCCTTCATTCCCGAGGGTTTGCCGATTGCGCTTACAACATCTCTCACCATTGTCGCCAATATCATGCGCAAGAACAAGATTCTGTGCAAGTCCCTCAAGACTGTCGAGACTCTTGGCTCGGTCTCTGTCATCTGCTCTGATAAGACAGGCACCTTGACCAAGAACAAAATGGTCGTCACAGACATATACGCCGCCGGTCAAGAATACACCCCCGAAGCTGCGCGCAACTTGATGGCAGAGATACAGTCCGAGAAGGAAGTCACTTCTTCGTCTGTTGAGAGTGCGGAAGTCATCAATCAGGTTCGCATACTCGGCGGCCTTTGCAATTCTGGTGAATTCGATGCGGCTACCATGAATCTTCCCATCGCTGAAAGAAAGATCAACGGTGACGCGACAGACCAAGCTGTCCTTCGATTGTCGGAAAGTCTCGGCTCGGTTTTGGAGCTGCGCCGTGACTGGAAAAAGGTATTCGAGATTGCTTTCAACAGCAAGAACAAGTTCATGGTGCGCCTCATGTCGCCTGCCGATCAGACACCCTCGAGTAACAATACGTATGTATTGTATCATAATGTTTGTCTATATATAGTTACTAACCATGTCAGAACACTAATGATGAAGGGCGCGCCTGATATCATTCTCCCTCGCTGCGATATGCTCCTCAACGACCAGGGTAAAGCCGTGCCGCTCACCAACGCTCAACGTCAACGCATTGAGAGCACCAAAGATGAATGGTCCCGCCAGGGAAAGCGCGTCATCCTTCTCGCCCGAAAGCCTACTGTCGTACCATTCTCCGCCAACTCCGAAAAGGAAGTCCTCATTGCCGCGCGTGAAGGCCTCACCTTCGTCGGCCTCGTCGGCATCGTCGACCCACCCCGCGACGAGATTCCCGAAGTGGTACGCATACTCCGAGGCGCCTCGATCCGGATCTTCATGGTGACGGGCGACTACAAGCTCACGGCTCAGGCCATCGCTGAAGAGTGCGGCATCATCTCGAACTCAGCCCTGGTGGATGATATCTGTGCTCTGGAGCGCGACGGCAAGATCGGAACTACCCAGCAGTCCATCGTATTGAGCGGTCCAGAGCTGATCACGCTCAACGATGCCCAGTGGGATCAACTCTGCCAATACCGGGAAATCGTTTTCGCGAGGACCACACCCGAGCAGAAGCTTCGTATCGTGAAAGAGTTCCAGGCTCGCGAGAACATCGTTGGCATGACTGGCGACGGTGTCAACGATGCCCCGTCGCTGAAAGCTGCTGACATTGGTATTGCTATGGGAAGCGGCTCAGATATTGCTATTGAAGCAGCCGATATGGTGCTTCTTGACTCCTTCGCCGCCATCGTCGAAGCCGTCATGTATGGTCGTCTTGTCTTCGACAACCTCAAGAAGACTATTGTGTACTTGCTTCCCGCGGGCAGCTTCTCCGAACTCTGGCCTGTTGTCACCAACGTTGCTTTTGGCATTCCGCAGATCCTGTCGTCATTCCTCATGATCATCATCTGTTGCTTGACCGATTGTGCCGGTGCCATTACTCTAGCGTATGAGAAGCCAGAGGCAGATCTCATGCTTCGACCCCCGCGTAACCCAAAAAAGGATCGCCTCGTCAATTCTCGTCTCGTTTTTCACGCGTACTTCTTCGTCGGTCTTCTGCAGTGCTTCTTGTCCTTCACAATGGCGTTCTGGTACATGGAGAGACGAGGCGTTCCGTTCACGGCGTTGTGGTTAACGTTTGGAGAGTACGACCCGAAGTACAATCCCGCCTATATCACGGAAGTCGCCAACGAAGCATCGAGCGTATACTTTGTTACGCTGGTAGTCATGTAAGTTGTTGAAGATGCAAAGCTACCACTGAACAATCGCTGACAAATGACCACAGGCAACTTTTCAACCTCCTCGCCACAAGAACCCGCCGACTTGGTGTCTTCCAACAACTTCCTCTGTTCAACAAGGCGACCGAGGTAAGTTATCTTCATCGCACCACGAGTAGCGGTACATGCAACTAACACCTTATAAGAATTGGACCATCTTCCCTGCCATGGTCTTCGCCATCGTCGTCGCGTTCATCTTCAACTACATTCCCTCTCTCCAAAGAACAATCGGCACTCGAGCCATATCCGTCGAGCACTGGTTCTTGCCAGCTGCCTTTGGCGTCGGCATTCTCCTTCTCGACGAAGGAAGAAAGTACTGCGTACGCACATGGCCGCGCGGGTTACTCGCCCGGATCGCTTGGTGAGCATGTGTCGCCCCTCGGCACGCGAGATCCAAGTCCAGAGACTGGGCCGGTGATGGATAATCTTCTCATACAAAAGACATCATGATTGTCATTTAAAAAAAAAAAATAATTTTTTAAAAATTTCCTTCTGCATGCCCTGCCTCCCGAGCACATCCTAGGTAGTAGCACCGCCACCACGGAAACCGCATTTCCCATCTCCACATATTTATGCTCACGCTATCAGCCACGATCCATCTCGCTCGCGTTGGATCCGTCTTCTCACCTGTGGAGAACGGCTGGGGACTTGCGACGCAATGATTGACGGAAATTGGAAGGACACTTCCGGATCGTTGCATGACGATGCGAAGGGCGATTTGCTACACGAACAAGATTGATCTACCGCAAATCCTGAGAAGCAAACAGCGGTTTTCTTTCTCTACTCGACAACTTGCATTCACTCTACGAAAGCGCTAATTCCACGGCACGATCCTCAGCGTCGCACGTTCTGAGCGTGGAGTGGATGCATCTCATTGCGAGTGGATACAGGCATGTATCCGTATGAAATGCTTCAAAGCCTCCTCCCTATATATCATGTCATTGCAAGCCCTCTTCCGGTCGGATCTCATAGCGTTAGCGAGTACGAAAAGATAGGTGAGGACCCTTGTATCCTCAGGAGGTAGTTGTGCACGATCTGGTAACGGGAGATCTGTCATGGCTAATCGAGGGTACTTTGCAGGGCAGAAGAAGGCAAGAACCTATTGCAAATCATACTGCGCAAATGTGCACAATATATAACCTTAACTAGCCTTCGACAATCTGTTGGAATCGTTGCGCAACTGTGCAGATAAATCTCAGCATGCTCATTTTCGCCTGCTGTGCAGCTGCTGATCTGACAAACCAGAATGCACACAGAATGCTGGTGGTGAACGTGAGACCAAAGATGCGGTTGAGTATCTTTGCCTGCCTCTGCGCGGCCTGCTGAACCTCGGTGTACCGCATACTACTGAAGGACACGCGCGAGTACTGTGTAGCCCATCCCAGGCGTGGGACGTGGAGGTAAAGCTGTTCCTCGATCCACTTTCGCAGGAGATACAGCGGCCTTTTAACTTCTGAAGACATCTCGCGATAGTTGCCAAATGACAGATCGTTGATGGTGTGGGCATCAGGCGTGCGGTGTCTCGTGTATTCACGTAACGCCGTTGGTAGGTCGCCAGGATGTTTGTCGAGAAAGTCGAACAATACACGAACGTCTTCTAGGCCCGCGTTCATGCCTTGACCATAAAAGGGCACCATGGCATGAGCGGAGTCCCCTAGAATTACTCCAGAGCCGCCGTAGTGATACGGCGAGCATTTGATTGAGATGAGCGGCAGATGCGGAAACGTGGCATACTGATTGCAGAGCTCCTCTTCGCTCACAAGCTCTGGCACAACACCAGGAAATTTTTCCTTGAAGTATTTAACAATCTTTCCGGAAGCATCAAGGTCCTCGACGTCCTCTCTTGTTAGGAAGAGGGTGCCAGTGAATGACTTGTCCAAATTAGGCAGCGCGATGAACATGGAGTCATCCTGAGGCCAAATGTGCAGATAATTTGGCGGTATCCGGAAATCACCAGTGGACGAAGGTAGTATGTGAAATTGACACCACAACTTGTTGATGTAGTGTTGTTGGAACGACATGGGCACGAATTTCATGAGCTGATATCGCACGGCCGAATGAGCACCGTCTGCGCCAATCAGAAGATCGAAGCTGATCTCAACTCCTTCTCCTTGCTTCTCAGTATACTCTGCTCTGCGCTCGAACCGCGCCACCTTCTTCTCAAAGTCGGCCCAAATCAGTTTGTGGTTGAAAACGAGCTTGACATTAGGCATGGCCTCAAGATAGCTGAGAAGCGTCTTGCTAAGTTCAGTCCGGTCCACTGCGAGTAAGCACTGCAATGGTCAGTATAGAGTCATTGTTCCGGAAATTTGATACTGACTCTGCCTCTGGCGTCATAGGCCTGGGGTTGGCGGACGTATTTTCCCTTTTTGCGCATGTGGACCATGCGACCGTGCATTGGGTATGTGTTTGCCAGCACTGCCTCAGCAAGACCTGACAGGCCGGATTTTTGGAGAGATTGAACACCTCTATCAGAGAGTGCAAGGTTGATGGATTTTGAGATACCCAAAGAGGTGCTTGGAAACTCTCGGACATCTTTGGCATGTTACCATGCATCCATAGCCAAACGTCGCAGACGCACCTGCTCGTAGCTCATACACCTCTACATCGTTTCCGCGTACCGCAGCATATAGAGCGGCTAGGGATCCCACGGGTCCAGCCCCAACAACGACGATCTTTCGAGCCATTGCAGTGATTGGAGAGGCTGGGTAAGCAGAAGATTTTCGCTCGCTCGGACGAAGGAGATTGGAGGGTTTGGGGGAGTATGGGAGTATCTAGAGCTTGGAAGAGCGCATGCTTATACAAGAGATCAGAATGAAAGCGGCAACACATGACACAGACGAGAAGAAATACGTAGAGAAAGACTGGATGGCGAGTCCTACTGGAGCGAGAGTAGGTGATGCACATCACTCCACGAAGGGAAAAGCGTCAGCGGACAGGCGCTAACGTGAACTAGTTTGTAATCCCTGTACGCCTGGAACTCCGGATTGACGATGCGGCGTTGCGAGCGAGGCCAGCAGACGCGACAGATTTTGACGGGTGCTATACAACACGCTCTACGCCCGAGATTTAAAGAGACCAGCAGATTCAGATTGTTCCCGTAAGGCTTGTATCTCAACTCTCACTTTTGCAACGCCACACCATGGCCCCCAACGCTCCGCGCAAATGCTCGGGCAACGACTGCGAAAGTGACGCCGGGTCGCTGCAGTGCCCAAACTGTCAAAAGCTAGCAAAAGAGAGCTACTTTTGCACGCAAGAGTGCTTCAAGCGCAACTGGGTACTTGATCAAAGCCCTTCCGAGGCATGTCCAAGACGGTTGACAGAAACACAGGGCGAGCACAAGAAGCAACACAAGTCACAAAGTAGTATTCTCCAAAGTATCTTCACGCCCAAAGTAGTTTCTTACCCGGACCCAGAGACGGGCCACTTCAACCCATTCCCTACCTTCCCCTACACCGGCGCCCTGCGGCCTGTATACCCGCTGTCTGCGCGACGAGAAGTGCCCAAGAGCATCAAACACCCCGATTACGCCAAAGATGGCATACCGCGCTCGGAGCAGGTTTTTGCCAACAGAAACAAGATTGCCATCTTGAACAAGGAGGAGCAAGAAGGCATGCGCAAGGTGTGCAGGCTGGGACGGGAGGTGTTGGACATCGCGGCGCGAGCCGCGAAACCTGGCGTCACAACGGATTACATCGACGAGATTGTCCACAAGGCCTGCATGGAGCGTAACGTCAGTGTCGGCCGACCGTTCCAGGATAGGACGAGGCTAACACGGTTCAGTCCTACCCATCGCCCCTCAACTACTGCCATTTCCCCAAATCCGTATGTACGTCCGTCAACGAGGTTATTTGCCACGGCATTCCCGATCAGCGGGTCCTGAAAGACGGCGACATTCTCAACATCGACGTAACCCTTTACCACAACGGCTTCCATGGCGACTTGAACGAAACCTACTATATAGGAGACAAGGCGCTGGCAAACGCAGACGCGGTACGCGTCACAGAAACATCACGGGAGTGCCTAAACAAGGCCATTGAGATTGTGAAGCCAGGCACGCTCTTCCGCGAGTATGGCAATGTGATCGAAAAGCATGCAAAGAGTCAAAATTGTAGTGTGATTCGGACCTACTGTGGACACGGCATAAATCAGCTCTTCCATTGCGCACCGAATGTTCCTCACTACGCGAAGAACAAGGCCGTCGGACAGGCAAAGCCAGGCATGTGTTTTACCATCGAGCCAATGATCAGCATAGGCTCGCACAGAGATAAGACTTGGCCAGACGACTGGACAAGTGTCACCCAGGACGGCTCTTTGACTGCGCAGTTTGGTCAGTACTCGCTGCATTTTGGATCGAAGCCAAGCTAATCTTGCACGCAGAGCATACCCTGCTTGTGACCGAGGACGGTGTAGAGATTTTGACAGCGAGATTACCTGATTCGCCAGGTGGCCCAGTACCCATGCCTACTCCAGCAAATGGAGACACCACTACCGCTACGTGAATGTGTTACTAGAATTTGATCGGCACGTGTTTCTTCAAAAGGCTGTGTTCCATGGTGTGGCCTCTGGAAGCGTGGACGCTCTGGGCGTTGGTACATAGCATACCATGGCAACCATTTCAACCAGGCCAAGGCTGGAAGTCAGGTACACCAGGGCATATTCATATGGCAAGGACCGTATCATCATAGGTATTTCTGCAAGATGCAAGGCGTGCCCAGCACGTCGCCGATGGACCCAACTACTTATCGTGATGCCATGCTGCTTGCACTTCGCAGGCCATGAAGGGCCCGCTAGTTAACCGCGCGCGTTAGCGACAGGACAGGGAAGAAGAATCCAAGACTCCGCCCGCCCAACGTCATGCCGCCATCTTTGTAGCCTCCCTCCCACGACCCTGCTCACATCGCCCTCGACTCTGTTTCGCTGTCGATAGCTCCAACACGTTTGCGTCATCGAGCTGGCATACAGACGCCATCCCGCTTGCCTGCCAGACCCCGCCATCCACGAGCTAGCTCTCCGCCTCTTTCCCGTTCACAGCCTCCCATTGCACGACGGCAACCCTGTCTTGACGGCAACGCTTCGCTACGTTTCGCCTGCGCGGAAAGACCCGTTGGCGACATCATTGGCGACACGGCCAAGCTACTTCGAGTCTTCCTCCCATACGCCTCCCATACGCCTCCCGTGTCACGCCGCACACAGCCTCCACAATGACCGGCGAAGCGTGGTTGTACCTGCTGGCGGTGTTGATAAACGCCGTCAACCTGTTCCTCCAGGTCTTCTTCACCATCATGTACAGCGATTTGGAGTGGTGCGTAGCCCCCGCAGCGTGCTCGAGATGGGGCGCGTATGGCATGCGTCAGATGGCGTGCAGCTTCCTGTTGAGTGGAGCACAAGCTGACCATGCGGCAGCGACTACATCAATCCCATCGATCTCTGCAACCGTCTCAACACCTACATCGTCCCTGAAGCTGCTGTACACGCCTTCCTGACTTTCTTGTTTCTTATCAATGGCTACTGGATTGCCCTCATCTTGAACTTGCCACTACTGGCGTGGAATGGCAAGAAGTACGTTCACACTCGGCCATACTACTTGCGTGGACGCATGCTCACTGCTGCAGGATCTTTGAAAACCAGCATCTCCTCGATGCGACGGAAATTTTCAGGAAGCTCAATGTGCACAAGAAGGTATGTGCTCTAGCGCAGCATATACTACGATCGCCTGTGTCATGAGCATGTGGACAGGGCCTCGCCGGTGTTCAAATCCGCGATTGTGCAGCTAGCTGACGCGCCACAGGAATCTTTTATCAAGCTGGGCTTCCACTTGCTCATGTTCTTCTTCTACCTCTACAGCATGATCGTTGCTCTCATCCGTGACGAGTCCCACTAGTCAGACATCTTTCCGACTCCAGCCACGGCAGCCAACGCGGCTTGAGTGAGAACAGGCGCTACACTGTAGTGCACGACACGGAACGAGGCAAGACACATTAGCAACGTGCTTCTTGGAGTCGCGCGCATGTGTCTATTGCTAGGAGATGGGGCGAACGGTAGATGACGATAATGTTGGAACACGGCTGTGGCTTTGAAACACGGATGAAATGGGAGGAACAGTGGGGCTTGACCAGGAGGTGGTGTGGACCAATACTATTCGGACGGCTATGATAGATAATCTTTTGGTCTGTAGGTAAATACATGACAGAATTACTGCAGACATGTTCGGCCTTGGCGCGCTTAGTCATGCATGATTTCTAACGATCCAACCTACCTACCTGCTGCCTGCTTCGAGCCAGCTGCCTCCAAGCTCCTTGACCCTGCAACTTCGTCCTAGTCAAACTTCCAGAAAACCGTGGCGACCATCAAAAGACTTGCCGAAAGCTAAATTCCCGACTCGCTCTCTCATGGCTGGTCGAGGCTCAGGCAGGGTGCCTACCGGATTCGCAGCCGAAACATACATTAGCGAGCACACGTTTAGGGAAGGCCATCGGGCCATTGAGGGTGGCTCCAGCTCGAAGAAGCGAAAGCGTGAAGCAAAAGGAAATGCGGCCATAGTGTCGGGAGCCGGTGCATATAAAGGGCCATGGGCGAAATTCGAAGAAGAACGGCCAGATGCTGCCTCAGATGATGAGTTCGGCAGCGACGAAGAGGTGGAGATTGTCTACGAGGAGGACGAGATTGAAGAAAACCCGGGTGCTGCACCGGAGAAGCTCGCAGGGACAGACTATCATGACACCGAAGCAGAGGGCGAGACCAGCGCATTCGTAGGCAGCCAACAGTACGACTATCAAGGTCGCACGTATATGCATGTGCCCGCCGGTACGTCGTCAGTATGGTATTGACTCTGCAATGGCGACTAAGAGATGTAGATCTGGACATCAAGCTAACCGGCGACTACGAACCGAAAAATTTCATACCCAAGAAACTCGTCCACACGTACAAATACCACACAAAATCCATTACACAAATACGTTTCCTACCTGACACCGGTCACCTCCTTCTCTCGGCATCGGCAGACTCCAAGATGGCGCTATGGGACGTCTACCACCAGCGAGAGCTACTACGGACATTCTCTGGGCACACAAAGTCGGTCAATGACATTGACTTCCACCCAAGCGGTACGCAGTTTCTTTCCGCGAGTTATGATCGCTTCATGAAGCTCTGGGACACGGAGACTGGGAAGTGCCTGAACAAATTCACCACTGGAAAAACGCCACACGTCGTACGAATCAACCCAAGCAAACCACACGAGTTCTTGGCTGGTATGAGCGACAAGAAGATCATACAATACGACACACGAAGCGGGGAGATGGTGCAGGAATACGATCATCACTTGGGCCCAGTCAATACCATCACCTTCTGCGACGAAGTAAGTAGTGCGCTTCCTTGCCCACGGCACACGATTAATCGTCCTAGGATCGCCGCTTCATCACAACCTCGGACGACAAGTCCCTTCGCGCATGGGAATACGGCATCCCCGTCCCTATCAAGTTCATCGCTGAACCGTACATGTTCGCAATGGTGCGGTCCGCGCCGCACCCGTCAGGCAAATACGCTGCCTTCCAGTCGTCGGACAATCAAATCACCGTTTATTCCTCCACCGATCGGTTTCGGCAGAATCGCAAGAAAAGCTATCGGGGACACAACGTGGCTGGATATGCTCCCGATGTTGCCATCAGTCCGGATGGACAGTTTGTTAGCTCGGGTGACAGCGGCGGTTACGTATGCTTCTGGGACTGGAAGACGTGCAAGATGTGGCATAAGATCCAGGCAAGCGATGCGCCGGTGCTGGCGGTGCAATGGCATCCTCGAGAGTCGTCCAAGGTCATCACCGGCGATCTCAATGGGGTTATGAAATACTGGGACTGAGGTGCTACAGCCACATGCTTTTGCGGAGAAGACAGACGCAGAGCGGAAGAATAGCAACGATACCGACAGCAATGCTATTCGAGTTCTTTGGTACTGCACAGATCGGCGGACGTACGCAGCGCATCGAAAGGTGGGGGCGGCAGAAGAACGGGTTGCTGTGTGCACTGTTGTGGCAGTACTCTGTTGTGAATGCCTCCTCTCAACGCATTTCTTAGTTGCATTTCTCTTTGTCCGAGAGGAAACCTGTTGGTTGTTTTTCCAAGGCTGCCGCCCTTAGTGCAGGCTCCCGTTGCCTCGGCCCCCCACACTATCCCCGTTTACAGACATCCGGTGACAAACCCTTCACCCGCGTTCAGACCATTTCCCCGAACTGACGATCTAGGCATGGCCAACGTCACTGGTTCACGCATCCCCAGCTTTACGTGACTGATATCTGTCTGCTTACTGGCTCTGCCCGAAGTTCCTTGCAGCAAGTGAGCATCACCCCAGACGCCAAACCAGTCATCCGTCTCCCTCGACGCGTCTCTCCTCCGACCTTGGACTGCACTGGCACCTTTGGTGAACTTCTCCTCGGGTTCTGGAAGCGCGCCGATGACTCTCTACCTTTCGCAACGCTACCTGATCAGCATAGCGCAGGGCGTAGCCTAATGCTTTCACTGCGCCCTTGCGCAATGTGCGATCATGGCGGAAGCATAGCCACACGTGAATCCTCGCAATCGCGCCCCGTCACATCTAAGCGCACCTGGTATCCTAGGCACCAACGTAGCACTCGTAGGAGAACTCCGCTGGCCATGGTGAAAGAGGCAATTCGCACAAGAGCGTACAGGGCGGCCTCGGATACCAGGCTGCCTGGGGGGATATAAACGCCTTTTGGCCTGATACTGTGCCCCATTCATCCCACTTGCCAACCGCAGCCACATACACACCCATCTCATTGCCCTCCACGAGGCCCCATCATGTCGTCAAGCTCCTCCTACGGCGCCTGCCCCCAGCCCCACAAGGCAGTGTATGCCCCTCGCCCACCAACGTCCGCCGTGTGTAGGTTGCCTGTTGCCAGCACGGCCGCCCCGAAGGATCCCCCTGACAACCTAGCAGCTGCTCTGTCAAACGCATCCTCGAGCCTGTCCGCACAGTCTGGCAGCTCGTCGCGAGGCCCCCGGTACAGCAAGCCGCCCATCATTCACAATGGCGGTGGTCAGACCCACGACCCGAACACTTCTACTTCGGCGCCCAACGGCGGCTACCACTCTTGAGGGGAAGGCCGGGCGTGGCACGTCAAGTCGACTAAAAGGCGTGATGGGATACACGCGAGCGTTGGGGACGGCATCATTCGGCGTTGGCTTTTCAGGGTGGATCCGTCAGGAAAGACGGGGGAGGTTCGGGATCAGGCGCACAGGGGGTTTCTAGGAAGTATGGCGCAGTATGGTCCTATTGCCTGTAAATTCGACGATGATTTTAATTTTGATTTTGATTTTTTTCGTTTTAGAATGCGTTTTTTTTTTTTTTTTTCAGGGGCAACATGTTTGTCGCTCGGACAAAAGGTGATGTCAGATGGCTCCCATCATCGTAATGAAGAAGCCTCTTTTTTTCCCAAGCTTGCTCTGCTTACTTTTATACCCCATGTGACGGAGACGATGGGCACAAGCCAAGAGAATCGACTTACTTCCCCCACCCGAGCCATCATGGTGCAAAGAAATTCAACTCTCGAAAAAGGTAAATAGACAAGGAGACTTCGACCACGACCCACTCTTCACAC
>Ga0182211_1000212_pt1 | contig 18159 bp, 22 predicted proteins | sample G5R1MG_20_FD_129660 | JGI IMG/M metagenome (GOLD analysis project Ga0182211, IMG submission 129660) | Switchgrass phyllosphere microbial communities from Michigan, USA - G5R2_MAIN_03OCT2016_LD1 MG | ecosystem: Host-associated > Plants > Phyllosphere > Phylloplane/Leaf | place: USA: Michigan... | reverse complement strand
CATCGATGAGTGCGAAGAACAGAAAAGACTACTTCAAGAATCTCCCTGAGGGATACGAGGTTGAAGCAGTGGTCTTTGTTGTTCCGCAGCCTGAACTGGAACGGAGAATGAAAGAGCGCTTTGAGGCAACAGGAAAGAGCGTGCCGCACGTTGCATTGCTGTCAATGCAGAAGCGGTATCAAGCCCCCACAAAGGAAGAGGGCTTCCACAAGATCACTTACGTGAGACCGTAAGTCGGGTGCCATCTGATCCGTAAAACGGATCACCCTGGTTCGCAGAGAACCGCGCTGTGTCGTCCCCGTAGCTTCCTGAAAGCAACGGTGGACGACCTTTGCTATCAAGTACATTTCCAAACTTTGCAGCTTGACGTTCAGTCTCACCCGGCTGAACGTCGCACGTGGTATTCACGTTGGGAATGATTTTACCATCTTCTCGTAGATAGATTTTGAACTTGCCATCTTGGCCATTATGTCGCGAGAGGTCGCCATTAAATTCCTTGGCGATCAAACTAGCAAATCGGCTATAAAGCTTCATGCGACTGGGCTCTTTGGCGTTGAAGTTCACACTGTAGGGATGACGATGCTTCAGGAAGTCTCGCACAATTTCTGAGACTGTAGCGAACACGGTAAAGGAGTTGCCCTCTCCTGTGATATCTTCGCGACCATCACCAGTAAAGCTGATCTCGACATCATCCTTGTCTGAACCATCAAAGTACACAAAGAACGTAGTTTCATGGATCGCAAATTTGGCAACCCAAGATCGTTCAGACTTTTTCTTCCACTCCCAGGTAACGGGCTGGTTGAGTAGCTCGTTGAGCGGGGCGGTGTTGAAGAGTTCCCATAAGCGCATGTCATATTTAGCGTTGACTACCAAGTGCTAGGTATGTATGGTAAGAAGATGTTCAAGAAGAGATCCATCCTGCGGCGCTAAATATCACGTGCGCCCCTGCCTATGGATAGGGTTTGGATCTTCTAAATCTGAAATCAAGGGTTCGACTCCCTTCAGGGGCTCCAAACTGGAGCGTGAACATGGACAGTTTCATAACATCAACATTTGCCCCTGATCAGCGAGATTCGTTTGGTCAGTATATGATTCTGCCCAATCACATCCACTCATTTGAATTCACAGTTCCTCTGTTGGGTTCAACAACAATCGGCCATACTCACATCCTGCCCAACAGTCAGGACTTTTCTCTTGATACGTGGATCTCCGACGATCCGCTGGATGGACAGCATTTCAGTCATGTCAAGCTAGTGCGTCGTCTCATAGAGAAAACCTACTATTGCCCACTTCTTAAAACTGGTCCCAGGGACGATCGTTTGTTCCTCCAGAGCAATCAGGTCTACTACGTCAATATCAAGAACCTACAAAACTCACAGAATGCCTACGAGCTGACATTTTCTGCATCTAACACCTAATAGGAGTTGACGTATTGGTGTGATACGCTATTAGCGGTTTAAACCACTAGGAGCGCTCATGCTTTACGCAACCAAGGAAATGATCGATAATCGCGTTGGCACGCTTGTAGCGGCCGCTGACAGTGTTATCGAATTCACTGGCTTCCTCGAAGCCATCAAGGGACAAGAGGAAAGTCGGAACTGGGAAGAGCTCTACTCTTCCAACTTCCTCGACCATATGCAGAACGCTTTTTACAAGGGTTACAAGCATTCCGTCCTAGCAGTTTACCACACTGATGAAGCGCAGCGTGATGCATTCTGGGCCGAATGGTCTCTGCAGGAGCGTCAGAGTCAGCCACTTCGCGACAAGCACCTCGACATGCTCCACGAAAAGGAGCAGGAAACCAAGGCTGCAACGGAAACCGAAGAGGACCGGAACAAGACCATCGAGGAGCGCTTTGGTCTCGACAAGGAAGACCCTTGGGATCGTCGTACCGAGGAAGAAGTCGAAAACGACAAGAAGATGAAAGAAAAGATGAAGGAGATGCAGAAGAAGGGCGACCTCTCTGGCGACTCCTTTGGCGGTGCTGATTCGCAGCGCGCTTCTCGTCCCGAGAATCAGGACGTTCCGGGAGCATACGGTCGTACCAAGGCCATTGAAGCCCTCAAGGCGTTCGATGAAGAAACTGACTTTGAGAGCAAGTCCAATGAAGAGCTTAAGAATGCTCTTGAGGAAGCTGGCGTGCCGGACATTCAGGGCGTCTACAATGACGACGAGGTTCCCCAGCGTGCAGTCCAGAAGGACGGCAACATTCACATCGCCGATATCAAGGGTGATCGCAACGAGGACGGTACCTTCGACATCAGCAGCGTGATGGCACACAAGAGTGGCGGAGAAGTCGACGAAATTGCCAAGGCGGAACGCGAAGCTGCTCACGAGGAAACGGTTGCAAAGGCCAAGGGCGGCAAGCGGGTGTTCAGTCCCGAGGACTTTGGCAAGATCCTGCGCGGTGATGGATCCGCCGATGCGGTTGTCCACGAGGAAGGCGACAACCGTAAGACTCGTCAGGCGGAAGGTGGCGCCAGTCGTCCCACGCTTTCCGATCATGCGGAGGCGGCCATTGCCGAGCATAAGGAAAACGAGCGCAAGGAAATGAAGCGCCGCCGGACGCAGGCCGAGAAGGAAGCTGACGTCAAGGCGCGCGGCGAACGCGATCGTGGTATCTTCAAGGGCGCTGATCTTCACCCTGACGATATGGACGCAGTGGTATGGGATGAGCTGCCCGAAAACGTTCAGAAGGTGTTAGAGGATGCTGATCTCAAGCGTGAAAGCATCGAGGTCAAGAACTATCCCTTCAACGCAGAGCTTGGCGGTCGCGCACTTCTCCCCTTCGATGGTCTGAGCACCGATAGCGGTATGCGTTACGTGGGCGGTGTGAATATCACCACCGAGGGCACGATGACAATGGGAGCACCTGGAGTAGCCATCGTGTCGCGCACTGACACTGCGGAAGACGGCTACGGCATTTACGCGCGGAAGCGTATGGTTGGAGTCACAACCCCTTCAGAAGATCCTGAGGTTCCCCCTACAACGGCACAGGAAGCGCGTGTTGATGTGTGGCTGGTCCGGATCCGCGGCAACTAATGAATAACTGGTTTTCGGTTGATGACTACAGTCTGTTGCGAGCAATAGACTTAGTCGATGATCCAAGCTATCTATATGCCACTGAATTGTCTCGTGACATACTGGGAAGTGAGTTGTTTGAGGTGGTCAAGGAAAATGACCACCTCAGGTCGCTTCTACGAGTCTATCTGGAAGCCAACATTGCTGTCTTGCAATGTAAGCGCAAGATCAGTGACATTGAATCAATGTCACCGTTCAATCGCGCCGTCCGTCAGCGGGAAATGAAACTCCTGAAGCGTGAACTAATCACCCTCCAGGAGGTTCGAGACAATGCTGAAAAGCCGTACAATATGCTTCGAAAACTTTGTGGCGCCGATAACAATCTACTAAAGCGCCTCTCTAATTAACGAAGACCCATTGCGCTCTTGACTTCCTCAGGAGTTGCTGGGGTCAGCTGATCAATCCTGAATGATCCAAAGCCATCACGGCCATATAGTTCCACTTTAGCTCGGCCGTTGAAGCAGTCTTCAACATGACCATATTCCACAGAGCCATCGTCATTGGTGATGCTTACCATATCACCGTGCTCAAAGCTAGTTTCACTGTCGCGGAACTCTGCTAGGTTCTCTTCGGTAAGACCAACTTGTGCCTTGAGAGCATTTAGCTTGGAGTCGTACTTTGAACCCCAACTATCGACCCAGTTCTTCAGCTTTGAATAGAATCCCTTGAGCTTTTCGCCAATGCCCTCGTTTATGGACTCCTCAGTCTGAGTGGCCTTGTCGATGGTCTTCAGCGAAGGAGACTTCTGTACAGAGCTAGAGTGCTTGCTGATTAGTGCTTCAAGAACTTTTTGAAGTTCCGGAGTCAGCTGATCCTGTAGCTCTTCGATGACCTTGGCGTACTTGACAGTTTCAGTGGGCTTGGGATCCTTGCTCAACTGGAAGATAAACGAAACAGTCTCGATGACACGAGTACTAGCTGCGTCGCTGGCGTGAAACCAATCTGCAGAAAACTCTTTGACTTCTGCTTTGGTTTCTTCTTTGAGCTGCTTGATCTTGGATTCCAACCATTCAATACGCTTGAGGTTTCTACCTATCTTGGTAAAACGTCCCGAGTAGGAACCTTTGAGATTTACGATAATCTTTGAAATCATTCCCTTGGTTTCTTCGGCGTGGTATGAAACTTCGGGGTGTTGGACCTTACCAACATAATCGGAAGCCGCTGCCTCAAAGAGATTGAGATAGTCGCGCATATTGCTTGCGTCAGTCATTTTTGGTTTCCTCCTTAAGGAAGCATTCGTTTATTTATTGAGCTTTGGACACCTGCTTGTCTACAACGTGGACATGCACCTATTCCTATACCAAGCAGCACGACATGCTAAGAGCCGGTACGGCAATGCCCGTCATCGTTATAGTCAATCTTCTATCAGGAGTGATTTCGATCTTGAGTTGTTGAAGCGCGGTATCAAAGGTCGCTTTGAGATTATTGGACATGGAGATCATCCATGGCATTCAGTCATGAAGCGAATGGGAATTGAAGATGAATTCTACGGTCACGTGATTCAAATCGAAGATTCCAAAAACGCCGTGTGGTTCAAGCTCAACTATGACAACATTGGAAAGCATCAGACCAAGTATATTGGTGGATGGCGTGATTTGGACGCAACTGAAGTGGAAGCTACTATTGCGGAATATCAGATCAAGGAACAGGAATGCCGAAAGCTGTATGAGCACTTGTCCACCATCAAGACTCAGTATTACTACCTGAACAGTTTTATCAATCCTCGCACTCCTCACCACGACCTAGTATGCAATGCAGCTTTGGAAGCGGTCAAATACAAGAGCATCTTAGATAATGCGCATCATGCCATGGACGCGGAGATCATCCGCGCAAGTGCCGAAAAGCTTGCTCTTCAAGAAAAGGTCCGTGAGTATATGAAAGCCCACAAGGGCTAAACACTGGTTGACACCAATCCTGTTTATGCTACTGATGGTGCATTGGAAGCATAAACAGGAGATCGAAGACGTGACCATCCCCACCACTCAGCAGTTCAAGCAGGTGGCTTTACAGACGGTCAACGATATCCAGGCCTGGGCGAAGGATACTTTTTGCCTCGCGCAACTTCCGGTAAAGCTAACGATCACCGATCGCCGTCTTCGCTTTTATGGCCAGGCACAAGTTCTTCGCGACAAGCAGGAAAACTTCCAAGCTTTTGGAATCAAGCTGTCCTCGCACGATTTTACCCACTATCAACAGATCGCGGTCTGTGAGTACAAGAGCTATAATGGGCATCCGGAGATCGGCGGCTTTGAAAGCAGCGACTGGATGCTGGGAGTGCGGGCCCTTGTTGCACATGAGATGTCCCACGTGATTCAGTTTGCTCTGAAGATGTCAGCATTCGACCACAAGGCAGTTGGATCGGAGCATCCGCTGGTCACTAGCTGGAAGAAAATAACGCCAGTGTTTGGTGCAATGGGTGAATTTGAAAGTGGCCATGGTGCGCTTTTCCAAAGCATCTATCGATCAGTTCGTCGCCACTTTATCAATGATCAAGTTGCTTCAAACCAGTACACGTCTCCACGTGTTGCCTTTGATATTCCTGACACGTTTGAAGAGCGTCTCTTGGAAATGCCCAAGACAGGTCTTGAGGGTGTTCGCTTTATGAACAGCGGGCGTTGGCTTGAGGTTGTTGGTCGCAATCCTAACCGGAACAAGCTGTTTGGTTATCAGGTCCGCGACGACGCAGGCAACTTCTTCCGTTGCAAGATGTCATTGATCGTGTTGCGTAGCGATGAAGCACAGCGTATTGTTGATGGGTGCCCCAAGCTTCAGAAGGAGTGGCACGCGCATAAAATCACCCAGCACAACAAAACAGTGGCGAACCAAAAGAGCCGCGTAACAAAAGCACGTCGCAACTTGGCTCGCGCAGCATAAGGGGCTTTATGATGCTTAACTGGTTCATACTGATCGCTGCGGCTTCTACCAACTCCAACTTCACTGAGCAATTCGCAATTGGTCAAACTGTGGACCTCTCACAGGGCTTCTACGTTTGTGGTACATCCAACAGCGTGGAGACTATGCAACGTATCATATCGGAGCGGGATGCGCAAAAGCGACGTGCTTTAGCAACAAGTCTGCATTGTCCTTTTGAACAGCGCGAGGATAGATCAAATCTCCGAGAAGTGGTAAAGATTGAGGCTGAAAATTGCGGACCACTACAAAGACTGGGTGATGGGCAGATGTGTGGCGATGAGTCCCACATTCTAAAGGTAAAAGATGCAAAGGGACAAGTTGTCACGGTTATCTTTATGGCCGACGATTACATCTTTGATTGAGTGGATTCTACTCAAAAAGGTTGACGTGAGGCTACTTGGACCTGCTACATGTGATGTATGAAAATTGGCTTCTCTTTTGGACGTTGCGTCCGTGATATCGTCAAAGGCATCGTTGATTACGAGGATGTCTATCTCATTGTTTCCAGGACCATGGTTCATGACTCCACGCACGTTGATGGCGTCATTGAAGTGTATTTGGATCGTCCAGACTACCTAATGGGCTTGGACGAAGGCCAGTGCTATGACATTGGTCAAAAGCTGTTCCTGGATGGAAAGCTATACCAGCCCCGTCTTTATGGTCACAATCCCAAGATGATTGCTGAATCGGCCGTGTGGATGGATCTCGCTCCTTGTATCCTGGGCGCAGATGAAGATGGTTCCTCTCCAATGGAAAGTGAACATGTTCAAGCCGCGTGGAAACAGTACCAGCTGGCGCTGAAGATGACGACTCTGCGGAAGTATCCAAGCAAAGACGAAGTCAAAAACCTCCTCAAGGATGACTTCTAATGGAAGCTATTGATCCCGGTCACATCTACAAGCTGAACAATCTAAAGTGCAATCGTCAGATTCATTTTCAGTTCCACAAGGATCCCGATATCCACGATGGTCAGTTTCTCGATGGCCCCAGCTGTCAGGAAGTTCTCCGGATGGTTATCGACCGCACCAAGTACCTAGATGGTGAACAGGAGTGGGATGGCAACCAAAAGATCCTGATGCATCTTCGCTCTGCCATTGCTCTTTTTGAATCGCGTGCCCTTTTGAAGAAGATTGAAAAAGGCACGCTTGAGATTGAGAATGCAGCTTTAGGGCACGATGGGCACCTACAACTCTCTAAATAGAGGGTATGGCATCACATAGAGACCCACCAAAGCCAATTGGTTGGAACAATCCAACTAAAGGAACATGCAGATTTTGCAGTGAACCAATCCTAAATGAGGATGGTTCAATCAACACCCGCACCTATTGGCATCCAATTTGCGTTATCGACTACAAGATGATCTACTGGCCTGGCGTAACCCGTCAGGCCGTTTGGATGCGTGATGAAGGTCGTTGCGCGGTCTGCAGCCATCGCTGCTCAACCCGCGGAAGTGATGTTTGGCACCTAGACCACATCCAGCCACTTATTGAAAGCAAAGGCAACATTGAGTTTTGGAAGATGGGCAACCTTCAAACACTTTGTCAGACCTGTCACAAAGCCAAGACTAGCCGTGAAGCAACTGAACGAGCAGCAGCCCGCAAGGCAGCAAAAGATGGCGTGATACTTGACCCCACGTTGTTTGTGGTGCCAAGCAAGAACGATACACAACAAGGTGCAATTCGCGATAAGCTGTTTGAAAAGGAAAAGAGAAAACGTCCACGCCGTGCTCGAAAGAAAAGGCGTTAACGGTTTTTGATTTCCTTGACATCGCGACTTACAGCGGAAACTAGATCGGTAGGATCCTCTTTTTGATGGGTTTCTTTGGAATAGCCCATCATTGAGAGGAAACCGGGATCCAGGTCTTTCCACCAAGTTTCAGGTAGGATTTCACGGATTCTCATAGCACTTTATTTAGTGGGTGTTTTCTATGAACGTGGACTACTTTACTGACATGTTTCTGATCTCAATGGTTGTCTTTTTGACCGCCAACATCATGACCTACTGGGATTACAAGCGGTACTGCAGGCGTTTCCACATTCTTTTAGAAAAGGACCTCCAGGGAACACTTGACCCCCTGGAGGCCAAAGAACTGGATTTTATGATCAATGGCTGAGCTGGTTATCCACAAGCATGATGGCAAAACTGACACCAAAGGTCTTGCCATGCTGATTCGAGATATCACAAACTGCAGTATCAAGGAAGCCAAGAAAATCGTTGAACATTGCAAGGCGGGTGGACGGGCCACCATCCAGGTACCTTTTGCCCAGCGTCTTGCGGTTGCAGCCAAGTTCCATGAAAAAGGTTTTACCACGTCATAAATAGAACATGCGCTGGAACGAGATCATTGGGGAGGCTCATGCTCCCAAAGACGTTGTTACCATTTACAATAACGATGAACGAAGTATCATTGATATAGGTGGAAGACGTCTAGTAGATCATGATCATGGATTTGAAAAACTGCTCTTTTGAATATATTTGAAAAGCCCTGGTTTAATCTGGCATAAATAGATTTGTAGAAACGCTGAAAAACATATTGCAAAGCGCATTTGGTTTTCGTATAGTGTGGACATAGAGCAGCAGGACGCTAAAACGGTTTGCTGCTTCCCGGGGGATTAGCTCAGCTGGGAGAGCGCGTGCTTTGCAAGCATGAGGTCAACGGTTCGATCCCGTTATTCTCCACCAAGCGAGCGCGTAAATTTATTGACGTGCTTGCAACTGTTTCAGTAGGATTGCATTATACAGTCCGAACGCAACGTAGGAACTTTTCTTACATGGCGGCGAAAAAGTGCTTGACGGATCATCCGTTAGGCACAAGTAGATAGGTAGAGCAGCATGGTGTTGCTCGAAAGTTAAAAGGAAGTTTGTTTCAATGTTGTGCCTAGGAACTCATATGGTCAGCGGAAAGGTCGGCTCCACAGCCGCGTCCTTTACCGTCGCCGCTATGGGTACCGAATGGTCGCAGCGTGGCGAACAAATTACCCTCCCAGTGGATAGCAAGCGTCCATATACGCTGAATATTACCGGGGCCAAGTTTCCAGATGGAGGCACTACTTTTTAAGAGGTAGTAGAATCCAAATAGAAACAAAGGCCCCGGGTAGGAAACTACTCCGGGGCTTTTCTTTTACTCCAACAGTTACGCAGAAAAAGATTACAAGGTCAGCAAAAATAATTGTTGACACAGTATTCGGAAGCTGCTAGAGTAGATCGGCAGAAGGTGTCCTAGACACAGTGATGCAAGTCCAACGAACTTCGGTTCGGAAGACGAGTAGAATTAGATTTTCTCTTGGTGAGCCCTAGCGCAGACCCAATGGAAAGTCAAGTGGTAAACAGGGTGAGTTCGTCCCCCTCCTAGTAGCTGGCAACAGTTGGCTAGGTGACCCGAAAGGCTCGACCATCATTTGGATGGTAAAAGAGGTAGCTGAGCGCACGGTGAACTCCACTGTGTGAAGGTGAATGCGAACTGATACGCGGATTCCGCACCGGGTAGGGACTGAAATCCCCTACTCCTTGGAACTTAGGTTCCATGCTGCCTTGTTCGAAAGGACAAGTAACCAGGGTGAAGGGTTGTGTCGAGAGGCACTAATCTAAGGCGTAACTGAAAATTACTTTTACTGATTCTGACTAACAGAATTACAGTAAAGGTAGACGTCCTGGTCTATCTTTATTATAGTTCTGCTATGTATAAGAAGACAGCTAAAAGTAGGGCGCGAAAGCTTCTCAAGGATCATAACTACGCACCAACACTGAACGTTATTTCAGAAGGTGGTGGCGGTAGTCAATGGAACAAAAAGAAGCGCAAAGCTAATCCTACAACTACGCTGTCAAAGAAAGAGCAAAAACGGCTCAAAGATACTGAACGGACTGATACTATATTTGGTATGAGGTTCCGTTAACATCGGGGTATAGCGCAGGTGGTAGCGCGCATGTCTGGGGGACATGAGGTCACAGGTTCGAACCCTGTTATCCCGACCAACACTATTTCTTATGGTGGACGTAGTCTAGTGGTTCTAGATAGCGCTCTGTGAAAGCGAAGATGCTGGGTTCAATTCCCGCCGTTCACCCCCGAGGTCAAATGCGATAGTTAGGTGCGCATAGGGACCACTTCAGCAACATGGTCCTAATCATGTAACGTGTTGCTGCATTCCCTGGTGGTGAAATTGGTAGATACGAACGGCTGTTAACCGTTTGCGAAAGCGTGTAGGTTCGAGTCCTACCCAGGGAGCCAGAAGTAACAGACCCTGCAAGTTACTAGCGGGTCATATTGGGATATCCTCTAATGGCAAGAGAGCCGGCTGTTAACCGGTCAATCTAGGTTCGAATCCTAGTTTCCCAGCCAACTTGGTAAGGCACTTGTTAGCTTATACGGAAAGCCCGTAAGTCTACAGTGCAGGAGAAGAGGGTCCAAACCTCACAAGTGGCCTTACCCACAAGACATACCGAGCCGAAGCATTGAGGGTTATCCTTTTACGATTCACCCCTCGCCGCATCAACTTGTTCGGTACTTCATCAGGGTGTAGCCTAATCTGGTAAGGCGCTTGCTTCGGGAGCAAGAGACTGGAGGTTCGAATCCTCTCATCCTGACCAATACACTATGCGTGGTTAGCACAATGGCAGTGCGGTCGGCCGATTACCGACTGATGTGGGTTCGATTCCTACACTACGCACCATGGACACGTTGAGCAATTGGTTGGCTCACCGCACTCTTAATGCGACGGACTAACGTCCCTTGTGGGTTCGAACCCCACCGTGTCCTCCAAGACCTTCATGGCGCGGAACGCTAATGGCAGGCGGCTAGGTTTTCACCCTGGTGCAAGCGGGTTCGATCCCCGTCCGCGCTACCAAGTCAATAGGTGGCTTAGAACCCCTATTGCAAGGGATGACAAATAAACAAATCATCCGTCCGAAAGGAAAAGCGGGTTATACCGCAACACATGGCCCATTCGTCTAGTGGTTAGGACGTTGCCCTCTCAAGGCAGGAACACCGGTTCAAATCCGGTATGGGTCACCAAGCTGTACTTCAGCAAACATTGCCCATTCCTCTAATGGTAAGAGAGCGGACTCTGACTCCGTCAATCAAGGTTCGAGTCCTTGGTGGGCATCCAAGCATTTGCTATCTAGATAGCGTGTCATCAGGGGGCGCCCTGTAGCATGGTAGACGCAACCGCCGCTCGCAAGTGGTGCGCTATCATGGTAGCAAATGCCTTTATTGCTCCTTCCTCTAATGGTAAGAGAACGGTTTCTGAAACCGACAACCTTGGTTCGATCCCAAGAGGAGCATCCAATCCCCATCATATGCAGACTGTGTCAGTATATGATAACAGAAGACATAAGCAATCTTCTGCTCCATCAAAACTGGCTGGGTGCCATGGTAAGATGGAGAACGGGACGCCAGTGGCACCCATCATGGACAATTAGCTCAGTTGGTAGTAGCGACGGTCTCTTAAACCGTAGGTCCTGGGTTCGAACCCCAGATTGTCCACCATGTTCCCGTAGCTCAACTGGATAGCAGCGCTAGTCTACGAAACTAGAGGTTGGAGGTTCGAATCCTCTCGGGAACGCCAATGGCCTGTTACGCATCTGGTGAGGCGACTCCGCTGTCTACGGAGCGAGGCGAGTTCGATTCTCGTACAGGTCGCCATGGAGAGTCAATCCAGCGAGGTCGCTGGGCTGATGTAAATCACGTGAACGCTTTAACCCCTACAGCGTTTGAGGTTCGAGTCCTCTGCTCTCCACTATGTCCTCGTAGCCCAATTGGTAGAGGTGTTGGTTTTAGATACCAAAGGTTGTGAGTTCGAATCTCACCGGGGACACCAAACGATCATGCTCCCATAGTATAATGGTCATTACAAGGTCTTGGTAAGACTTGAACAGAGGTTCGATTCCTCTTGGGAGCACCACGCGGATATGGTGTAATGGTAGCCACGCAGGCATGAGAGGCCTGTGACGAAAGTCGTGGAGGTTCGAGTCCTCTTATCCGCACACATGCTCTGGTAGGCCAATTGGTAGAGTCAGCGGTTTCAAACTCCGTAAAGTGTGGGTTCGAGTCCCACTCAGAGCACCGTTAGCAAGATAGGTCCTAAGAGCGCCTAAGACTTGAGACCGGAACCAGCCCGGCACCCATGCGGATATGATGTAACTGGTAGCCATGCTGTCCTCAGAAGGCAGTGGTCTTTGACCGTGCAGGTTCGACTCCTGTTATCCGCACCGACGAGCCGACAGAGTTAGGTTATCTTTGTCTGTGAAACAAACGATCCGAGTTCGACTCTCGGCCGGTCCACTCTATGGGCCGGGGTGGGTGCCTAGTAAATCTCCTAGCACATCAACTTGCTCGTCTACCCCATAAGTATCCTGAGACACTTCTCGGGAGACACTTATATGAATTTGAAGAAAGAGCTAGTGGACCAGACTGCGCACTTCGTAGCGGCGTTCTTTGTGCTATCATTGGTTGCAGTTCCCAGCGTGATCACGTGGGCCCTGGCAGGTTTTGCCATTGGCGCTGTTCGTGAAATCACCGAAGAGGGTACTCCAGTTACGTTGGCCAAGGTCCGCAAGGGAACGATTGGCTCGTGGCATGACCTGGTCTTTTGGACTCTAGGTGGCATTGCTGCTTGGTTTGCTTTTCACTAATAACCGGGGCCTAGGCCCCACCATGCTTCTGTAGCTCAATGGTAGAGCACGCCACTGATAATGGCACGACTAAGGTTCGATTCCTTACTGAAGCACCATCAGGATGTGGACTAATTGGTAAGTCACCTGCTTTGGATGCAGGGTATCGTGGAGGTTCGAGTCCTCTCATCCTGACCATGCACGTAGAACCTAATGCCGCTTGGAGCGGTCGTGGCCTTTTAAGCCACCGGTACGGGGTTCGATTCCCTCTACGTGCTCTGAGGTTCCCGGCAGGGACGGAAGTCCTTAGGGAGCCTAATATGGGAAGTAAAAGCTAGCGGTTCTAGCAAGCGGTCTGTAAAACCGCGCTTTCGGGGAATGGTTCGACTCCATTGCTTCCCACCATACGGAAAGTTTACAGTCCTACAGAACGGGGCGGCGACTAGACAGTGGCAACGATCGTGTCGCTGTTGTGCAGTTCGACTCTGCAGCTTTCCACTATATGTCCTAGATGTTACGGTAGCATGGCAGGTTCCAACCCTGCTCGCGTGGGTTCGACTCCTACAGGACATGCAAGTAGGGTGGTGATGAAACGGTATCATGTCAGTCTCCAAAACTGGTTTTCCGAGTTCGAATCTCGGCTGCCCTGCCAACAAACACACACCATGCGAGGTGGAGGGTGATGGTCATCCTGCTGGTCTCATAAGCCGGTTAACGGGGTTCGATTCCCCGACTTCGCACCAAGCTGTTAGTCAGCACACGCCGAGGTAGCTCAGTTGGTAGAGCGGTTGCCTGAAAAGCAACGCGTCGCTGGTTCGAACCCAGCTCTTGGCACTCGCAGGGACAAGCACCGGTCGCTGACATGGCTCATAACCATGTATTAGTTGGTTCGATTCCAACCTCTGCAACTATGGACAATTAACTCAGCGGTAGAGTGCAACCCCGACATGGTTGAAGCCACTGGTTCGATCCCAGTATTGTCCACCATGGCCCATTCCTCTAGTGGTTAAGAGCGCGCCCTTTCAAGGCGAGAACAGGAGTTCAATTCTCCTATGGGTCACGAATAATGACACAGACCGTGGGTTTGTGTAGTTTCAGCATATGGGTAGGTAAAGGCGTTTGGATACGTCAGTCGGACTGTAAATCCGATCCTAACGGGAGTGGTTCGAGTCCACACCTGCCCACCAAGAACTTCTAGTGGCGGAATTGGTATACGCGCTGGACTACGGGCCAATATGATGGTGTGGGCTAAACCCCTTCGCCGCTGCTCATGGCCTTAAATCTGGTGGAACCTATCGTGCAGCGAGAGAGGTTACCGTGTGGGTTCGAGTCCCACCTAAAGGTTCTTGATTTTGGTCGGTTAGCTCAGCTGGTAGAGCGTCGTGTTTACACAGCGAATGTCGGGGGTTCGAGCCCCTCACCGACTACTGAATATATGGGCGTCTAGCCATCTGGTGATGACATCTGTTTTACAAGCAGAAATAGGTGAGTTCAATCCTCACGGCGCCCACTTAGGCTATTGACTGGCCGGACAATCCAGCTAAAACGCGCTGGAGTGGACCGGTAGCTCAGTTGGTAGAGCAGCTGACTTTTAATCAGCGGGTCGCGGGTTCGAGCCCCGCCCGGTTCACCATAGTCCTGTAGCACAAAGGTTAGTGCCACCCTCTCATAAAGGGCGGATTGGTGTTCGAGTCACCACGGGACTACCAAGTGTGGGGTTGTGGCCTAGTTGGAAACTGGTACACCATGCGGACTTAAAATTCGTGGCTTTTGAGGGTTCGAATCCCTCCAGCCCTACCAAAACTTTCATACTCTCGCCCACTGGATGGGACCTGGCCCTGCGAAGGCTGGTGAGGAGGTTCGAGTCCTCTCGGGAGTACAAAAGAGTGTAACTCTTTATTGATATTGCAGTGCAGCATACTTTAGAACAGTGTTAGTTCTAAAGGAGACATTGCAATGAAGAGCAAGATTCTAGCAGCTCTAGCTGCACTTCTAATTGCTGCCACTGGCTTCTTTGTGCTAACGGCTCCGGCCAAGGCACAGAGTGCAGTTTCGGCAACTTGTGTTGCTCAGTCCGAGTATGCAATTGGCCAGTGGGTCAGTTACAGCTCAATGGATGACGCTTGCAACAATGCAATGTATCAGTGCCGCCTTCGCACCCCAGCGTATGGCACTTGCTACATTGTTCGTCGTTGGTTTAACTACTGACGAGGTAGGACTTCAGGGTCCTACCACATTCCCTAGGGGCCCTATCGGTAAGGGCACGACACTGTTAATGTCGACGCTGTAGGTTCGAATCCTACCTAGGGAGCCAAGATCTGAGCCGAAGCATTGAGGGTTATCTTGCTATGAATGTCCCTCGCCGCATCAACTTGCTCAGGTTTCATTCCCCGCAGCGCTGGTAGGTCCGGCAATCCGACTTTGAATCGGAGCACGTTGTAATGGCGGTAGGTTCGAATCCTAGGCGGGGATCAGAGGAGTAAGCGATGAAGGCTTCGACGCGTAAACTACTTGAGGAAGCTGCGGTTTTCGGCAAGAAAATGTCGGGACACGGTTACTCTACTTCAAAGCTGATCCAGAAGGCTTTGGAAAATGAAGACAATCCAGAGATCCTGGATTGATCCCATGGGGAATTAGCTCAGCTGGGAGAGCGACGTCATGGCATGGCGTAGGTCAGGGGTTCGATCCCCCTATTCTCCACAAATTGAATGGACCGATTGTCAAGGGTTATCGCTTGAAACGCTCCGTGTCGTTGGTTCAAATCCAACCCTCCCGGCCAACTATCGGGAGGTAGCTCAGTTGGTAGAGCAGGAAAAACATCCTTTTCGCCACTTGTCCATTCAACCATGGTCCTAGGGTCGTCTGGTGACGACACCGCACTGTCTATGCGGGTTGAGGAGGGTTCAATTCCCTTTAGGATCGCAGAGGTTACATCAGCGGAAACGTGGCAGTAACCGGGATCTCAGATCAAACCGGGCAACTCTATCTTTGGGAAGAGGGCTTTGGGGAGGTTGTTTACAGGTCCGAATGGGTCACGTCTATGGGGTAGCGGACTGCACTTGCAATGCGGTCGTCATGGGGTTCGATTCCCCAGTGATCCACCAACCTTTGGGGCATCTAACGGGTTAGACTCTGCACTCGCACTGCGGAAGAAGGGGTTCAACTCCCCTATGCTCCACTGAGACAACATTGTTGTCCAACATGCCGGGACAGCCGACTGGTGTCGGTGGAATCCATAACGTAATTGGGGCGCTGCCTAAGTAGACGGTTCGAATCCGTGCCCGGCTCCGAATAAGTATGTGATGCGCTGGAAAGACATCATATGCGAGGAACAAGATTTCCTCCCTAACCCATTCCCTGGCTCCAAAGTCAAGGATGTATTGTATCACGGCTCTAACACTGCTGGCATCAAAGAGTTCCGCATCCCCTCAGAAGGTCTGTGGTTCTCGGATTTGCCTACATGGGGTGCTAGGGTGTATGGCAGCGGTCTTGCTGAGACATACGCTTGCTACGTTGATATAAAGGCAATCTACCATCCTACTGAGGATGAGCTAGATGAATACTATGGTGCAATGGACATAATTGGTCCATTCTTTTCCAAGCTGGCAAGTCAAGGTTATGATGCTTACTTCCAGGGTGGTGAGAGTGGAGCAATAGCGGTGTTTCCAGGTACCAGGATAGTAAATGCTCGCACTGGTGATCCAATGTAATTTGCCCTCCTTGGCTGGAGTCTCCAGTCAGTACGGTAAGGCAGCGGTCCCGAGGAGCCGTGCAACAGAATCCTCTTTTATGGTGACCGTGGTGTAGTGGTAACATTCCGCCCTGTGAAGGCGTAGTCGCGGGTTCGAACCCCGTCGGTCACCCCAAATTTGACACACTGGAAAAGTTGTGTTAAAGTGAATACAACATGCGGGTATAGCACAGTGGTAGTGCGCGTCCTTGCCAAGGACGAGGTCGTGGGTTCGAGCCCCACTACCCGCTCCAATCTTGCAAGTCGAGCTACAGCAGGGGCGAAAGCCTTTGAGGAAGTTCGGGTCAGGCGTGGAAGACGAGTGGGAGTTGCGTGGATAGCGCGACACAAGTGAAAAGACCACCGTGATTAAGCCTGTAAGCCAAACAGATCCTGGCAATCTTCCAGCTATAGGGTCGGGTTGGTGCAGCCTAGGAGCAATAAGCTTCTATCGCGTAATGGCGAGGCACACGGATAGGAATATCCGAGGTAGACAGATTGTAGCATAGAACAGGACCCCGGCTACGGACTTTCAAGATTGAACATGCGGGTATGATGTAATGGTAGCTTACCTCGTTGCCAACGAGAATGCGCGGGTTCGATTCCCGCTATCCGCTCCAACTAGTAGGTTTTCAGACCTCTAGCTTTTCGCCCGTTACCTTTGTTCTTAGCGCCGTATGACGGTGTCTGAGAATGGCAGTTAGGGCACAGTAACCGCAGATTGGTTGGTGCGTTATTTGACGGGTCACCATCAGCGTGGTCAAGGTGCAGGCTAATTGGTTGTCCTTGCCAATCCGAAATAGAACAGATGGTGCATTTGTATCCATCGCGTTCAGTAACAAACCGCTTCTGAACTGGTCGCTCCATAGCAATGCCGTTTTCGAACTTCTGCTTAGAGAGAACCTCTCCCTTATATTTGGCGCGATGCTGCATCGAGCAGAATATTCCGGGGCTCCTGGATGGATAGTAGTTGAAAGATTGGTGACAATATAGGCACTGACTTTCTTGCTTAGTAGAGTCTGTCATCGTATATTTACGGATAAGATCGGAAGGCCCTTAGGGGTCCCCGGCAACTCTACTAAATGGGAGGTGTTTATGCCTAAAAAGGTAGTAGGAGTTCGTCGTGACAAAGACGGCGACGTGACAGGAGTTCTTCTCGAAGGTAACAAAACTGTTACGCCTTTGAAGACGGCTGTTGTTATGGCAGAAGCTGGTAAGATCAAGGACGTTCACGCGGTTAAACCTGTGAATGGGCGTGCTTATCTTCGCAGCAACCCAGATGATTCCGTAGGAAACAATCTGGACAATCTGCCAGAGAAGTAAAGTAAAGTAAAGTATAGCGGTAGGGGTCTCCCCTACCCGCTCAAAGGCTCCACCCTCTGTTAATGCTTCGCGCTTACATGGTCTGATCTCGAGTTTACGAGGAGCGCAGGCAACACCTAGGAAGGTTGACTGCTGGGAGCCATTCATGCGGGTGTCGTATAGTGGTCATTACCTCTGCCTTCCAAGCAGATGATGAGGGTTCGATTCCCTTCACCCGCTCCAAGCTGTTAGACAGCAGACATGGCGCCATGACGGAATGGCAAACGTGACCGCCTGCAAAGCGGATCTATGTGGGTTCGATTCCCACTGGCGTCTCCAACACAATCGCTGTTCTCCAGCCCGATGATATGCTGGAAGGAGAAGGCAAATGGTTGAGTTGACAGAAGAAGACCTGAAGAGGCAAACAGTATCCAGGATGGTGGCGTGCTTGGAAACAGACACGACCTACACCTTGGAAGACCTAATCAATCAGTATGGTGAGGGCTTGTCCTTTCACATAGAGGTTG
>Ga0182211_1000211_pt1 | contig 18191 bp, 9 predicted proteins | sample G5R1MG_20_FD_129660 | JGI IMG/M metagenome (GOLD analysis project Ga0182211, IMG submission 129660) | Switchgrass phyllosphere microbial communities from Michigan, USA - G5R2_MAIN_03OCT2016_LD1 MG | ecosystem: Host-associated > Plants > Phyllosphere > Phylloplane/Leaf | place: USA: Michigan... | reverse complement strand
CGGCGCTTTCGAGGGGGGATGCGTACCGCCGGGCGATGCGGTGTCCGAAGGTAGGGCCGGCCAAACGGCACTCCGTCGACTAGATGCTGACCGCCCTCCGAAATCTGGAGGCGGCCTGCCAGCGTGCGTGCGCGAATCTCGGCCGTCATAAGAGGGCGGATACTGGGCAAGAACATTGTTAGCTGGGCGCACCAATGGCCACCGTCTAACGTCGGGGACACACGAGACATGGTCATCTTCTTTGAGTGCCTGCGCCACGGGCGAAAAGTGCAGGCACTCGAAGCCGCCGACTTCGACGGCATAGTCGTCCAGCCCCCACTGCTCGGCCTCTAGCGGCAAGATATGGTTGACGTCTTCAAGCAGGCGCGTGATGGTATATGCCGAGCTGCTGTTGGTCTCGGGCACGTTCCACAGGATATTGGCGGTGGGCAGGCTGTTGCGCTGCACGGTGAGGCGGAGGCGCATCCTGGGCGCGTGAAGTCGCGGCGAGACGCGTGTGCGAGCGGGAGGAAAGGCGTGGTCAGCTTTTACATGGTAGGACTCCAGGCGGGTGATCGACTAGCCGCTAGCCGATTCTGGACAAGTGTGGGTGTGTGGTGAACGTGGGACATATACCATAGTACATAAATCTTTCCTGCTTACTACCTCGCTATAACAGGTGCTTATTAATACAGAGTGGCTTGGTTATCTCTCAGTATCATTGATGGAGAAATCTTGAATGTCCTGTACGAAAAAATTACCCGAGTGATGGGCGCGCAGGTGTCCTCAATTCGCGGCACCGCTCTGGTAGCCATATTGTGGTGGAAATACGTAGGGTTATGGCTCGATACAGCCCCAGGCACAATAGTTGGAGGACACGTGACTTGAAGGTCACGTGCTGTAGGTCATGTGACTGGAAATATATAGTTGTGTCACTCGTCGAAGCTCTATTGGCAGACGGAGGCCCATGCGCAAATAGACAAAACAATCCATCTCAACTCACTCAAAAACAACGATAACCCGCCGAGCCGGAGGCTCGTCGGGCAGCTGCCGAAGCTAACTGTGCCTGAGGGTAAACACCTCTACAATATCTAATGATAAGCCAGCATCTTGAGCCTATATATTAGTATTTACGGAATTGGAGAGAAATTTCCGAGGCTACTGTAATGATTTAATGGTATCTATAATGATGCCTTATCATATCCTATATGGTGGACATGTGTGGAGATCATTGCAAGTATAAAATCACTTCAAAGACAAAGTCTTTATGAAATTGAATTCATCTATCTTGAGCCCTATTATATGCTCCTGCGTCTACTTCTTGTACTCAAGCAATCTCTACCTCATTCAAGTGGCTTCGTGGGCGAGTGCTACTGCTTCTATAACTATCATATCCTGATAAGTTTGGTCTCATGAGTACGGCCTTGCGTGATTCCAATATTGGAACAGAAAGCGAATTTCTAGTTCCAGTTTGGCTGCTTCTCTCCTCTGAGTGATTTTGCTGATTGATTACTGTGTCAGCTAGCTCTGTTTGTGGTCGGTGGTGAACTACAGGCGGATGGGCGATAGGCGAATTCCATTCGTTGTTATCCGAATTTGCGTACTTTTTTGAGGAACCTGGTGTGTGCGCATCCAATTTTTCATGCTCCCAGATGGGTTCGGAGGATGTTCGAGAGCTTGTTGGCTCATCTATGTAGACAGTCGAGAAAGATGTAGTGGTGGAAGTGCGCCAGGGAGCGTACGGGCGCGGGTGAAGCATCTTCTCCATCTGTGGATCGGATAAACCGCTAGCTGCAGAATTCATCTCCTGCTTCCGGAGTGCTTTTGAGCGTAGTGAAAGTGTTCGAGCTGGATTTCTTGGTGGCGGGATGGGCTTCTCGAGGCCAAGCATCTCATGATAAGCTTTACCGATCCACAGCATCTGCTCATGCTCGCGCAAGTATCTCTCCCCCCCGAAAGACTTTTGCACAATACTTCGAGCCATCATCCCCAATTTGCGCCGATGCTCTGCTTTCTCGTACATACGACGAGTAATATTATTGACATCCTCGCGCGTAGGTTTATGTGGTAACACAGGTGCTGCTGCTCCAGGAGCATCCTCGGCATATTGCGCCCATTCGCCCAACATTGCTAGGAGGTTAATCTGGGCGCGTGCAAGGCCATAGGCGTCGTTTGGTGCAACGACTTCGCTGTAACATTTTCCATCGTCAGGATCTGTTAGAACGCGAAGTGAGGCACCAACATCGGTACAGACGACCGGCGCACCAGTCAAGGCAGCTTCTCCTAGAGCAAGGGGTAAGCCCTCTGATACAGATGAGTTGAGGAACAACCATGTATCAGCCAGTACCATGGCAGGATCAGCCGTTCCTCGCATAGCCACATGTTCCCCGAGACCCTTGCAGGCAAGAATTTCCTGACACTCCGAAGAGTAGACCGGTGATTTGTTCAGAGCACCGTAGATATCGAGCTGATAGTCTGTGAAACCCCATTCATTGGTGATAATATCGGCGGCCAGAAGAGCGGTCTTGATGTCCTTGGCAAACCATACATGGGAAAGCATGGTTACCGTTGGCTTTGTTGTTTTGATCTCAGTCACCGGAGAGAATTTCTGCATGTCAGTGATTCCGTTCACGATTGGATCGACTTTTCGGCGGAAAACGTTGCGATGGGTCAGTTGCCCCTTCGCACTGCCTATTTCCACTTCCCAGCCAGGGTTGAAGAAATCTGAGATTGGTAAGCTTGGGAAAAGCCCTAAAGTAAGGAGGCGGCTGACCTGCACATGGAAGAATTTGATCAGCATGGTGGAGGATCAGGCAGGATGTGAGCTTCATCAGGCCGAGTAGAGAGTTTCGAATGAATGGCGGCAATGTGCACATAGCTGAAGAGAGATACAGGTTGGTTTCTCTCCATGAGATGGCATGATCCCAGATTTGAAGGGTACAATTACGCTTCAACTTGCATACTATACCGTATGACGCGGAGACGCTGTGATGAGACGCCTGGAAAACATGCGGGATCTTATCGGGTATTGGAATGGAAAAAATGAATAGATCTGTCAATGTTAGAAAAGTTTGCTCGATCTCGGTCGCGATTCTTACATCTGAACCATAGCTCTAATGCTGTGTCAAAATGTCCTAACGTTGGCAGCTCAGTGCGGAACCATTCTGACGGGGGTTGAGCATTGGGCATGTCATCGGCTAGCCATAGTCTTCTCCATGTATCTTTGACGATATCACTAGTCCAGACCTCCTTCCAATGGCGAGAGTTTTCGAAGTAGGTATTCAGGTTGACAAGCGCTCGTGTTGCTTGCTTAACGTCAGCAGCAGTCATATCGATAGCTCTCGCACCGCGGACTAAAGCAGTCAGTGTAGGGATGAAGTTTATTTTAATGTCTGTTATAGTTGCTTCTTTCACCAAGTGGTCGACTTCACTGTCTAATTTGTTGGTGAACATGCCATGGCTTGGGTGCATGAAGTCGAGTCCCCATAGTGGTATAACTTTGAGCGACTCCACGTTTTCTTCGGTTTGATGTTTTGGAAGTCCAAAGTCATTCGCTGATTCTACCACCATATGCCATCTTATTGTTCGCAGGTTGTTGATAAGGTCACGTCGACACGCCGAGACACCGCCGCCCTCGTTGGGCCAAGTGCCCGTGTCAACAGCGACGACATGCAAACTGCGATCAGTGTCGCTCTGTAAAGTCTTGGTTCTAGTAAAAACTACCGCATCGCCCCCTTGACCAAAGCTGAAAAGGTCGCTGAGTCGGATAGCAAGAGGAGTCCATGCGCTAATGTCGCTTGTAAGATCAGAGCTTGCAGTTATCGCATCGGCATGTAGGGCCAAGTAGTCTTCGGCCTTTAATAGGTTTCCACGATCGCGGCGCCTCCAGTATGCCTTCAAGAGCGGTTCTTTTCGTATAAGTTCCTCGTCTACCCATCGGATAACAACACCATCCAAATCATTGCGTTTCTTCCAGGCCTTCCATAGCTGTGACCGAGCCTTCGATGTAGAAATCTCTTGTTGCTTGATATTGGTACGAAACAGTCTACTTGTCCAGTTGGAAGTGGGAGCTTTGAAACCCAGAAGAGGGTTTTCGTCGTTGAAAGCGCAGCGCGTGGGCTTCTTCAGAACGCCAAGCCAGTCATGACGAATCATGTCGGGAGTGTCTACCGCGCAACCGTTTAATTTCGTGGTGATCGTAGGATGGAATTTGTGATCGTAGAACCAGGAACACTCGTAAACATCTGCTCCCTGCACAAATGTGGCTTCATGAACACGCGGCGTTGGGATCCACCGTTCCATCTTTTCTGCATGGCGAACAGGGGGGGCGCACCAGCTGACGTTGACCGACATATGAGGAAGCACGAATTCTGCGCGAAGCAGTTCGTCATCGTACTTTGCGTTCTTGCGGTAGCGATATTTGAAGCGGACTAGGTTCCCATGACTCATATAACTTCCAGATTCGATATGGCCCTTTCGATTGTAGTAGACTTTGGCGCCTTTATCAAGACCAGCTAGACCTGTTCTACTCAGAGGTATCCGACTCTTCTTGACCTTAGAGATCTTGGTTATTCGCTGTGATTTCATTACTGCATAGTCGTAGGCGTACTTATTGACCAAGGCCCCGTTCTTGAACTCGTCGCGCGTGCTCACGCGCATTTCTTTATCATAGTGGGAGATCCTAGTATGACCCCAGTCTGGCTCTTGCTCGATTGCACCCGGATAAAACGCCAGCTTGAAGCTACCAGAATCTAGTCGATGTACGAAGGCTGTTTCAGTATCTCCATGGCTCTTTATAATCAATCTGTTTTTCTTCTGGACGATGAGACTTCCTTTGACAGTGCCCGCGAGACTTGCTATGTCTTTTCGATCGTGATAAAGGAAAAATGGAAGCGCTATAGACATCACACTTCGACTGTATATCCATAAACCTGTCAGGAAGAACTTTGCCAGCTTTGAAACTAGTTCTGGCATCCTCATGAGAGCGCCGTTTAATTCTCGCTGGTATTCTGGATCTGCCATGCATGCTAGGATGAAGAATTTTACCCATGTACCGCAAGCATGGTAGACATAAGCAGCGGATACCCGGAAATGTTTCATAGTCATCGACATTATGGAGACTGGAGAGTGGTTAACTAACAGATGGTGAGCTTCCCGGACATCAGCAGTGATCTGTCGGTACTCTTTCATAGTAGGATACTGATCTCTTAACCCAAGAAAGCAGCTAAGTTTGTTAACAGCCAGATAGGCACCAAGGTCATAGCGTGCAATGCGCATGAGTAGCGTGCATGAATCTTCCGCAGGGACGTTTTCGTTGATCCAAGACAGTTCAGTGTTCGTATACGCTCCTCGTTCGCCGAGACACCTCCGCAGCATGAAACGACGCATATACAAGGGCAGTGAATCCCATTGATGATCGCAATCGAGGCCCAGACACAAGTTTCTTAAGAGTTCTTCGCGACAATTACTTTCAAAAGAAATGGCACATGAGCCCGAACTTGTGGTAGGCATAGAACGCCTCGCACATTCTGAGATGGTATACATTCCGGTATTGACTTTATGAGAAGCCAAAATGGATTCCGTTATGGCAGCTTGCTGGGGAGGTAATCCAAATAGTGTTTTCATACATGCATGAAGCAGAGTTTCGGCGATCATTCGAGTGTTGCTGTTGATATCAGGTTGGCCATTATTTAGACTGTCCATGTCAGAGGCGATATATAGATTCAGGTGCCCATCCTCGTAGTGCGATATGGCTCGGATATCCATGCCGATTTCTGCAATTCCTTGCATTGGGACTATCATGACACTAATCATAGCGTTCTTCCATGCCAGAAGAATGGCTTGAATAAGACGAGGTATGGTAGGGTAGGCTTGCAGAGCTAATCCCGAGAGGGTTTCGTGTGTACATGTCGACAGGATTGCTGAAATATGTCCTCCCGTTTCACCAGCATGAAAAATACAATAACGATCTTCTTTTGCAGCAGCTCTGATCTTATCGCAAACTGCTTGTAACTCACTTTGACTGAATTTCTGATCAGATCCACAGCTACTGTAAGCATGAAATTTTTCATCTAATTTCCGGTGAATCTTAAGTTGTGATGGTGTTTTGACAATAGTTTTGAACTTGACGGAGCAGAATGTCTTCAGGATCTGTGGAAGATGCGTTGAAATCCATCCTCGAAAATCCAATGTATCTGGAAATCCTAACTTGGCTGTGCGAAAAGATAGTAACGCTGCTGTCCAGGTTGAGACAGCAAGGGCTATTACTTTGTCGTAAGGGAAATTCGCCGTGATTTGCATGAGTATGCACCCTACAGTGATTCCAAAAACGACGGCGATAAGTAGGGGCATCATTGCATGAGGCCCAGAAAAGATTTTGTTGTACTGGTACAGCAGCAAGCCGCTGTAGGCTCCCACATAAGCTAGGAACATAATCAGACCAGTTGAAGAGCCGTTGAACACCCAAATCATGGATGCACAAAGCGCGAGTGCCCAAACATGAACGGCGATAAACCGGCATAACGTTCCGAAATACAAATGTCGTCTGAACTTTTGGTCGTTGCTCTTTGCTTTCTTGATTTGTGCTAGGTTCTCGATGGAGATAGGTGACATCTGCTCGGAAAGTGTGTGAAGGTGTTGAGCCTTGTAATCCAGTAGGACCGCTCCTATTAGATAGTATGCGAGGCCAAAACCAACCGAAAGACGGAGTGTGTTGTTCGTCGAGTCTCCACCCAGGCCCACCATGCGACTTCCATGGATTAAATCCAGCCAGCGGTCCATAAGAGCGACTATAAAGTAAAGGATGCCACAATATACTTCGTCCCCGGCCGTTCGCCAGTGAATAAAGGAATTATGGAGGCGAATTCCCTTCTGCGACTGTTGCATACTTTCTAGTGCGACCTGCGTCTCGAGGTTCCAAGTTGAGCTGTACGGAATGGGGCGTTTTGTGTCAGTAACTCGACAGTACCAATCAAGAAGAAATAATGTGGAGTCCCAACAGTCTGAGAGATGCTTCACAAGAGTATCACTCGTTCGTTTATGCCAGAACCGACGAGTCTTCTCCTTCATTACTGCATCATACAATTCTTTTCGACAAATCCCTAGTATCGCAGGCTCGCTCAGACCCTGCAATCCGCTAGATGCTTTGCCACCTATTTCAGGACTTTCGGTATCTCTGGCAACATCTGGGGTCGGGCTTTCGCTAGGGAGTACTGCTGCAGCAATTTTTAGCGTCCAAGAAATTACACACATGTTCACTGGATATTGTACCTTTGGATGCGCCCATGGGCATTGCTCGTCTCTTTTCCTCCTGTCGTCCAACGTACCAGCCTTTTACATCTGAATCGTTCAAGGTCTTGATGTTATGATACCAGGTGACCCATTGAGTTGCTACCCTGCGTGTGCCCATGAGTAGGAGAAGAACAAAAACATACAGGACACCGAGGTATATATAAATGTCCCGTCCCGGAATAAACATAGTCAACACCGGGGATATGATCAAAGTTGGAACAACTATGATGATGACTTTTCGACCGTTGAGAAAGCTGGATCCCGGAATCTGGTAGGTTGACAAAACGGCCAGCACGGAGAGATATGCCGTTAATCCTAGGAGGTAGAAAAAGAAAACAGCTCCTTGGCCTGGACCCACGGCAGCGGATACAACAACGAATCCTAAGAGACATGCGGCAAGAGTCAAGGCAAGACCACCTATCAGACGGGTAAGAACAAACATGTTAGCGGCAGAAAACGCCATTGAGATCAAATAATATGTGCCTCCAATTGAAATCCAGGTTCCGATTGCGCCAGAGAGAAGCAGTGAGCACATCAGGGCCATGGTTGCATACTTCAATTCCGCTTCGCTCATACGCGTGCTCAAGTACAGACCACGCCCGATCGTAGAGAGAAGGATGATATCTGTCAATGTCAATGAAATCCATAAGTCAGGAGGTTGGAGACCAACCAACAAGTGCTGGTATTGCAAACACGCTAAGATATGTAAATCGACGATATGCAGGCATGACAGAAGCTTTTTGCTGGGGATCGACGTCGGTTTGTGCTGCAGCGTATGCGGAAGCGAACGAAGGCGCATTAAACAGCCACATAGGGGGCTGGTGTTCTTCTTGGCTGTAATGGTCGCGATGCTTCTTGGACAATAATAAGCCAATGTCGCTGGGTTTGATATCGAAGTACGCCTCGCAACGAGATCCAAGGGCGAACAATTCTGCAAATGCTGCGCTTTGGTCTGAGTACTGATTGAACAGAGGGTTTCGATCTGAAACCTCGATATAAACCTCTTCAAATGCTGCCTTCCTGGCGGTGCAGAAGAGCGCAAATAGTACAAAGTCGGCCATGGAGTCTAGGCTACCTTTTCTGGCGAGGGTTTCAGCCGCACAGGTCAGCTTGTCCATTTTTTCGTGATCGAGATGCCACAAGATATCGTAAAATATCCTGGAAATGTGCATGAAAAGCTCCAAGGCAGCGTGTTGATTCAGTGTGGGCAGTCCGCACAGACGGTACCATTCCAATTTAGCAGTTACAAGTTCCTCTTCTGAAATCGTGCCACTGATGAAGTCCATATTACTTAGCCGTTTCAACTGTTTATACGTGGGAACCTCGATAATGAGGACCTCGCATTCCTTACGAATAGCCGAAAGTAAGGAACATTCACGGTCCCACTCCGTGAATTTGAGGTGCTGTAGGTATAAGAGGATCTCCGAGGTTGAAAGCAGTGTGAGATCGTTCTGCAATCTACATGGTAAAACCTGGGATGTCCTAGATTTGTTATCGTATTCGCTCAGCCCTTTCTCAGCTAGGAAACACTGGTATCTTGAGAACCCCAATCGACTCAATTGAGTATGGAGTAAGACTGAAGTGAGATCCTGGACCGACTTAGAAACGTAGATAACTACCGAAGTAGAATGTGACTCCAGCTCCCACACTGACCAAAATTTGCGACCGGCAGGTGTACGGAATCCAGAGTCAAGTCCAGAGTAGATTTGTAACTGGCATATATCTTCGGAGTCATCTGTAGTCTCAGCCAACAGCGTCGAAAGGCATAGTATTGCTTCTCTCAAAGCCGGTATAGAATCGAAATAATCGTTTGCTTGCACGCTGTAACCACGCAAGACATCAGAAGCCATGTGGAGTTCTTCAGCAGAAATTTTGCTAAGCAGCTTTAGGTCCCTCAATTTTCTTTGTGATTTGAGGACGTGGTCAAAGTCCGATTTAGAAGCGTTGAGCCCAATGGGAAAACAACCTAGAGCCTTGTATGTGGTCCCGTCAAATGCGCACGATAGTGGGTTGCTCTTCCGAGTCTCCTGGGCTGATGACCAATCCTGAAAGCTCGTTCCAGAGACATCGGACATTTCGGGCACTGAAAACCCATTTTCATTAATCTGAGAGTATTCCGTAGCGATGGTGTACCTGCTGGGGAGTAAATTGTCTTGATCGCGTGGTTTAGCGCTATCTAAACTTGCGAGTGCGTTGCCTATAAGTGGGAATATATCCTGTAAGGGAGAAAGATCATGGATGCTAGTTGAAAGGTTTGAAGAGAGCTATGTAGTCTGAGTAAAAAGATGCGGGTGTGGAAGGATGGGGGAACTTACTGTACGTGCCGTGCGATACATTTCATGCACGTTCATAACACTTCGCAGTTTTAGCCATTGGAAAGCTGATAGAGGCTCTTCGTAAGCGCAGATTTCCTCGATATTAGTTAGAGCACAATCCCGCGTAAAGAAGGGCACTGCTCCATGATAATTGCACCACATGTGTGCCCTCCTAACAACAGCATGGGAAAGGTCCACCTCGTTAGCAACAGTATCCCACATCATCGTGAAGAAGGGACGCTGACATGCTTGTGATACAAAAGCTCTCGTGGTAGTCTTCATTTTTTCCATGTTGAAAAAGTCTCGTCGCTCTCCGCTGGTCAGGATTGTACCGTTTCGAACAATAAACCCGGTGAAGTGGTGGAACTCAAGTCGTTCAATACCATCTAAGTAGTCTGGTGGTCCAATCTCAAGGTAATTTTCCAAGCCATAAGCTGTAAGTATCTCTGCCAAACCGTTGAGCAATGGTGTTGACACTCGTTCGCGCCAACCTGCGATCAGAACACCGGTGAAATATCTTCTCTTGCCAGATTGTCTTAAGGTTTGCTGTATCGTCCACGATAAGGTTTCTGCCGCACGGGACATATCAACCTCATTATCCATAGCCACAAAGTTCATGATCTGGAGGAGATCAAGCCTGGCGATGATGTGTGGCCCCAAGGAAACAATTCCGTCACTCACAGCCTCTAGAACCCCAGGCTTGCAATAGTCCAGTACGACAGTGTCCCATTGTGATAGTATCTGAGTTTCTTCCATAGTAACTGGGCTACTCAGATTTCCAAGATAGACCCCAAAGGATTGAGGTTTCTTAGGGGGCGGATGCCTTTTGCATACTGCATGGGAACTGCTTGACAGGAGGTGGATGCGCTCTTGTACCGATCGTGGCAAGGGTTTTTCGTCTTCGCTAGACTGAAAAATATGTAAGCCATGAACCTGCAATGATCAATCTTCTGCTTACCTTGACGAAGTTGTGTATCGAGCGATAGACATACCAAAGGAATGCAATAGCCCCAATAAGTCCACTAGAACTAATGATGCCTACGAGCGCCCATTCCCACCACTGTTGTACTAGTGATTCCGTATTGAGCGCTTGAATCCCTAGGATATCTGGCCTCCGCATGATTGCAAATACACACCAAGTGCCCCCGAACTTCACAAGACAATGAAGGCGTCCTGCTGTGGTTTTCAGCCTCGGATACAGAGGTTCAAATTTTGTGCACGGTGCTGGTATCTTGCAACTTCCTAGGGCCACAGGTTCATGGTGTTGGTGATTGTAGAAAATGAATAAGCATGCTGTTGATTACTGTAGTATATGAGGAGGATGTGTGACAGCCAGCGCAAGATCCTGATCAGTATAAGTACGGACTGCTGACGTGTAGATCTATCGTGAAATCTCAAAATTGCACAAAAAAGTATTCCATAGCATGGACCATGTGTCCGTCATCGATCTGCATTACCTAGCACACAAGACGGACGAGCTGGAGTCGGACTCTACAGCTGTAGAGTCAGCGGTAGGGCAAGGTCCACTATTATCCTTCCAGAAACCTGCACTGTTGTGCTTGGCAGCCCAAAAATGGCAGTCGAGCGGTAATCCCCAAGGACGAGCTGCAGTACACGAAGGCTTTTCGCCAGCATTAGCAGTCACTCTGTCCAGGGATGGGAGGTGGGTAGCCCCAGCGCCCATCTATCCTGAACGGAGAACCATGGCCGCGGTGAGGCAGGCGCATGTCTCGCTAGGCTCTGAGTGATTGGCTCTAAGCAATGATGAAGGCGTGTAAGCGCAGTGGCGCAAATACACGTCGGGAGTAGGTAGTGACGGGAGAGGTGGGCTAGGTAACGGAGACGAGGCTGAGATGTGAGATAACGGGGTCCGCGAAGGAAGTGGACCGTGCGCATCTTTAGCTCTTACTACTGTACGTACATTGACGTGTTTATCCGGCCTAGCTTTTAGCCTGGCACGCTCCCCACTGCTTCTTTAATGTCGACTTCACCAACCCCGGCAGGATGTCCAGGATGCTCTTCGTGCGGCATGCCCTGCAATGCACCTCCCGTATATACCTACCTATTGCTTGGAATCGATAGTAGGCAGTCAGCGATTGCGCAGATCACAGGCCAGTGCGTGTTTGTGCAACCGTCCGCTGGATGACGCCGGTCTCGATGCCCCAATATTTTCATGCACCTAGGTAATTATTTTTGTGGCGCCAGAGCAATTGGCTGAGCTGCAGGTGGGCCCATCACCCTACTCTCAACCCTGTCATGGCGCCTGACCCCTTGGTTTGCATCTGCATATGTTACATGTATTCAGCCAAGTCATACGCCCATCCCGGCACAGCATGTACATAATCGCGATAAGCTCTCTCACATGGCAAGGCAACTGTCGGATTCCATGACTGTCCTCAATGAGAATCCTCCAGGATCCCTGTCTGCTGGCTCCATGGCTTTAGTGGTACAATCCTCATTCGATACTGTTTAAGGAAGTAGTATTAATAGATTCTCCACCACATGGTACCGAAAACTAGGTTGAATGCGAATCTTGAAGTCAAACGTAGGGCTAATGGTGAAATCAATAGTCTCAGGGCTGTTGATGATGCATCGGAAACAATATCCTCCTAGTAACGGGTCAGAAGTTCTGGTCCTTACACCGAGCGTCTTTATTAAGAAGTCTCTAGTCTTTAGCAGTCTGCCATTATTTCGCTGTGTTCTTTATTTCTCAGCAATGGGTTCTTCATCTTCATCGCCACTGCGAAAATGCCTTCTATTCTTGTACATGCTTTGTTTCCTACGTGGGACTTTGGCGTACATTGGTCGCACTACTGTCTCGAGTACTGTTCTAATCTTTGCACGTGACACAACATCTGCTAAAAACGGAGCGGCACTTGGTCTCTGTGGCTATGGGATTCCTTACGAAATCACGCTTGTGCCTCAAACCGGCATCACGGATCTTCCGCTACTCAATTCTTCTGGAACACATGGGAACTATGGTGGCATTGTCATTGTCAGCGAAGTGGCATACAACTACGACAATCAGTATCGTAGCGCGCTCACTGAGAAGCAATGGAACGAATTGTATGCGTATCAGTCAAATTTTGGCACGCGAATGGTTCGCATTGATGTCTACCCAACCACCGACTTTGGGGTATCCAGTGTTGGAAGCAATTTGAACGATGAGCCTGTATCCTTCACAAACACCACAGCCTTCGCTACTGCGAATTTGAAAACGTGAGTTTGGTCTTTGTATATGAGCTTCGCTTTGAGAGTCTTTCCTAACCAAGCATATGCCGAGCATAACCCCGAATATACATCTGTGCAAAGCTCTAACAGTTGTCACAGAAACGTCGGCATAAGTACTGCCAACATTTTCCATTCGCCTGCAACAATCACAAACTCTTCAACGACGTGGGAAGTAGCGAGGTTTTCAACTACCGGCTCCGCAGCAGTCATTAACCAAATCGGTGATCGTCAGCAAATGGTGTGGTTTATGCCATTTTCGTTGGACTGGGCGGCTTCGAGCAACATTTTACAACACTCTTGGATCACCTGGATTACAAGAGGTCTATTTGTAGGGTTCAGAAGACTATACCTGAGCACCCAAGTCGATGATATGTTCTTAGAAACATCCATGTATCGACCACAGGGTCAAACCTATCGAGCTAAGCCGGAGGACCTGTCATTCCATGTTGACTGGCAAGCGAAACTGAACGCAAAGATGCCACAGGGCTCCGAATTCTTCATTGAGATTGGTCACAATGGAAATGGTGACATAGAAACAGCCGTTGATACGAGCCAAGGACAATCCATCTGCACACCTAGTACTGCTATCGAATATGCAGATCAGCCCGATGGTAGCCCAGAGTATACTAAGCCACCTGGTACAGGGACCAACATATGGCCGTCCACGCCTACAAACTACAGCTGGAGTCTTGCATGTGCTAAGCTCGATCCACTCCAAAACTGGTTTGCTGTTGAGAAACAGCGAGATGCTTTCGCACACATCTCACATACTTTGTGTGTAAAAACTACAACCCTCTCTTCCGCCAAAACTAACGCAGCTCTAGCTCCCACGCCGACCTCACCAACGCCACTTACTCTGATAGTTTCAAAGAAATTTCCTTCAATCAGGCATGGCTGAAGCAGGTCGGTCTGAATGCTGCCAAGCGTTTCAGCCCCAAGGGAATCATTCCACCGGCGATCACTGGTCTGCACAACGCCGATGCTATTCGTGGATGGATGGATAACGGCATCGTTAATGTGGTCGGGGATAATACGCGCCCAGTCTTGCGTAACACGCAGAACACATTTTGGCCATTAACTACCACTGTAGCAGGCAATGGCTACGCAGGACTCAACGTAATGCCGCGATGGGCTACGGTCATTTACTACAACTGTGACCTTCCCGCATGTACACTGCAGGAGTGGATCGATACATCTGCAGGTAGCGGGACATTCGAAGATCTACTCGCCAATGCCAGGGACACTGCAGTACGTAATTTGATGGGGCTCCACTGGGATCCGTACGTTGATATACTATCTTTCGAGGTCAAGCGTTTTATTTACAGAGAACAGGTACATGTTTCATCAAGCCAACATGCGCGTTCACGATGTTCCTGCCACAACTGTAAACGGAATAAGTGGGCAATATTCCCTCCTTATGACCTGGATCGAGGTTGTGACAACGGAGATGATGAAATTGTAAGCAAGAAAGATACCGTAATCTATGCCGTTTCTCATCTAATTCGCTGTAGCACTACGTGGCCTTTCCGGACGCTAAAGCATGACGACATTGCTCAGCAGTTTATCAATCGTCAAGTGCGCGACCTCTGCCAGCCCAGTATGACATGGACTACATCTGCTGATGGTGCCAACATCGAAAGCATCGATGTCTATACTGCAGGTGGTAACCAATGCAAGACCACCATCCCGATCACTGTTCCTAGTACTGTCGTTTCTACCACTGGAGCGACGGTTGAGCAACTGGGTAGCGACCCTTTGACATTGTGGGTGACAATGAGCGGTACTAGTCGAACATACAAGTTCTCCTCGGCTATCAAATTATAATTGAGGTAGTAGTTAACCGACTATCGGTATGACGGGAGTCAGCATCGAAACTCGGGAAGATGTGGGCCTATGTTCGCTGCTTCTTTGCAAATATTTTGCAAGAGCAACGCATTTGTTCAAGTAGGAGATGCAGCCTTGATCCTGAATCTTGAGTATAATTCTAATAAAAAAACAAATCGCCTGCCTGATCAGTTCCATGTATAGGACATTTCGCCACAGTGAATCCCATTCTTGTAGATCTTTATGCATAGCCACAGCGCAATCTGAATAAATCCAGCTACGTTATCTAACCCAAAGCATGGGGTCAACCGCCGATTTTGAGATCTGCATGCCCAATAAATGCCCCCCTGCTCATGTTCGACGCTATTGATATTCGCTCCCTGCTCAGTCCTCTCGGCTTTCCACCATAATAGTGATGGTGTGGTCGCATGCTGCACTGCATATCAGCGCTAAACCATTCCTGGCCCCTTGATACGAGGTAGGTTGTCACCGCTTACTTGGCGCGTGGATGCAGGACGAGGCCAATAGTTGCTGCGTATTCTTTGCGTTGGGAGATATTCTCTGACGGTTTTTCAATAGTTACCCTGCCACTGTAGCAGTTCCAATTGCGATACTACCTACCTCATAATTGTCAGATAATATATGTCATAACTAGCCGCAGCACGCAATGGAATCTGCGTTGCCGTAAGACTTTGGCCCTGACCCATCCACCTATTGCCCAGTCATCGAAACCTGAGGTTGCCTCGGGGTTTTCCGTCGCAAAGAGATGTTCAAGAAGCCCGAACCAAGTCGTGCATGGTCTGCCCGTCGAAAACTCATCTTCGGCGGCCTCATCGCGTTCATCCTTTTGGCACTAGCCCTTGGCCTCGGCTTAGGTCTCACGCTCGGCCGCGACAACGGCGACGACGATTCAAACACACCACCAGCATCTACCCTCACACCCTTACCATCACCAAATACCACACTATCATGGACACCGAAAGTCGGCGATTCGTGGCAGATTATTCTCTCACATCCTCTTACTCTATCAGATTCCAGTACCACCACGCCGGATGTGGACATTTTCGACATTGATCTATTCGATACAGCTACGGAGACGATCGAGCGACTGCATAATTTAGGCAAGAAAGTAATTTGCTATTTCAGTGCAGGCAGCTATGAGAACTGGCGGTCAGACGCTGGCGAGTTCAAGCCCGAGGATCTAGGCAAAGCGTTGGACGGTTGGCCGGGCGAAAAGTGGCTGAAGCTGGACAATGAAAACGTGAGGCGAATTATGAAAGAAAGAGTGAATTTAGCAAAGAAGAAAGGATGTGATGGCGTCGATCCCGATAATGTTGATGGCTATGTGCGTTCTATGTGCATTCAAGCGATCCAGCTGATGGCCTTTGTAGCAAAACGATAACGGTATTTCCCTGACCCAGCAAGCCAGCATCTCATACATGTCCTATCTATCGTCCTTGACAGCGCCGCTAAATCTCACCATCGGCCTGAAGAATGCAGGCGACATTATCTCCGCTGTCCTACCTTTAGTACAATTTTCCGTTAATGAGCAATGTGTTGAGCACGACGAGTGCGCCACCTTCCAGCCTTTCATCGCCGCCGGAAAACCTGTGTTCCATATCGAGTACCCTAAAGGCGCTGGGGAGCGCGATTCGGCAACAGCAGGCCTGAAGCAGGACACAGTGAAGGAATTTTGCGCCAATAGTGGCCCAAAAGGAAGCGATGGATTCAGTACACTATTGAAGAAAATGGAACTTGATGGGTGGGTAGAATACTGCAATGGGAACGTCCAGACAAGTGCTGTAGACGAGACAGTCGGTAATTACGGGCAGCGCAGCCGATGAGCCCAATATATGGAGAGTGAAGGCTGGTCTCACGAGTTACTTGTCACTTATCATAGTCAGTACATATCAACAGCTCTGGCTTTGAGTAAGGCACATCATTTAGCACGGTCACGATTTTTTTGCACCAAAACCCAGGGCATCAGCCCCTTCAACCCTAACCCATCATTTACAAGACTTTTTCATTCCTAGCCGACATTATATAGCTCGTTGTTGTAGTTGGGCTGTTATGATTCTTTTTCAAGGATGAACAGCTCGTCCAAAAGAGGCTCTACTGAGTGAAACGTATGTTTAAAGCTATCAAACGTCTTGATATGAGCTAACGACACCTAGGGAATCAGCGATACCAAACAAGACGCCAGGAATACTGAAATTGCTCACAATATTACGGCACTTGTGATGGTGCAATTCAAAGCTTTCCGGGTAACTTGACTAGAATGGAATGGCGGCTACATTGAGTCAATGGAAGTCTGGTCTTGATCGATTCTCGTGTTCTTTGAGGTACCACGACCTCGCTATTCATGCCGCGAAACAATGATCAGAGGCTTGATGCCCAACTTCTTCCCGATCACCGCGGCTGTGTACACACTTTTGCGATGATTTCTGACTTTTCTGAGTATTAGAGGATAATTCATCGAGCCTGGGAAAATAGCGCACTTAGTTAGCTCTACGTAATATGACGATTGATCGGGTCCAAAATCCAGCAAACTGGCGTGTATTCTACTACTTGCGCCTGCCAACTTACCGGCCAACTTACCGGAGGGGGGGGGGGTTGACCTGATCTTTACATGCAAACTAACAAGCCGAAAAATTGGCCTATTGACCGGCCGCAGAGGTGACGAGATAGCTGTCGAATTAGCAGAACCCGTCTCTACAGAAAAACCCTGAGCCCTGACGCTCGGTGAATGCGACAGGTGTGTATTAATAGCTGTCCTTGCGATGATAGTCAGAGACTGCACTGAACGTCGATCATTATGTGCTCGAATGGTCATCCTCGTCGCCAGTTCCTTATCTTGTAGCTTATTCAGTGAATTGATGCTATAATCGTTCCAGACGATGATGCCTCATTATACCTAGGTACTTGGGTAAGTACCAGGGGTGGGGATCCGCGTACAGTGTCAATCGCACTGTGACCCGAGACTAGGGTTGTGGTGGATGAACGCCAGGGAAGCATGCTGTGCCTACCTACCAAGTACTACCTATGCACTGTTGTATTGTTGCGGAGTCTGCGGGGCAATTGCGCGATTTGGCTACTTCATCGGATGCATGGGTATCCGAGCACTGCCAATATCGTTGAGCATAAGAATATGCCGTGTGCACACGTGGCGAGATACGCGATAAACAGAGGGTCCATGGTCTTGTGCTAATGCAGCTTGGATCCTTATACCCACCAACCGCTTCTTACACGAGGCTAGAAGACACGGAGTACTTGGAATTTTTTTGCAAGCGAGCATGCAATGAAAGGGTAGTATCGCATGTGCTATGCCAGCAGTGAATTGACGCTTATTTTTAGAACACTTTTCGAAGTAGGTAAACCCAGTCGTTACGTCGGTACGACTTCGGCTCTTGAACGATGGACACCAGGTATTAGTTATCCGCCGAACATTCGAGCGAAGAATACATACATACATATGTAGTACATACGTAGGGCAGATCATGCCTAGTCTGGCAGGTGCATGCGAACCGGGTCCCGAACAATGTTGCTGCTCAT
>Ga0182211_1000210_pt1 | contig 18238 bp, 20 predicted proteins | sample G5R1MG_20_FD_129660 | JGI IMG/M metagenome (GOLD analysis project Ga0182211, IMG submission 129660) | Switchgrass phyllosphere microbial communities from Michigan, USA - G5R2_MAIN_03OCT2016_LD1 MG | ecosystem: Host-associated > Plants > Phyllosphere > Phylloplane/Leaf | place: USA: Michigan... | reverse complement strand
GGACGGGGACTGGGACTCTTCGCTTAGTGGGCGCTACGAGGCAAGGCAGGCCAGACGGGCGCGCAGGATAGGCTGGGACACGTCGACACACACACGCACGAGGGCACAAGGCGTATGTAGTTATGCAATATGGAGATGGCCACAGAAAGGACTATGGAGGCATTCGGTACTACATGCATACTGCATAGTATTACATACTATGTAGTAGTAGGTGTTCCTTCGCCGTCGCCGTCAATTGGGGCCGGCCAGCGAGGAAGGTGCGGGTGGACTGGACAAGGCAGGCGCTGGCAGGCGCTGGCAGGTGCAGCAGACGCAAGGGAAGGCGCCACCAGGGGCTGTGGACGTGTCGGCCAATCAGCACCCGCGGCCGACGCGTTCCTCGGATCCACGGCGCGGCGTGCTTTCCTCGACCCCAGGAACAAGCTGGGCTACTGGATTACCTAAGCACACTCTCACACAATCCTGCCACCACCACCACCACCACCACCACCACCACCACCACCACGGTCCACCACTACCCACCACTACCCACCACCACCCGCCGCCCCCACTTCCAGGCCTCTCTGCGCCCATGGGCCGAGCGGAGGTCCATGGGTTCAAATTCCTCGCCACCACCACGGGCCCCTCATTTCCCGTGGCAGCGGTCTGGCGGCCGGCTGTCAGATCGAAGCATCCATCGCCCCCTGCTGCCCTGCCCTGCATCGCGATCCCGTGGCAGTGCATCCATCGCATCGCAAATCCAGGAACTAGCCATGGCCCCAATGTCCATGTGCACGCTGTGCAGGCAGGCAGGCCGATGCCAGGCGGACTGGGCCGTGCAACCCCAACCAACCAACACCACTCGGCCCCCAACCCCCTCTCCTCCTCCATTGCCAATCGGTCACGACCCAACCCACACACGACCAGAACCACCGTCATCCATCATCAAAGCATAACCCTCCGCCAACAACGGTTGCCGCAAACTGACAGACAGCCTAACCGAAATAACCGAAATAACCGAAACCTTGTTCCTTCATCAAACTGACCTCCTTGCCGAGTCAGCCCAGCCCCGCCCCGCCCAGCCCTCGGATCCTGCCCCTAAATCTCCCGCAGCCTTATCCTGGCCAACCCGCTCGCTCCAAACAAGGCTGCTTGCTTGCTGCTCATCCCGTGGATCGTCGAACCCGACTTTCCACCTCGCCCCGCGATCGCCATGGGACAAAATCAAAATGCAATTCCATCATCGTGAAATATGCCCTTCATCATTCACAGGGTGCAGATCGAGTCATTGGAGAAACGTGCTTCCTTGGCCTTGTCCACCCAACACCTATCCAGCTGGCACACACCCAATCGCCAAGACATGCAAAGTCCCTCTGCCAAATAGCAAAGTCATGTAACGGTAATGACTACCACTCTTCATTAACCTAGCCCGAGTGCCCTGTCTATCGAGGCTGTCAAGACGCGCCATGTACGTCATACCATCTCCTTTTCTTCCGCTATCTGAGCCCCATGCGAGCGACACGCCATGCCATCTCCTTTTCTTCCGCTATCTGAGCCCCATGCGAGCGACACGCCATGCCCGGCCTCTAAGCATAGAAAATACACATAGAGGGAACCAGTCCTCAATCTACTGGCTAATCGCACCCCTTGCTCCGTCGCTTATCTATACGCGAAACAATGCGCAGACCAGCAACCCCCTTCAGTCCCATCTTGCCAACAAGGGATTTCTCCATCGTCGGTGGCTCCGGACATCCCATCGCGCTTGCATACTCATTGGCGAGACGGACCAGACTTTCCGGTGTCAATTGCAACTTTTTGAGAAAGGCCTTGTTGTATCCCAGGAACGCTTGATACGCCCTTGACTTGGTGACCTCGTCCACGTTGCCGAACGCGCGAGTGATATCCGCCTCGTACTTGCCAAGGCGTGATGCAATGTCGACGCCGTATGGCTTAATGGGTAGAGTCTTGTTGATGCTCGGAAAGAACGATTCCCGTTCAGTCAGAACCAGCACTGCTCGGCCGTCCTTGCCGGCACGAGCTGTTCGTCCTATACGATGTACGTACTGGTCAGTGCTGGGAGGGAGTCCCAATTGTATGACCAGGCCGACATTGGGAAAATCCATTCCGCGACCTACAACATCAGAAGCAAACAGAATTCCACTCGATGCCGTTTTAAATTCGTCTGTCGTGCGCATGCGTATATTCTGTGACATGCGGCTGTGTAGTTCGAACGACTGGAACCGAGGAAGAGCCTGGCGGTACAGGTTATACAGTAGCCTAACACCGTTCGCCGTCGTACCGAACACAATCGCCTTGAAGTCCGTTGGGTTTTGGTTGTACTCTTCTTCCATCACCGCTGAGAGTACTGCGAAGGTCTGGCTGACAGTGGGAACGGAAATGTGAAATTGAGGTACACGTTCGTGGGTTGGGGTCTCGTTGCGGTCGAGAGTGGAAAGATGCGTATATCCAGGGAACAAGACAATCTTAGCGATATCCAGTACTTCTTCGGGTAAAGTGGCTGAAAAGCACATGCCCTGCCATCCGTCGCCTTTCGGCGGAATGCGCCTGAGAATCTGTTTCACGGCTGGCGCAAACCCATCGTCAAGCATTTGATCAGCCTCATCGAGAATGACAGTTCGGAGGTGCGAGAACTTCTCGCGCACTATCTCCTCTCCGAGAATATCATTCAGTCTGCCAGGCGTAGCTACCAGCACAGTTGGACTGCCATTGAGAAAGGTCTTGAGATTTGAGGCGCGACGAGTGCCACCAAAGGCAGTGTGGCACTCCATCCCCCCCGGCAGGCAGGCCGTGACGCCATTGCATTCTTTTGCAATCTGCAACGCCAACTCTCGCGTAGGGCAGATGACTAGGATGGCAACTTTGCCTTGCGGGGGCATGTTGCCAGACAAGAGGTTCTGGATGGCTGGCAAAAGAAAGGCGACGGTTTTACCCGTGCCCGTCTTGGCCTGCACAACGCAGTCGGACGACAACGAAGGGAGCTCGGTCAGCACCTTCTGCTGAACAGGTGACATGTATCTGGTGGTGTCAGCACATGTGTCCCAACCGCCGCGTCTGGGTGGCACTCACTCGAATCCCATCTTGTCCAGACTGTCCAAGAGGACTTTATCCAGCTTGTCCTTCAAGTCGGAGAAGGGCTTGGGCGCCGCAGCACCGGCCGCGGTACTGTACAATTGCTTCACATCCATGCGGCCGTCGGTGCTAGGCTGCAAGTCGACGACTTTGGGCCTTTTTATTTGCTGGGTGAGGGTAGTGCTGGAGTTTGTTGGCAAGGTGGGCATGGCGTTGTCGCTTCGGCGACCGCCGCCATTGCGACGAGGCCATTTGCGCTTCGAAGCCGGCGGAGACATGGAGGCGACTTCTGTGTGTTGGAGACCGAGGCTGGAGCTCGTCGTGAGGCGACGGCTGTCGATAGTAGTAGTTGGAAATGGCAGGCGTGATGGCAGACGTGCAATAGCAAACGGGCGCAATGAAAGAGGCGACGCAATCATTCTGTTCTTGTACACACAAAAAAGCCTTACCCGTAAATGAGAACAGGCAAAGCAAAGGAAATGGTGTGCTGTGATTGAGGCGAGAGCTGGAACGCTCAGTTTGTCAACCCCTAGCGGGAAAAAGACGGGCGCGCGACGTCAGAGCATCAACGCGTCCTCAATGCATGACTCAGCATGGCTCGCTCCACGTGTTGTCACATGCTTACATCAACAAGACGCGTAGCATACAAGTACACGACTACTCAGCTTCATGACTACACGGCTGGGAGGTGAAAAGGGACTTTAGAGGATCAGGATGGAAATAATGACTTTGTACGAAAGACGCGGTGCTAAGTAAAGAGCAGGTTGAAGGGAGTTAAGCCCGCCGCCACGAGCAGTTATGCCAGTCCGCGAGCAGGGTGGGTTCAAATACATCTCTTCCAAAACTGGAGGGACGCATTGGCAAGAAATTCGGTGGTGGGTCAACGATGGGCCCTGCTAGCAGAGTACGATGGTGGCAGCTCTGATACATTGGTGTCGATAAACCAAACGGACGAATCCCGATCGCCGTGTTCCAAAGGCTTTTGCAGGACGGCGGGCACTGTCGATCGACATGTCGAGGATGTGCATGTGTTTTCCAACGGCCTAAAAGCTTCCAGCTCGAGGCCTTCAATCTCACTCGCCGTGTCGGTTGATATAGCGCGCTGCTCGTGTTCGATGTAGGACTTGAGTAACAGGAGCAGCACAACGAAGATCATTGAGCCTGTGCAGTAGCCGAGCAAAACAGTAATCAACTCATAAACGTCGCCGGCCGGTGGATTGAGTATCAGTATCCGGCGAATCTCCATGATGGTGTTGTTTGGGGTTTGGTCCATGGGTGGCGAAACGGCTTCATTCGAGGATACAGTCCTGGATACAGCATGGCTCGGTTTGGTTGGAGGTGATTCCTGCGATCGATGGCTATACTTCTAGTACACGTCGCCACGATGGTTTGCCGAGTCGAGACCGAGCTGCCCATACACTGAGTCTCCTTTTTGCCAGCCACATCTGTGATCACTTCGCCACTCAGTTATCTCAAAATTGTTTACGCGCAGCGCATACTCCAGGAGCTTGGGATAGTATTTCTTGTACTGAGTAATGATTTTATAATCGAATGCGGTCTGTGAGCCGTTGCGAAAGATGATCGTCTCAAAGTCGGTGTTGGACCGATCGTGACATCCAGCACGCCGCTGAGAGTTGTCTTTGGTTGATAGGGAAGATACTGTCTTTGCGTATGAGGATGAAAACAGTAGGATAAACAGGCTAATAATAGACAGCATGGTCGTGGCGCATACAAGAATGAGTGGATGTTGCGTGTTGTGGTCGATGCAGCGGTGTACCGACAAAGTAATACGAAGTATGCTGCATAGAAGCATTACTGTGACAGTTGAGGGGGCACGGAGTTACTAGAAAAAAAAATCGCCCTAATTGCAAGGTGCAAGATGCAGGCAGAAAATAGGCAGGCTCATTCCGTCTGAAAGATTCGAGGTGCAGCCACAATCTATGCCTACCGGTACAAGAACGACCGCAGTAGCGCTCTGGTTCTAGCTTCTCGCCGCGCTCTTATGTCTCCACAAAAAACTAACGGAAGTACCATAGTATAAGGAAGGCGTTGATAGCAGTCAGGATTGATGGTACAACCTGAATCTGGTTGAGCAGCGTCCATTGTGAAAGGTCATCACAGGGCGAAGATGACAGTAAAGTATGTAGAGATACCGTCAGAAATGGTATGCCACAATAGAGATACCAAATGCAGAGCTTACATGCATACATCTATGCGAAATTACAGGTAGATATACATGTGGGTGGGATTTCTACGTCATCAATTAGCTCTCACGCATAGCCCACAGGGCGTTTCACATGGTCTTCGCGCTACAATACCGTTGTCAAGAAAAATACCAGAACAAAGGCTAATCACACATTGTGACTTTCGTAATGCAACTGGAAATTGGTTGCACTCCGCAGCCTCATGTTAATGACCCAAGGTTCTCGGAAAGTGCCTGCCTCGGCTTAGTTGACTACTCTGGTCTATGCCAGAAGTAACGTCCCTAGTCACTCCGAAATTACAGCCCCGCGATCAGTGCACACAAAAATAATATACCTTCTACCACATCCTATAAACAAGCGGTCTTTATAAAGTCAGTATAGTCTTAAATATCTAGAAAATAGCTATTGAATCCTATAGAAATAAAAGATTATGTCTAAAGGATGCGTTAGAAAATCGCTTTAATAGCAGTGACTTGCCGCCCCACTCAAATCTCGCTTTCGGCGACCAGGGACATTACTTCTGGCATAGACCATAGTAGGTAGTTAGTGCGGACCTGACTATCTAGCTAAAGAGATCTACTCTTAGTCTGTTACAGCCCTATCCTTTCCGGAGGACATGGACCGACTTGGAAAACTTTCAACATCCCGTAAAACTCTGGAATTCACTGGGAGTTGAAAGACGTATTGAAGAATGTCCGAAACAGATTACAGCCTACAGTCGCAAGTGTCCGCTCCGGCAGCCTATGCAGCGAAGTCTAGCGGAGGTCGGCCAAGACCCATTTCATCTTGCTGGACTTGCAGACGCCGAAAAGTAAAATGTGACCATGCTCATCCGGTCTGCTCTTCTTGCAATCGAGGCAACCACGTTTGTACCTGGTCGGAGCAAATCCAGGCAACTACTGGCTCTGGAAGAGTGTGGAAGCCAATTCATTCGGGCAGCGGAAAAGCTGCGAAAAACGGCGATGTTCAGGCACGCCTGGACCGACTCGAGCTACTCTTGGAAAAGGCGCTTGCGACCCAAGGAACTAACTCAGTCTTATCCATACGGTCCAGCACCGATGGTGAGATATCAGAATCGGAAGCGCAGCTTACGCCAACCTCAACCAGTCAGATATCCCACGGCGGTGGCATCGCTTCTGACGATGACGATGGTACCCTAGTCATAAATGGAGAGAAGTCCCAGTTTGTTTCTTCTCACCACTATTCATTACTAGCAGAAGAGGTAAGCTATGACACATTCCATTCACAATATTGCACCAACCAATAGTGCCAACAGGCCACTTTTTTCTGCCCTTCATATCAAAAACCTATCCCGTTCAATGATATGTGCTGAAATTTAGCAGATTCAAGATATCAAGGTCCTTCTGGGTGACAAAACAGACGAGGGGATGAAGGAGATACCACAAAGCCCTTTCGTGGATTTACTCTCACTCGGTCGTGCGCATTCGCAGTCAAGCCTCCAGCAGCTGCTGCCTGGTACACAAGATCATCGCGACGCTCTGCTCGATATATATTTCGCCAATGTGGAACCTATAGTGCGGATCATGCACAAGCCTACGATTATCCGCAAATTTCTCTATTATAACCGCGAAGCCCATCCGATCTCCTTTGCTGTCTATTTCTCGGCTATCAACTCTTTACCCCCAAAAGTTGTTTTAGAGGAATTTGGCGAAAGCAAGGAAACTCTTCTGGATCGCTTTCAGCTAGGCATTGAAATGGCACTCGCCCGGGAAAACTATCTTACAACCACTAGTCTTGAGATCTTTCAAGGCTTCATACTTTGGCTAACCTGTATCACTAGAGAGGAGGATATTGGTAAGTGAATTATTTGAATTCGCGTCGTTTCCACTGTCTGACCGTTACATCAGGGAAAGCTTGGGTCTTACTTGGACTAGCATATCGAATCGCCCTTAATCTAGGCCTCCATCGTGACCCTTCACTCTTTCCTGCTGGCTCGATGGATACAATTACTATCGAATTACGGCGCCGCGCGTGGTATCATTTTGGTCATATGGAATTTCGCGCCGCGGAATGTAAAGGTCAAGAGCCTGGCATAACAGAAGATTCCTACACAACATTGTTTCCGCGGAACATCGATGATGAGGACTTGGTGGAAGGTGCCATTCCAGGCCAGGCGCCGTATGACAAAGAGAAATTCACGACCATGACTTTTCAGTTGGTGCGATGTATGGGCATGCGAGCATTACGACGCGTCGTGCAAAGTACCTATCGTTTGGAGCGACGTATGTTAGACTCTGGGCTCCAGGGCACCTCACGCCCTGATTCAACACGAGAACTTCAAACCCTGTATGAGCAGATCAAGGTGACGCTTGATGAAGTCCATGCAGAAAGCCAGCGGAAGTACTTGCGTCATCTCGACCCGGAACTACCGATGCAGCGATTAACACTAGGGTTGGCGCCCCTCCTGGAGTGGCGCTGCTATTTACTATTCTGGCTCCGTATGCCTCGGGCTTATCGTGATACCGTCTTCTCGGAAGATGTTCGGAGATCGTGAGTTCTCTTTTTTTGTGCTGGCAACAGCGGCTGACCTCTATATAGCATCTTTGGGAAGTCGGTCAGCTGTATTGAAGCACTTAATGGCGCTGCGTCTGACGTGGACACTGCTCGATTCAAATGGCATATTGGTTCGTTGTCACAGTCAATTTATCAGCGGTGGTTGCTGATATTTCAGGCTACATCGCGTCGTTTCAGGCAATCATGCATGTGCTTTCAGAGCTCCGAACCCCCTTGATTGATGGACCAGACCGACAGAGAGCTTTGAGTGCTTTGCAGATTTGCCGAAACCTACGGGAGAACAACACGGCAAAAACGTGGCAAGTCGTGAAAAATATGATTGACAAGGCTGTGGCTGAATACAGCCCATGTTCAACAAGGCAGGAGCACGATTCGAGCACATATGTAAGCACAATTCCAACGATTTCGAGTTCACCACAACGGGAGAACACACAAAGCAATGGCGTACCTATGTCTTTGCCCATGGACTTGGTTCAAAGTTACCCTTCACAGCAGTTTCCATTGAGTTCAATCAGCCAGACGAGCATTCCTTTACAGCCACAGCCGCTGCACCAAGTACGTATGGAATCCCTATCGACTCTGCAGGACCCCATAGCACCTTCGTGGGACGATTTAAATTTGAGTCATATCGCCAATATAGTTGGGAATATTCCACCTGCACCAGGAGTTATTCCGGATTCAGCTTTCGTAAGTCAACTTATACCCAGATAATAAGAGAGAAATCTGATGGGTAATAGGGCTATTGGGGGGATCCATTTAACTATGAGAGCGAAACAGCGATTCCCTTGACAGACAGCTACTTCCCCATCTGGTCTGGATAATCACTATTAAGAGAGAGAGAAGACAATCGAAGGCCACAAGATTGTTCTTTGTAATAGCGAATCCCTCTTCTAATTCGATAGCTTTCACAGATAGAGAATAGGAACGCATGACTCCAGAGGCATTGCATGAGTACTCTAACCAATGTGACATGCAACAGCGAGACTGAGAGTATTCCACCGCCTGGTGTTCCTCTATCTGCACCATTGACTATTCCCTGCTTTCAACACAGAATTGATCAGAATCGCGATTCCCGCCCCAGGGTCATGCTGAGGGAGATGAACGCTGAAACGACAGCAGTCGCAACTTTGACTATCCTCTCCTAATCTGGTAACTATCTCAATATATTTCAATCCTCACAACAGTTTGACATGACTTGTGCGCGACATGTCAGCATGGATCAATCGACGACCACAAGGCAACGGGAGGAACACGACGGAAAATGACGCCCCATGAGCCATACACACTAGCTGCACGCGTGTTCTTCTCTTGCTTTTGCGATCAAGTACTTATTTATGCACATGCATGATAATAACACATGGGCAATCATGTGGAACCGAGGAATGAGCCGACGCTCGTGCGCAGGCAACGGCATGCGAACACAGACTGCGTCATCGTGCTCTCTTTGTCCGTACTATGTACGCTCAGGAACGTCGGCATCGGCGGCTCTAGTCCATATTGCGCAAGCGTATCTGCTACTGGGCTCTAAATTTAACAGGCACATGGCGTTGCTGGGCTGAAGCTGAAGCCCAGACCCCCTGCCGCTGTGCGGATCCACAACGGAGGCTGAGACTTGGACATGTCTAGCAATCGCTTTCTCCGCCACGAGGCTGCAGCCTTCTTCCGTCCTCCTTACAACTTGGCCTGTTGACCGATCAATACAACTCTCTCGCGTGTAAACAACCACAATACTCTATCGCCGCACACGATAGGCACAGCGAACGTGTTGCTGACGTCTGGGATTGGCCAGGCAGTGTCTACGCTCGTCCTTTTTGCTGCTCGCGCGTCGGTCGCGCCTTGTTAGAGCTCATCGCGACAAGACAAGAGGATCAAGATGAGGGTACCGCAGTCGTACATCCAGAAGTGCAAGGTCGTAGCACACTCCTTGCAGGCCGTCCTGGTCTTTGTGGCAACAGTTTTGACTATCGCTGTAATGACCAAGGAAGGATCTATCAAAGGTGCTACCAAGTACTTCCTCGCTATGGTAAGTGAACAGTCATCTTGGGGTCATGCCCGGTGCCGTCCCCGGCAGCGATAGATTCGAATATAGAGGAAGCAGCAAGGCTAACAGACCTTCGAGTGCTTTTTTTCGATACCAGCAATCATATACCTCGTCATGGTCCCTATGTGGAGCAGAGCCTCACGATTCGCAAGCGCATACGCCTTTCTCGCTGTCGATGCACTATACACAATATTATGGTTCGCAGCCTTTGTCGCTGTCGCCATTTGGAACTCGAATGGCATCAAGCAGGGTGCCAAGGAGAAGAAGATAGCCGATAATGATAGGAGTTGCGCAACATTTGCCTACGGAAGCGAGAGCAAATGTAAAGTCAGTAAAGCAGCAGTCGGCATGGGGATCATAATATTGTAAGTGGAGGGTTGTGCTCATCCCGTGGCCAATTTGATGGCTGACGTTAGTTCCCGCAGCATCCTCTTTGCGATAACAACCAGCATCAGCGCGTACTACTTTGTCAAGTACAAACGAGAAGGCGTCCTGCCATACCAATCCAAAAAATCAAATCCCCACTATATCTCCGGCGAAACATCGAAAGACAACGCATGGTCAGCTGAGATCGAAACATCGCATCGCGATTCATCAGACTCCACAGACCGCCACACCGACCACGGTGGAAACCAACAGGAAGACGAATACGCGCTCCTACATGGCACAGACACAGACGAGGGACGACACCCAGGTCGGCCGTTAAGTTGGGGTGATGACAGAAATGGTGGATTTGGAAGACCGATCCCTTCGTATGCGGATTATCGGGATAGTTCGGTGCCCGATACTGATGCGCTGAGCCCAGGGGGTTATGAGGATTACAGGGCGGCGGCTGGAGCGGGGACTACAAACGAAGGGAATATACAGCCAAGTCACGGAGGAAGCGGGTACAGCTTCGCTCGGTGATCTGAAGTCTGGCACAACTTTGGCGATTAAATTGGAATAGAGTTATCGTGGAGTTCCTACCGCCAGTACCGAGTCTAGGCCAGCAGCATATGATTGACTCGCTGTGTTGCATTTATAATAGTGAGATCTAACCCTAATGACATACGTTGTCCTTCTTCACCATTGATTTAGAGGGTGTACATCGTCGAAAGCCGTCATGTATGAGCGTAGACTTCCAACTGTCTCATCGCGGAGCAGTGTGCGAATCATGGTACTGTCTGGCATCACGGTCATGTAAAACATCGGTACACCACCGTACGCCGATGAACACGGTCAATCGAACGTAGCTAGCCACCGAATTGCAAGTCGCAGAGGGTTTGCCCTCGAAGAGCCCTGCTTGATTGCGGTCTTGCACCGCCAGTTATGTTCTTTCTTAGCATGTGAATAGAGAATGCGAGAGTGAATGTATCGCGCACCCTTCAGCCTAATGCCTATCAGAGAACAAAAAGCCTCTCTATCTATCCTATCCTATCAATTTTGCCTGTACGGATAATTATGTAGAGGACAAAGTGAAGGAGAAGATATTTACCAGAATACCAACTGAAAATTAGCATCAAGGGTACACGCTAGGTTACTCGCTAGCGCTGGCTTAGCATGCTGAGATGCTCCAGACTGGTTCTGGCCGAGGTAGAACTGATATAGCGTTGCAATAACATTAAAAATTATGGCAGATGGCGAATCGCATCAGATTCTGGCAAGCGGTCCGATGACAATGACCGAGTCCTTCGAGAGTTCACAAAAGCCGCCAACGCTGCCTTACCAGCAGCCAGACAGCTGGTACTGCTTTGCCGAGAATAGGTGTGTTGTTGCAATATATCCACAAGTAGGCCAATCGGACTGGTCGTTCAGTGTAATATGTTAACAAATATATTTTTATAATAACGAGAAACACTACTTCTTCTCAACGACAGCGTAGATAGTAGTACAGGGTTTGTCTATTTTGGCCTACTCGACTACACTCTAAACCCATACCGGCTTGTACCATGCTTTTTCTTTGTGGACCTGCCAGCATTAGAGCGTTTCGCAGTGAAATCTCGTTATACATAAAAACTGAACCGAACTGCACATTACAGGGTAATATAAATGAGGACCTATTTGCATTTATTATGTCAGGTACCGAATACGCCGTTGCCATATACCCACGAGTGAGCCTATCAGGCCGGTCGTTAAATTTAATGTCAACCATTATGCATTCCCAGTTAAACGGTGACAAAAATACATCTTTTTCAGCTCTAGGAGTCCGACTTGATAAAGTTCGTCTACCACGGCGTACACAACTTGTAATACTCGCAGCGGGCTTGGTGTACTTGGTGGTATTCCACTGGTTCCTTCTGCCACAAGCCCTGATGTTTGTTACCTCACTACGCACCGAAGTTGATCACTGCCCTCAATCATCTGGAGCAAATGATATCCTCGTGGTATTGCGGACAGGCGCCTCAGAAGCCCTCGAGAAGCTCCTTATTCACTTCAATACCACATTGCGCTGCGTGCCGAATTACGTGATCCATCCGGACGACGCAGAGATCATAGACGGCCACGAGATCCACGATGTCTTTCAAGATGTCAACAAGACCCTCATTGCAACAGAGCCGGCATTTGCACCCTACAGACACCTCCAGAGTCACGGTCGGCCAGGCCTAGTTAGCATGCCACACTACGGAAGCTGGCCAACGGGATCGCCAGATAACCCAAACTGAGTCATTGACAAGTTCAGATTTCTGCCCATGGTTAAGAGTGCACTAGATCATCGGGGAAACGCAACTTGGTTTGTATTCATAGAGGCAGACACGTATCTCGTGTGGCCAAATCTCCTGGAGTACCTGTATAACTTCCATTCCGGTGACGCACTGCACTTGGGCAATACCATGTTCATCCAGAATAAGCCATTTGATCACGGTGGCTCCAGCTGCATACACTCCAATTCCGCGGTGCAAAAGGTCGTCAGGGACAGGGATGCACATCTATTTGAGTACGACCAGTTGACTGTTCGCGAAAGGGCCGGAGACGCGGTGCTTGCCCAAAAACTCAAGAAAGTCGGCGTCCCTTTGATCTGGGCATCGCCTCATTTTGCAGAAGAAACGCCTTCCACCATCGATTTCAACGCCACTGGGGCATCGCTGAAGCCATGGTGCTACGCCCCCGTGACCTACCACCACATGCGTGTCCATGAGATCCGTCAGCTCTACGACTTTGAACAGAATTGGCGGCGCAAAAACGGATCAAAGTTGCTCTACAGCGAAATCTTCAAGGGGTACATACAGCCAAAGCTTGCTGCGGCCCAGGAGGATTGGGATAATCTGTCAAAGGAGCTGAAGCTCATCCGGGATCCGATACCCACAAACCCCTCGGAAGAGTGTCTTGCCGTGTGCGAAGCCGTGTCCAAATGCCTCCAGTATTCGTACCTGTCCGGAGACTGCTACATTGCATCTCAAATTCGACATGGCAAGAAAACGGATGCAGGCGGCGCGGCTGTTCAGTCGGGCTGGATGACCGATCGCATCGCTCGATTTACTGATGCAATGAATCAATCGTGTCACAGCCTCAAAGACGCCCCGTGGCACGTTTGATGGATGTTTTCCGTCGTTATGGGGAAAGGTTCGATTATCACCTCTCCAACAGAAATGCCAGGGTATGCTCTCCTCAGACGAGAATCCCGTTTCGGTGCATTGATGTCTTCAGAATACCATGCCATGAGTCAATGTAGGACTGATGGCCGCTCGGCTGGGCGGAAGGAATCACTTGCCTGCCAACGACTGCGAAGACCCTTAACTACGCTCGGATCCATCTTACACATGGAACATGGGAGGTTGTCGGTGGGTGTAAATGAGTCGCGCGGGTAGTACCGTGGGGTGATCCGAAGAATAGGTGTACGTGACTTAGGACAGAGTGAAGTATGATGAGTAAATAGAAGAGCAAGAAAATGGCGTACACTATGGTTTACTGTACAATCAAGCAATGTGGTATGGGATTCTTGAACCATCTAAAAGCTGGCAGTGCTCCTTGCTCTTTGCAACAAACTCATAAACTCAAGTGAAGAGCGGATCCAATCATATACCAAGCCAATCCCTCTATTCATCCTTGACACCACCACGGCCTGCTCTCTCGGCAGCCTCGACGCTCTTTTTATCCGTCTTGATCTCTCCTCCGCCCATGGCGCCCATCATACCGCCGGCGGCCTTCCAGGGTCTTGCCAAATCACCTGTAGCCGGTTGTCCGAGGAGATGGACCTTGACGAGGTTACCCTCGAAAGCGCCCTTGAGCGGGATAATGGACTGGATGAGCAGCGGATTGGTGTACTTGAAATAAATGTGCATCACACCCATCATGCCAACGCCCATGAGCTGGGCCTTGAAAAGCTCGCGCAATTTCTGGAGATCGTAGGCTTTGACGGTGGTGGCGACGAACTTGGGCTCTTCGCCAGAGCCCATGGGCGCAGGCTCGACGTACTTGACGACGGTCATATCTAAGTCACCATTAGTCAAAGTAGCTTCCTGAGTCCGCAGAGGGACGCACCATTCTTCTTGTTGATCTGCGCCTGGACATAGAGGTAGATGCCGAGGATGACGATGTTGGATACAACGTAGAGGGCACGCACGGCGTTGAGCACGTCTGGGTTGTCAAAGGGCACCTTCTTGGAAATCTGCATAAACCCCCTGTGCGTGTGTTAGACATGTCATGTCGTTATCGCGATTCATGCCGTGGCAAGACATACAAGATGATGACCAGATTGGTGCTGCGCGCATAGGTTAGCACACTGACGACATGCGGGCGAAGCACGTGGGACGAACATTTGTGGGCTGATGGCCATGTTGACGGGTAATGCGAGAATTGCTGGGCCCGAGATGATTTGCGAGTGAAGGTGAAGTGCAGCCCGTTGACGCAGGCGAACTTTTGTCGTGGGCAACCGGCAGCTTAGCGCAAACCCAAGAGGCCAGGTTGCGCGCGGCTGTCTAGCCTCAAGAGGAGCGCTCGCTTCTAGGTCCCTGACTAAGCAACAGCTGTAGTGTCATAGTACAGTTTCGCAAATATCTTTAACATTCATACGTCTACTTGTATAAGCTGGGGTATCTCATCTATCCTGGGCGCCTGTATGCCCCCGCCCCAATGACTAGACACATGATCCTTCGAATGCCGACGTGCCAACCAACCCCATTCGTGTATGCTGCAACGCCTCGCTCATATAATCAAATGACTTCCGCCCAACGTTACCATACCAAGGCTACTCACATAACCGAGCATTCCCGTTCAGGACGTGCTTTGTTCCTGGGCTTGTTCTTGTCCACGCCAAGCCCGAGCTCTTTACTCTTAGTCCTCCTGTGTCTGTCCTTTTTCTCCTTCTTGCTCTTACTGCGGTAAACACCAGCGTCATGCTTCTCATTTCCACTCGTGTGCCCAGAGTTTTCTCTCTCTCGGTTATCTGCCTTCTCTATGACAATGGTAGGATCCTCCACAGCAGTATCTATCGATTGCAACTGGTCTCTGCTGGCCCGGCCCTTGAGTCTGGACAGCGTCAGCGACAGCCGGCTTTCGCTGGTGGGACTGTTTGGTCGACTCTTGTGGCCTCCAGCTGCCCAAGCGCGGGATCCTCGACGAGACGCTGACAAAAAGCCCGTCTTCTGGTCTTCGGGTGTGGGAGGTTGCGTCCGACCACGTGGAAGACTGGACACGGTTTCTTCGACATCTTCAATCGCGATGCTGCTCCGGCGGTTACTGGAAAAACTCTGCCTTGCATATGCTTCCTCTAGGTAGCTCGGTTCGTAATTCGAGCCGAACGGCGTCATCTGGTCAGTGTTACTGACAATTTCTGGGCCAGTGGTAGAAGCAGACGCGGAAACGGAAGAAGATACGGGAGCGGATGTAGAGGAAATCAGTGTCTCTCGTGATGGCCCAAGAGAAGAGAGCCCGGAGTGTGCTTCCGTATATGGAGGAGGGTCCCCTCTGGAAGCTAGTTCTTCGTCAATCGGCTGAACCTGATAAAATAAGAGATACGGAGACTCCTCGCGAAGTGCTTTCCTGATATTGACCTGAGCGACTCGCTGACTCGAGAGATCATCAAAACGTAGCCAGGACTCTTGGGGTCCCTCATCGTTATTCTGCGAGCTAAAAGGCCTTTCGCTGCAGTCGGCGCGGACGAGCGCGATGTAGTGTCCAGAATCCACAGAGACTCCGCGATGACAGACGACAGACTGAAGAACGAGTTTAAAGTTCCCGAACAGTGGACCCTTTTCCCTCATCCTGTCGTCTGAAATGAAATGAGGCAAGCCGATTTCCAATGGTATGTCAATATATGTATCAAGGCGCTTAGGAGTTCCATTTGGAAGTATTGTATATCGCTTCAAGCATATACCAAGAACTGGGCGTTTTACGGAAAAATGTGCGGCTACTTGGGCATCTGTTTGTGGGACGTTGTCGGTATACCAGGCTGTGATGAAGTTAAAAAAAAAATGCTCATTTTACCATAGGGTGTACTCACGAATCAGACTGAAGAACTGCCAGGCGGGCATCAAGATCTCCTTTCTAAGAAGTGAGGCCGATCGCGGTCGCCCGCCAGAACTATGATCCAATACATCTTCCAAGTGTCTCTTCTCGTCGAATTCGCCTGCTTCAGGCAACTTGTGAGTCAATCTCTGGCTGAAGATACTCTCTGCACGTTGTCGGCTCTCGATTGCAGGTTGAACAAGACTTGTCGGGGTTGATGGGCGAAAGGATGTCGGCGTAGCAACAATTGGAGTCATTGATTCCGCAAGCTCTATGGTTTCCACGTGCATTGTCTCAATTTTCTCTGGATTTTTGCCATAGAAACCGTCCTCTTTTGATCTGACCGACGCAATTGTGTTTTGTCTTTGTAGGAAACGCTTCACCTCGATTCGGTTGTTAAAGTAGGTCTCGAGGCAATCTTCCAAGCAGACAACGTGGTCGACGTCCTGCTGCTCTGGAATAGCTACTTCCAGTAGCCTCTCATTGACGAATTTATGGTCATCCTCCTTATCCTCGCGGCCTGTGTGATAGATGTCCATCTTGAGGGTGAGGAGCGGCAGTTCAAGGGCGCCAGTGATGAAGGTGAAGGCTTCTGAAGCGTCCTGTTGGCAGACCTGCGCGGCCTCTTCCCATCCACAAATAGCCAAGCAATTCTGAAGGTGTTTAGTCTGGCACATTTATTAGTCTTGGTGTGGAGGCGTCGTAGTGAACGCACCAATTCGACTTTGATGAGCTGTCCTGTTCTCAACAGATTCACCCACAATCGCAGAACTGCTGCGAGCTTCTTCCGCGGCTCGTCTTCGAAATTATCGTAGAGCATAGCTTCGAAGCTGTCCAGCCGGGCAAACATGGCGAAAAGGAGCGCATCGAGATAACACGTCACCATGTCTCGATTGACGGCGCCTAGCATTGCAACATTGGCATTGTAGTCCTTCAACTCGCCCTCAATCGATTCGTTTGCAAGTATGAGGAGATTATAGGCCTCGTCGAGGTCCTCTGGGTACCATGACAAAGCATGCAGCGCCTGCTCCTCCGCCAGTCGCGATATTCCGGCGTCTTGTAGTCGTGAGAGGAGTATCTTGACCTGGGCCCATCAATACCAATACATGGCATGTGCTGTGGCCACGCACCTTGTTCTCGAGCTCCTTGTCCGCTGCCGTCTTAGAGCCTTGGCTGGTGAATATGCTGTAGAGATCTGACGAGACCTGCGAGGAACGAGACTGTGGTGGGACAGGGTCAGAAGAGTTGAGGGTGTTGATGCTGACAAGGACGGGGGTAAGAAATGCGCGACAAGGTGTTTTGTGTTGGAGGAATAGCAGGCTGGTGGACCGCAAGGTAGACGGAAGCTTGTCATACAAGAGCTCAAAACTGGATGATTTGCGCCGCCGAAGCAAGGACACGGGAACGGATGAAGAGGGGACAGTGGTGAATGGGTAAATAGACGAAAGGGAAACCGGGCGTACTTTGTGACCCGAGCCCGTTGATGCGCGCTTCTCATGTTGCTTGTCGCGTCGGCTGAGGAAGCGTGAGACGCCGTGCATAGTGGTGGTGATGGCGGTTGTAGGCGAGGAGGGAGCCCATGCAGTTGGGGTTCTAGGGAGGCAGCGGGGTGGAGAAGGGAGAAAGCGGTGGGGCGGGCGTTACGGCAGGCGCAGGTGATGGAGGGGAGGCTACTAGCTAGCAGATGACGCCCAGGCCGAGGGCGCACCAGCGGACTGGCGGTGACTGCATGGAGCTTTTCGCGGCGAAGATGCAGAATGTGGCAGCAGTGGTGGCAGCAGTGGTGGCAGTAGTAGTACTATGTAGTGGTGGTAACAGGGATGGCCGTGGTGGTAAGCAGATGCGGCAGAGCTCGGCCTCCCATTGGTTGGAGCCTGCGGAGGATCGAGTGCGACGCAGATGGCTGTGCGGCGAAAAGCGCATTCCACATCCTCCCCACCACCACCACCACCACCACCACCATGGC
>Ga0182211_1000208_pt1 | contig 18271 bp, 20 predicted proteins | sample G5R1MG_20_FD_129660 | JGI IMG/M metagenome (GOLD analysis project Ga0182211, IMG submission 129660) | Switchgrass phyllosphere microbial communities from Michigan, USA - G5R2_MAIN_03OCT2016_LD1 MG | ecosystem: Host-associated > Plants > Phyllosphere > Phylloplane/Leaf | place: USA: Michigan... | reverse complement strand
ATGCTGGCTCCCAACTCGCGGGAGGAAGCCGATCCCGTCTTTATTCTGGCCATCTACGCTCGCTCCGACGGCAAGCAGCTGTGGCGCGTGGAAAAGACCATCGCCACGTTGCCCACGCTAGACACGCACCTCAGGTCTTTGTGCGACTTTCAGGGACGCATTCCTGAACGCGCTTTGTTCGGAGGGCATGCACCCGCTAGAATCGATGCTCGACGCATAGCACTCAACCAGTACTTTGACACGGTGCTGGAAACGCCAATGGATGAACAGGCGGCACGCACTGTATGCGAATACTTCTCGACTGATGTCATCGGCGCCCAGTCCGGTGATCGGCTGGCTCCAGAGCCCGTGGCAGGCTCCATGGTAGCGATTCCCAAGACGCGACAAAGAAAGGAAGGCTACCTCACCAAGCGCGGCAAGAACTTTGGTGGCTGGAAGGCCCGTTTCTTCGTCCTCGATGGACCCGACTTCAGGTATTTTGAGGGAGTCGGCGGTGCACATCTGGGGACCATCAAGCTGCACAATGCACAAATCGGCAAGCAATCGCAACAGCAGTCCGGCCAGTCGCCACAGAGGCGGGACGACGCGGAAGAAAATCAATATCGACATGCCTTCCTGATCCTAGAGCCAAAGCGCAAAGACTCAACCAGCCTGGTACGCCATGTGCTGTGTGCTGAAAACGATGAAGAACGAGATGCCTGGGTCGACGCCCTTTTACAGCATGTGGAGTTTCCCGACGATTCTTCTTCTCCCGTTGAGATGCAGGTTCCCGCTGTTGCTCGTCTGCAGAAGCAGCAGCCCAGTCAAGATTCGTTCCGGTCCCAATCCAGAGAAAGTCCCGACCTGGAGAAGCCAGCTCGGCTGCAAGGGCTCAGTTATGAAGATACGGTGGCAGCAGAAGCCCCGGTTCGCGGTCCCAATCATCGGGACATCATGGGCGGAAAACCGTCCAAGGGCTCGCCCAAGAATGCGTCCTTCTCCCAGGATAGCCTTGGTCATTACCCTGCCATCTCCGCCCCAAGCAATGGAACTCCCATTCGAGACGTCGAGACGTGGGGCAACAAGCCCGCCGTGAACGCTGGCCCTACACTGATCAAGGACAAGAAACGGAGTATCTTCGGTTTCAGAGGTCGAGGCGGTTCTTCGGAGCTCGTGCAAATTCCGTCCAGCAATCAATTGCAACCCTTGGTAGAGCAACGGTCGCAACTTGGCATTCGGAGCATCTTTGGCATTCCTTTGCAAGAGGCCGTTGACTTCACGCAGCCTGTAGGCGTTACCGTCTTGCTGCCAGCAGTGGTGTACAGGTGTTTGGAGTATCTCAAGGCTAAGCAAGCCATCAACGAAGAGGGCATCTTCAGGCTGAGTGGGTCTAACATTATCATCAAGGGCTTACGGGAGCGCTTTAACGTAGAAGGCGACATCAAGTTGTTGGACGGGCAGTATTATGATGTGCATGCTGTCGCGTCACTACTCAAACTCTACCTGCGCGAGCTTCCATCCTCCATCCTGACGCGAGAGCTGCATCTGGATTTCCTCAAGGTTCTCGGTACGTGCCACTTGCCCACTCAACACTCGAACTTCTTGCTGACCTATCTACAGATATGGATGAGCGCAGTAAAAAGATCCAAACCTTCAATGTTCTCGTTCACAAGCTCCCCGGCGCCAACTTTGAGCTCTTGCAACAACTCTCCTCCTTCCTCATCGAGATCGTAAATAATGCAGGCATCAACAAAATGACCGTACGCAACGTAGGCATCGTGTTCGCGCCCACGCTCAACATTCCCGCACCCCTCATCGCCTTCTTCCTAACCGACTTTCCTGACATCTTCGGCGCCGCCCTTGACGAGGCCGGCTCCCCCACCCACGAACCTCGGAACGGCACATCCTTTCTCGCCGACGAGGCCACACGCTCCCCGCGACGACAGATGTTTTCCGACCTACCCACCCCTGCCTATCCTGAAGCCACATTCCAGCAACGACTCGACCGTCCTCAATACCAAGCCAATGCTGCTCCACCACCAGATTACCCGCCACCGCAACCACCACAACCCCCCCAGCACGCACGGCAACCGTCTGAACAACAAGCGCAACAAGAGCATCAACAATCAAGCTCCGAACCAGGAGGCTTTATCCCCGTGCGCCCAAACTACGACGCCCTAGGGTACGAACAAGCGTACCAAGCACAGGGAGACGACCACAGCAGTCTAAACGGTGCGGTACAGGGCGTCACGGCGCGCGAGCAAAAGCAAAGGAGGAGGCAGTCGGGCATGATGTTTGTGAATATGGGCGTAGGTATGGGGCAGAGGCAAGGCTCCCACGGTAGCGGACAGCAGCAAAGGATAGATCATAGGGGAGTCAACCCGTTGATGGTCCAGGAGGAGGAGAGTGCTTTTGATTGACGATTAGGCGCGCGACGGGACTGCATGCATGAAGATGATATACTACTGCTACAAGAGAAAGCTAATTCTTAGTATTTACTGCTGCGAGCTGGGCCTAGCTTGGGCGTGCCACCTCGGATTTCTCTTACTGATCAAAGGATATACGGCGTTTTATCTTGGGGACGTAGGGCGGTAGCGTCAGCGAGGTTTGCTTGGCTTTTATGCTTCTTCTTCATCTTCATCTTCTTCATCTTCTTCATCTTCTTCTTCTTCTTCTTCTTCTTCTTCTTCTTCTTATCTTCCTTTTTGGACATGTTGCCTCACATACCCCCTTCTGGCCTGCATGGCATGTTTACAGGCAAAATTCTGGCGCCTTGCAATACGACTGAATAGTTAATCGTGGTAAAGAATGGAACATTCGGTACTATCTCCGTTGCAGGCTACGGCCACGGCGCCAGGTGACAGGTGACGGGTGACGGGTAGCGTGCGCTTCTCAGGAGCTGCTCCAGTGATGGCAGGGGCCTGTTGTCGAGCGGTGTGCACCGTCTTCACGGTGAGATTTGATGCAGGTTCTCGATGCCCACAAGGCGGATCATCCAATTAGCCTTGGACGTGGGGTAGGATGCAGCACCCGTCTTACATCAGCCGAGCCCTATCAACACCGCCACCGACAGCGCTTCACCCAACAATCCAGACATCACAATCCATCTTGCTCGATGCAATTGATCTCGCGGCTGCATTATAAGGGCGCCGTGGACGGCTTCGAGCTAGAGTGCGGGCGGACCTCGTACCGGCTTTTTGCTCGCATATTCACGTTGTGCTGCTTAGCTCATCGCATTGCTTCCCTCTATTGATTGAGCAACTAACTACCCAGGCCTCTCTCTACCCACCCTGTTCGTCTCGGGCGTCAGCCGTAATCTACCCTCAGCCTTACGCCCGACCGACCCACTACGCTGTCGTTGCCAGTGGTCCTCGGCGCTATTTGTCAGCCAGGTAGGGTCATCTCCCTGGAGTAGGTATGCCTAATGTGGGGAGACCTTCTAAAGGATGCAAGAATTGCAGGGATCGAAAGGCCAAGGTAATGTCTCTGTTTATCCGTCCACCTTGCTGTAGTGGCATGGTTTGCTAATAGCAAATGCCTTCAAGTGTGACCAGCAGCGGCCGTCATGCTCGCAATGTCTGCGTGCGGGGAAAGAGTGTCATGGCTATCGCGATCCGCTGTCTATGATGTTCAAGAATGAGAGCGTGGTTGTGGCGCGCAAGGCAAAGAGACGGTATGAAGAGCTGGCGAAGCAAAAGGGATCCAAGGAAAAGAGCCAGGAGGCCGTCACGCTGGTTGAGCGTGACTTGACTAGCTTTGCCTCCGGACGCGATTGGAGTCTTACGGACACTTCCAACACGCAGTTCGCAAGAGGGTCATGGAGTCCTACTGTTCATAGCATCAGCCGAGAGCTTTCACCGTCCATTGAGCATCAGGCACAGGGCTTCTTCATAGCCAACTATGTAGCGCAGCCCGGACTCATTCCACGTGGCCAATTCGAGTGGGTCATGGAGCTGCTGTGTCGAGACGATAGCGATCAAGCGTTCCGGGACAGTGTCAATGCTGTGAGCCTAGCTGGCTTCGCAAATGCTAAAAAAAGTCCAGCCATCATGCGGAGAGCCCAAGCAGCCTATGTCTCTGCTCTACGAGCCACCAACTGCTCTCTCCGAGATCCAGAGATGGCTGTCAGAGACAATGTGCTGGTGTCCGTCATCATGCTCGGCATGTACGAGAACATGATCTTCCAAGACAAGCGGTCTATAGACGCATGGGCAAAGCACGTGCATGGTGCCTGTACCCTCCTCAATCTTCGCGGTCCCGAACAATTCAAATCCAGTATTGCACGCCGCATTTTCCACCAATTCTACGGCGTTGCGCTGCTTGTCGCACTCGAGACTGGCACAACCGTCCACGAGGGTCTTAAGAGTCTCTACGAACACCTGCGCCCGAAATCAGACTACGAAGTCCACGGGCGCCAGTGGACAACGCGCATTGTCGAAGTCATGCACGATGCTATCAACCTCAACCAGGACCGCCTTGCCGACCCCATCACCATGCTCGAACGCGCCCTGAAGATTGATCGCGAGCTTGACGACGTCAAGGCGCTAATGCCGAGCATCTGGCACTACGAGACCGTGCACCTCGATGCGCCCTCCCGGTACCACTATGGCAACTTCTATAGTGTCTACATCGACCCCTGGATCGCGCAGATGTGGAACAATCTACGGTCTTGTCGCATGTACCTGTACAAAGCGGTGCGTGAAAACATCAAAAGGGGCTGCGAAGAGTACGATCCCCCACTCTTCAGCCAAGCCCAAGTCCTGCCACAGAAACTCGGTGCAGAGCATGTCATGCGGACCACTGTTGCCGGCATCATAGCTTCTGTGCCACAGATCACAGGCATGATTCCTTTTCCGAGCGCAAACGAATTCCGCGCTTTTGCCTCTAAGACGCCTGGCGCGCCCGAGGTCAGTACTCGGACCGCGCGCTACGTGCTCAAGCCGCCGGGTACGTATATCGATCCGTCCAAAAGCCCGGGTATGGTGCATTTGATATGGCCATTGTATGCGGCGGGCCAGAGCGATTTGGCGACGTTTGAGATGCGCGAGTGGTGTGTTGAGACGTTGCGGTTTATCGCGCGGAGCATTGGGACAAGGCAGGCTGTGGTGCTTGCAGATGAGTTGATGGAGACGCAGAGAGTGGGAAGAAGAGTTGGGAGCGTGACGGACACGTTGGAGAAGATGGATTTCTTTTTTGACAAGGCCATTGTCTAAGTACAGCAGCTTTATGCAACGGTTCACGAGGACGGTGTGTTGACCTTGGCTTCCACAAGAGTTTGAAAAAAAGGGGGGTTCAATTTCGTCTTCAGTGCAGAAATACCAGCGCATACAGTGTACGGAAACAATAGGAAATCCATACCATGCCATGCACGCAGCCTGTCGCCTGTCACATGCTCACTCTTACCACGCGTCGGCCTGGGCTTACAGGTTGGGCAGAAAACACCTTCTTCCACACTGCATCGTCACTTCCTGTCCACATACACCCTCGTAGATATCATCAATTACAAACACACAGCTCCCCTGTTCTCGTCACCACACCCGTCACCACACCCACCCATCCCCCATTCTTCCTCGGTTCATCCGCTACCCACAGCTCTTCGACAGAATACCAGCCTCATTGCAGTCATTGCGCGTCAATTCAGTCATTTTAATTACCATTCTCACTCCACAGCAGGCCCGTTCCATAGTCATGGCCACCTCCGAAGCCAGCATCGTGGTCGAAAACCCCACAGACAAAGTTAGCCAGAAAATCAACTCCAGTCAGGTCAACGCCCGCAGCAGCCTCACGAAAACTAAGGCAAAGGCGGGAACAGAGGGCGAGCCGTGGAAGACGAGTCTTTGGGCATGTTGTGTCCCGGCTGACTTGTGTATGCTTTTTTCTTCCCTTTCTTCGCGTGGGGATGAGGGACTGATGACTGCATAGGCCTTGTGACCACTTTCTGCATGTGTTTTACTTTTGGGAAGACAAGTCACCGCATCGAAAATGATGGAGACATGACGACGTACAAAGCGATTAACCCAACAGTAAGTTCCTTTCCCGCTTGTTACTCGACCACGATCCTGTTTACGAATAAAGCAAGTGTGGTTTCTTTGCTTTATTCTATTACTGGGGCGGCGGCCCCATCTACCAAGCCATCAGCCTCTATCGCATGCGCCAAAAGTACAACCTCCAAGGTTCCATAGCCGAAGACGTACTCAAGGCGGGATGCTGTCTGTGCTGCTCCGTTATGCAAGCGGAGAAGGAGTCGAAGCTCCTACTAGGAGGCAAGTGCACCGGCCTAGACGGCGTCGTGGATGAGCAGTATATGGCCTCTGTGGATGAGAAGATGATCATGGTTCCCCAGGCCTACAATAAGCTCAACATCCAGCCTACACCTCTACATCGCATCTCGGAAGAAACGCCTCCCGTGGAATTTGCGCAAGGCACATCATACACGAATTCAGCCGCTCTCGACGATGTGATGGTGGCGACAGTTGTGGATGAACAAGGTACCAAGCAGGTATCAGCCACGATACAGACGGACGGTGCGATGGACATGGCGGTTGTATCCGCCGCGGACACGGCAGTACCCCCTGACACAACAGCGGAGACCGAGTTGGCGGGCGAATCGGCAGTCGTGCATGTGGAAAGTACAGAGCCGGCTACCACGTCTGGTCAGACTGGTGCCACGATATGGTAGATAAATTAGCCAGTGGTGCGGCAAATCGTCTCCGGAGTGACAGAAATTCCGGAAAGAAGAAGAGAATGGCATGAATAAAGCGAGGGGGGGGGGGAGGTGGTGCAACAGTGGATCTGCCGTTTCGCGTATTCATTTGATTTTGGTTTCCTCGTTTTCCTACTACTATTACACGTACCTAGATGCCTACTTTTCTTAGGTTCCTTGCTGCAGCTGCAGCTTTTTGTATTACTTTTTCTTTTTCTTTTCTGGTGTACAGAGCAAAATCCTAGATGACTTCAGATCACATGCTCCTCGCACTTGACTGATTGGGAGAGCTGACTTTAAAGGATTCCTGCATGCTGAAAGAATTTATTGATCCATCATACAATACTCCTCTCTATCCTATCTAGGTACTTATCCAACTAGTGTGCTGGTCTTCTCATGACATTGGCATGAGTTCGACACAACCACCTGCATGTGTACATTCTCTCCCTAGCATTCTCACAGTGAGCCGAGAGAGAAGACGCGGCACAGTACCGGATGGGTTGGGATGTTATAGTAGAAAGAAAAGACAGTCAGGACATAAGCACGACGTCCCTGAAGCCATACGCTTGTCGTTGAGTATGTAAACAGACCCCCTTACTTCGTAGGTCAACATCACACGCATCATATCAATGAGAATGACAGAAGAAGAAAAAACAAAGTAACACGAGTGAAAAAACAAGAAACTCTAGTATGCACATAGGTATACCAGGTCTCATACATGCTCCTCTCTCTCCCTCTCCCTCTCTCTATATCTTCGCACCCGAGAAACTCCAGCATGGAGAGCATCCGCTCCCCACGCACCTCTGACTCGCTATTTCCTCCCGCGACGCAGTCGGGCTCGCTGCCCTACGGCGCAAGGGTATACGAATTGCCATGCGGGGCGCCGTTGACGACAGTAGAAGCAGTAGTAGTAGTAGCAGTAGCATTGGGATCATCATAATGCAGGCATAACGTGGTAGGGATGGGGCTCTCCTTTGCATTGGCGTCGAGATAATGGCGCATGGTGATGCCGGCGAGGTGGTGCTCCGTGACGGTGAAGCGGCCCTGTGGGCCTGGGGCGCGGCGCACATTGGGTAGCTTGAAGACCTCGCGCAGGGTGGCGGCAAGCGAGGGGCCTACGAGGCGGGCGCCAAAGCAAAAGTGCAGGCCGTGGCCTAGCAGTGTGTATGCCTTGAAGGGGCGGTGGGGGTCCAGGATCTCCGGGTTGGGAAAGGCGGCCGGATCCATGGCGGCGATGGAGGTGGCGACGAGGAGCGTATGGCCTTTTTTTATGGTCACAGGGCCGCGCGCGCCATCGACGATGGTTGTGTCGCGTGTGGCGATGCGTGGGAGACCAGGTACGACGCCAGCGTGGCGCATGCCTTCGTAGACGAAGCCTTGGAGCTCGCGGTCTGAGAGTGCGGGATCCATGTGCGCGAGCTCGACGATTCGTTTCTTGTACTGTGCGTAGGCGGGCTGGAGGAAGAGGTCAATGAGCAGGGAGGCCTGTTGGGTGATGTTGCCGGCTACGGGGGCGGCCATGCCAATGCAGTCACCTACGTTTTCGCCCAAGGGCAGCTTGGTCGCTGCGAGCGCTTTGTAGATGCGGTCGGCGTGGGGACCGACCTGGAAGGCACTGCCTTTGGCCATCCAGTCGACGAGGCCTTCTAGGTGCCCCGTTTGTGTCTTGAGGTGGGCTTCGAAGATGGAGCGCAATGGGGCCGCAGCTTTCATGGCGCCTTCGCGGAGCTTCCATTCGTTTTGGGGCAGGATGTTGAAGGATTGGTACATGAAAAGCACGAGGAAAGCCGTGAAGGCTTCGTAGATGGATAAAACGCCGCGGGGCTGCTCCGTCGTCTTCAGAGGCAGGGCAAAGCGGTCTGCGAGCCACAGGATGGGGGTGATGTTGGTCACGTCACGCACAATGTCGATGCTCATGCGCCCCTTTCCGCCCTTGAGCGAGTTTTTCTTGATGAGCTTTTGGACATTGGTTGAAAAAAACTGGTTGACGTTGGCTTCGAAGCCGTCTTCGAAGAAGACTTTGTGAAGCATTTTGGAACGCTCTTCGTGCTTCTTTTGCTCGTCCCATCCGATCATGAAGTCGTGACCCGCAGTACAATTTCGAATCGCGGCCTGGTACATGACCACAAAGCTTTCACGGTCTTCGAAAACATTCTTGCAGCCCTCTTGTGTCCGGATGCTTACGATGCTATTATCGTTTGCCGGACGCTTGAGGTCGTACTTATCGAGTACCTTGTTGCCCTGGAGAATGCCCTTGGCAGCCTCCGGCGTGTAGAACGGTAAAAGGGCATAGGGCGAAGTGCCCGTGAAGCCACCGGGAAGACCTTGGAACAATAGTCGCGGAAAAACGCCACCGTAAGCACCAGGCGTAGTGTCGGCAAGCAATGCTGCTCCCCAATGAGTCAACGTGTTGCTGTTGAAGTCGTAGCTAAGAAAGCGATCTCCACGAATAAGCGCGACTGCGTCGTTTAAGATGCCTCGTCCAGTTGTCTGACCGGGACACACGCCACTACCGGCCATGGCTGGCTTGGTACATTCGGCCATTAATCCAGGGTAGAGCTCCATATTCTCCATGTGACCGTAGAGTAACTCGGCTGCTCTGGCAGTCTCTTTATCCGAGCACCAGTCCTCAAAGGTCTCGTAAGGCTTCAGATTCAAGTATCTACGAAACTCATTGAGAGTGCAGACATTGAACATCTCGCGTGCTTGCAACTGGCCCAATAGATCCACGACTTTTAGACTGGCAGGCGTCCCATGAGCGCCAAAAGCATGAGCTGGCTCCTCTGTGCATGACTTGATTAGTTCGGCGAGCTCATCATCGCGAAATTTTCCATCTGCGCCTCGTTCAAGGCCACCAAAGGTCCACTCTTGTGGCAGCTGATTCATCAAGTGGTGCCCGTGGTGCATCATGACTTTTTGGAACATTTCGATCGTGACATCGTCTATGTGGGCCAAGTCAGGTATCACAGATCGAATGATCTGCTCCATCCACCGATCGTCTGCTGCACTCAACGCGGCATGCCAGTGGTAGAGCACTGCGAATTCGACGGAAACGTGACTGCCGGTTCCTCGTTCGACCCGTGTTCCTCCTTGCTTAATCTCCTTCCCGAGATCGAGACACCACTCAGAATTGGCTCGCGGAGTATTGAGAATGGCTGAAACGTAGTCGTGCAAGACGACGGAGGCGAAGAAACCAACGTTGATATTGCGCGTGATCTGAAAGATGTCTTCGTCTTGCCTAATTCACATGTCATAAGTTGGCTAATGCCCGAAGGACTGTGACCTGTAGTACTCACCATTTCTTGCCTTCCTCGTCCAGAGTATCCCAAGGATTGTACTTGCCACCCTCGTTCACGGATAACAGAGATTCGGCGACATGATTGTGGTTCCTTGAGAACATCAACAGTACAGCCACAACGCCGGGAGGCATCATCATGATGCGCTCGGAGGCAATTGAGTCGTTGTGTATCAGGCCATTGCGACGTGTTCGCACGCGAGCCTGCTCTACCTCTGTGTTTCCGTATAGGGTGCTCAGATCTACATAGCTCGACGTCTCGTTGATCCAAGGATCCTTTCGGGAGGTCTGGAAGCATTCGTGGATGACAATAGTCGCGAATGAGAAGAACAGTCTGTTCAGGCCAGAAGGATGAGGGCGGAAGTTTCCGTGGCGCCTCAAGAGGGCTTCATACACGTCTTCGACGTTTGGCAGATTGGGGCCTGATACATTAGATCAGCAGTGTGCGAGCCGTGGCGGTTGGGTTCTGTCGACCTTTGGGCTTCGAAGGAGGCACATTGCGTGCATACGGTGATCCTGCTTTTCCCATTTCTGGATTGTGGGGGTTATTCCCAGAGCCATCATGCTTGCGGTAGCGCGCTGTAGGCCCAGCATGGGTGGGTGTTGGATGTGGCAGATCATTCCAAAGCATGGTTATGAAGCCGTCAGATATTTTGGAACTGAGGCCGCTGTTGGGTGGCAAGCCCTGGAGCATCTCCACGCCCTGCTCGAGCAAAAGCTCCTTGTCATCGAGAGGCTCCCCAGACGCCAATGTCGTAACAGCTTCAAGTGCAAATTTAGCGTTCTTCACACCCATGCCCTTGAGGTCTTCCACGACCGTGGTTTTCTACGCACCCACCATCAGCTTCTATCCACGCTGGTTTTTGCAGAAGCAGCACGCACCTCATTGTTCTTCAGTCCACTGGATGCCTCGGCGGATCTGCCATCGCTCGCTGCAGTCGGCTTCCTCTTGATCGTTCCGATCAATGATCGCAATGCACTGGGCATGATGGAGAATAATTCGTAAACGCAGATAGCTCCTACTGGGGCGGGATGGTCTGAGGGTAAAGTATCTCGATGACGGGGCTGTGACACGAGAGCTGAGCTTGTTGAGCTACATACGTACAGCTCATAACACTACGTACGGTAGGCATATGCTCTTTCCCGCCGCCAATGCTTTGGGAACGACTTCCCGGGACTACCATGGCCACTGCAATATAGCGATCAACATACCTATGCCATCCACGAACCCCGCTTGCCAGCGCCCCACCGAGCGCACATGGTCGTTCGCCCGCATCGGCACCTCCAAGGAGGCGAGGGCTGTCAATTACCAGACAATGCCATCATCATATCAATTCCTATTGGTTCTGGCTAAGCAGGTGGCTGCTTGGAGCGTACTCCCGGCGACTGCTGTGCTACGTCAATCATGCTCGACCTACCGCTGAAACAGGCTGTGGAACACTACATGCCAAGGTCCGTCCGCCCCATCCTACTATACGTAGTATAAACCTAGAAATGGCATGCAGTACGCAGATGGTGCAACACTGTATACACTACCAGTCGATCCAAGGCGGTGGCGAGATGAACCGGTTGCCGTTCCCGGACAGACTAGGAATATTAAGATTTACATGGCGCTACTGGGAAACCCGCAGGCTGAGTATGCCGTGTGCCTGGTTCACAAACTTTTGCGAATCCGAGAGATGGCGATTGTCGGTACTCTGCGTAGAGTACAGCTCGGCCCTGGGAAGACGGTGGCGGCGTGCTCCGCCGTAGATCTCAAAGGTAGTCCTGGGCTCCACTCATGAACTGGCGTTACCATGCCGGAAATGGAACAAGATCTCGATAAGCAACGGATGGATGGATTGAGAAAGGTGGTGGTGTAGAGGCAACTCAGCGAAACGGTTGGATCACGGACGTCGCTCGATCTAAGGCACGGGCCTCCCCTCTCTCGAACGACAACTCCACTTGACCAAGGATGAATGCGGAGACGGCTTAAAGCATCCTGACTTCTGCATGCGTACTACTATTTGGGGTCCTTGTAGGGTACTGCTAGTACAGACAGTCATCTCTGAGCTCGTATCGACCGACTGCACAAGAGGTTTCACGGGAAAGTCGTGTCCGACTGCAATATCAGTAAATCCTCACACCACCGCATGGTAACGACGCCAATGCTATCTTGTATCTACAGGGTATGCCTCTAGTATCTACATGGCAGTACCAGTACAGCGAGTCCATCCCATATGTCTTCCTCGACCGACCAGTGCGCCATGTCGTACTAGGTAGGCATCCTGTACCACACTTGTCATTTGTTGGCCCAACGATCATCAGCTTTTTGCATGTCAACCAAAAGTCTGTCAACATTGGCGCATGTTTCACATGCACATGTCCCCTTGGAGCCTTACTGGACATGGGAAGGCACGAGCATGGAGACACGACGCGACGTGCCACTGACACAATCGCACAATGCGCTTGCCCCGCTTCATGCAGCCCTGTCTTGCCTTCTGAGTAGGTCCTATGTATATTGCCGACTGATTTTGCTGCCGTCCAATCTGTGCGAGAAACTCCTCGGATTCCAAGTACGAACGTGTCGGCTACGGCACGAACAGTACAGAATATCTGCACATTCCTATCCTTCCTTCGCAACTCCCGGGCCCATCCCCTCGCAACGCAGAAATGAACGAATACGGCGGTCCAATCGCACCCGGTCGGATACATGTGCCCAAGAAGTTCGTTCTTTGCTTTGATGGTACTGGCAACAAATTCTCTGGGACGGATGCGGACAGCAACATCCTCAAAATCTACCGCATGCTGGACCGGAATGGCGACGACCAATTTCATTACTACCAGCCAGGTATTGGCACCTATGTTACCAAGGCCAGCGGATCCATGACGAGGACGAGTCGAATCGAAAAGATCCAGTCATGGTACGCAAAGGCAAAGGATAGCGCAATCGGTAGGGTGCTATGCTTGCCACTCCATGTCGGCAACTGATTGATCTAGGTACTTCCTTTGATCAGCATGTCATGGCAGGCTACCGGTTCTTAATGCGCTACTACACGCCCGGTGATGATATTTATTTCTTCGGTTTCTCCCGAGGTGCCTACACGGCTCGGTTCCTGGCCGAGATGCTAGATCATGTTGGTCTCCTGTCCGTAAGTACTTGAAGATCCTTACCTGCAGCCTTTTTTGCTTACTTTCTGTAGGCTGGCAACGAAGAAATGTGTCAATTCGCCTGGAAGTGAGTATCCCTGTATTCCCATAGACCGTATCCTTGGCTAATCGAGGGAGAACATTCCAAAAGTGGCAGTGTCGACTACCCGAAGGCGATGATACTAAGCGCAAACCCGGAGAAAAGTCAGTCAAAGCCAAACAGCTAGAATTCATGTGCGCATTCCGCGAAACATTCAGTCGTCCTGTTCGCGCGATCCGGTTCCTTGGTCTCTTTGACACCGTCAACAGTGTCCCAGCTTTTGAAAATGCTTGGATGCAGCGTAGTAAATTTCCGTATACTGCCCGTAGCAGTGCTCGAGTGATTCGACATGCTGTCGCCATCGACGAGCGACGAGCAAAGTTCCGACAGGATCTAATATCGCAGGAAAAGCCGGATCGTTCGACACAGTACAAGCGCCACCACAAACACAGGCACTCCAGAAAAGCATCTCGTAGTCGCAAGAATATCCAGGGACTAGGTAAACCGACGGGGGACGATGACAGAGACCGGCCCGATGCACTCTCACCACCATTGCGTTTTACGAATCCCCACGAAACCAACGGCGTGCGTAACCTTAGTCCAGGTTACGACCAGTTTGATGGAAGCCATGAATCCAACACGTCCTCCATCTTATCGCTGAATGTTGGAGAAACTTGGGATTCACAGGAAGATGAGGGTGAACAAGACATTCAGGAGGTATGGTTTCCGGGCTGTCATGCGGTGAGTCGTTGCTGAATCATCCTTTTTTTTCCTAAAGCTTTTCGACTCGATCTAACATAACACAGGACATTGGAGGAGGATGGCCCCTTGGTGACGACGATGCGGCTTTGAGTCATGTTCCTTTGGTATGGATGGTTCGGGAGGCGCAGAAAGCTGGCCTTGAATTTGATGAAGACAAGCTTGAAGCGCTAAACTGCTACTACGAGGAACCTCTAGAAAAGGATCTGCAGCGACAAGCTGACGTACCAACCATCGAGATTGATCTCGCTTCACCACACTCCGAGGTTGCTCAAGGTGCAGGAAGCGGCGTACCATCCAGCAATACTACCGTGAATGGCTGGACGGATGAGGATAACATCCTTAGCCACCATCGCAAACACCCAGATACCCCTTTTCACAAACACCTCTATAGTGCTGCCACGCAGGGTCGTATTCACGATGTCCTCCAATTCAACAATGGAGCAGGTCCCGCAGGTGTAGCCTCTTGGAACTTTATGGAGTATCTACCCTTTCGCCGGATGGACCTGAAGGAGGACGGTACGTGGAAAGCGATACGCTGGCCATTACCAAAGGGCGAGACACGCGATGTTCCCGCTACGGCCGTTATCCACTCCAGTGTGATTAAGCGCATGCTTGCAGATCCGAAATATCGGCCCGGGAACTTGATCGTGGGAGGCGGTGGACGAGGCGTACGACGTGCCCCAAAAGAATATGGAATAGGCAAGTGGGTTGTCGCGTGCGAGGATGGCCATCATGTCGGGGAATGTTTTGTGCGCAAGGAGCTACCGACACGGGCAAAGTCGGCCCAGACGGAGACCGAGATTCAACACGCGGAAAGGCCCTAGAACATAAAACTGGGATGGGCCCGGTGTAAATGGATACAATGTGTTAGCCAAGGCAGTGAATACGTACCTCCATCGAGCATTAACCTATTTCCTAGTAGTACTCTCTTGAGTACAACTTTACTTTGAACCCGCAATGATGGTTTTTGGTATTTTGTTTCTGCCTCCTGCTAATAAGTGATGGCGTACTTGGCAGTTCATCACCCAGGTCCGTGATTGTCATTTTTTTTTCTGCTTGCCCTTCCCAGCCCTTCTCGTCATTGCTTACCATTCTCGACGTGAAAGTAACCCTAACCAGGGAAAAGAACTGACCAAAATATGACACCGTCTTTAGTGTACACTTGGGTTACCTCCAGCTACACTGTCACGCTTAACCACGTTCGTTCCTCAAGTTCCAGGGGTGTACGGATTCCTGGTCGTTGCCCTTGCTTGTATTTCAAACAGACCGCTCCTGTCCGGTTTGGGGCGAGAATTGTGCAAAACATCCACACCTGGGTAACGCGAGAAGCAGGTCGGCTGTGGGTGACAGTTTCAGTCGTTACTTCGGACGAAATCGCGGATCCATGTAGGATCGTGGAACAATTTGCAAGGCGCATGGAACGCATGGGGTAGATAAGGTACCCCAAGCGGATAACGTCACGCGCTTATTGCAGGTAAATGGCGCAACACGGCGCAGGCCTCCTTCTTGTCATGGTTAAGCGTCCGCTCAAGAATCCGGGGGACAGCAGTTTATCACGACTTGCTGTACAAGAGCCAAAAGCTTCTTGCGGGGAAGCGCCGTGCCTAGCTAGCTGGATGGGAACTCACAAGTCATTGGAAGGATGATTGCGCGAATTTCCAGACAGCCTGTCCTACAAACTAACAAACTCTTTGGCATCCATGTGAGGATGGGATCCCTATAATATGATAGCATGCAGACTTTCCCAGGAACAACTCACGCAGAGAATCGGGATCGGGTTGTCCTCGACTGCGTCGCTGTCACACGTAGGTCTTGCAGACGACCTCAAACGAGTCATGGAAAGCTGCCCGCATGGTGGTTTTTGAATGCATGGTAACTACATAGTAAGTCTACTTCCCCAAGATCGAAGTGAATGTGTGGATGTTGTCGGTAGGGCTCCTCCTGCACTTATCGGGCCGTCCCTTGTTCGCAACATAGCGCTAGCCGCTGACAGCGTACGTATCGTATTTTGGGTGCGACCCTTACTGCAGTAACTGCGTTGACATTGGAGTGCCACTCAGGTGCTGGGAATATGATACGCTCTTGCGATTCTGTTGAGCAACAACAAGCACCGCTGTGACTCCAATGCAATCTATCCGCGGCCAACTGCTTGCCTCGGTTTACACCTCCTGCTGGGATGTAACCACGACGAATGCAACTAGTGCATAGCCGCGTTTGTGTTCTTCTAACCGCGCGAAATCCCCAGCCTGCAGAAGATGTCTACCTATTCCGAAGGTATTTCGTACTCGCTGCTCTCGCTTCTGGTCAGGTTTGTGTGCATGAGTAGTGGCGTGGGGTGTAGTTTAGCGTATCGTAGCGGAATGCAGACGGTTCAGTATTTGACAGCAAATCGGAAGCTGCGGACACTGGGGTAATGCGCAGCAGGCCACACGAGATAAGTGCAATCGCATCCGTGCTCTGACAAGTGTGACGTAGATTTATTTTGACGATGAAGGCGACACAATGCATCTGCGCTTTCGCGTGACGAATCTGGCGCTAAAAGCATTACCCACACGTGCTAGCATCATGTCGTAGCCCGGAATGCGGGGTCGTGGGCTTTATCATAACCTCAAGGTGGCGATCGATCTCTGCGTTGTACGTACCTAGTAGGTAGTAGGTATTCCAGCGCTCGCTCTGCCATGGCCAATAGGAGCCGTTGATTGCTGTGTCAACGGGTAGAAGTGCTCTAGAAGCCCTCGGACATGGAAGGAAACGGCCACGCAGGTTCCCGGCATCTGCGAGTACAGGTAGATGCTTGCTGGTGTTACACATTCCGGCTGTTAGTCATAACGACACCGGTAGCGTGGCTACGCGATAATGGTTCCATGACTTGGAGACTCAGCCGCAACGACCTGCATTCGAGAAAGAGGCGTTGGTCACGCCGGAGAGGCCGAGGAGGGCTAAGGCGCGGCGAGGGAGCGCCGCGTGTACATGGTGGACGCGGTTGTTTTTGGTGTGGGTGGCCTAGCGTTCCTAGCCCAGGTGCAGGGCACAGGGCAGTGCGCCTGAGCTAGAGAGGTCGAGATCGATCAATCGATACCGGGAGAGGGTGGGCGGAAGCATCAGGCAAGCCATTGTACGCCACGCCAGGGCCGGCATTGCTTGAAGGTACTCTAGTCGGGCCTCTAGCAGTACCCTAGTTTTCGCCATGGCTCAGCAAGGAGGGGGCGCAGGTCCATGGGAGTCACGGGTCGCCGTGGAGGATGCGAATTGACGGAACTAAGGGGGAACAGGATGCCACCACGTAGCCAAGTTAGACCGAGTCCTTCGTATTGATTTTGTGAATTAGGCCGCGCGCGGCCCCGACAAGATGCTTCCGGGTCTATGCCATGACTGCGGACTCGGCTCCATGTACCAGACACTGGACAGCACCTGGGCAGCGGCCCTCGCTCGTTTCAAGACGGCTGAACGAAACTCAGACAACCGGGCTCTGCCCAAGCGGGCTCCTGGGAAGCGGCTGGAAATTCCGTGCAGAGAGCCGCCAAGGCGCCAGCAGCGCATAAGCCCGCACAAGAGCTGGCCACGGCACAACAAGCCTCTGGGGATCCATCTGTTTGCGTCAGCAGGGCACTGCTAAGCCCTGTAGGTGCATGCGACCTGCCTGGTGGGGTGTACGCCGCAGCCGCGAGAAAGGCCTGGCGCAACTGGCCCGAACTGGCCACCCCCCTCGCTGGGTGTGCATGGCGGGAAATGACTTGCTGCGCGTTCGAGGCCGTGGCGGCGTGCGATCGAGGCCGGCCGTGGCAGCAGAGCCGGCCTCACCAGCCGTCGGCGGTCCGAGCACGCCAAGCCACACCGCCGATCGCTGCCCAATCGGGCGGCTGGGGGTCGCGCCTTCTCCACGCGCCAGTCTGCTGGCCTGGGCTTAGCGCGGCCGGTCACGGTGTCACCCCAGCTTTTGCCCCAGGGGCCCTCCCTAGCCCTGTTCCACCACTGTGGGGCGCCCTCGTTTTCCAGAGTGTGGACAGAACATAAATTCGACGGCTGAGCCGCCTGCCTGCCCGCCCGGCCCACGGCACCTCTCTCCGTTCTACTCCAGACTCCTCATCATGGCCAGCGCTACCAAGTACGGAGACAAGGATCTCATCGAGCATCATGATACGTACGTTGCCCGCCCGCCATCACCCAGTGACGCGAACCCAACACTGACAGCCCCCAGTGCCTCCGAAGAGCGTGGCGTCGCCAAGGCGGCCAACAGTGCCTCCGCCAAGTAGGCCTCCCTGCCATGCCGCTGGCCGCTGGCCCTCGCTGACCCCGTACGCAGAATCCAGAATCCTCTGGTGCACATGAGCGAGGAGGAGATGCTCCGAGATGTCGACACCTT
>Ga0182211_1000207_pt1 | contig 18327 bp, 24 predicted proteins | sample G5R1MG_20_FD_129660 | JGI IMG/M metagenome (GOLD analysis project Ga0182211, IMG submission 129660) | Switchgrass phyllosphere microbial communities from Michigan, USA - G5R2_MAIN_03OCT2016_LD1 MG | ecosystem: Host-associated > Plants > Phyllosphere > Phylloplane/Leaf | place: USA: Michigan... | reverse complement strand
TCTTCTTCTTCTTCTTTTCCACTGGCCGATATCTCTGACATTACGCAGCAAACATCACCGGTATTGGTGGCTGGGAAGCCGCCCTGGAGAAAGCAAAGGCTTGGGTAGCTCAACTCACTCTCGAGGAGAAGTCTGACATGGTCACTGGTCAAGCTGGCCCCTGTGTTGGTAACATTGTTGCCATTCCTCGCCTTGGCTTTAGTGGACTTTGTCTACATGATGGTCCACTGGCAATTCGCGTCGCAGACTACACCAGCGTCTTCTCCGCTGGTGTATCCACGGGCGCTACATGGGACAAGAAACTCATGTAAAGCTTGGTCTATCATCTCGTTCTCGGGGCCTGGCTGACCATATACTTAAGGTATGAACGAGGATACGCCATGGGCGAAGAATTCCGAGCAAAAGGTGCACACGTTGCCCTAGGGCCAGTCGCCGGCCCGCTTGGTCGTTCTGGTTACGCAGGCCGCAACTGGGAAGGTTTCAGCTCAGATCCCTACCTCAGTGGTGTTGCCATGTTTCAGACCATCACTGCTCACCAGGATGCCGGTGTGCAAGCCTGTGCGAAGCACTGGGTTGGAAACGAGCAAGAGATTCAGCGTAACCCCATTTACGACACCAACGTCACGACAACCAAGCTATCCAACGCTATTTCATCAAACATTGATGATCGCACTATGCATGAGCTCTACATGTGGCCCTTTGCAAATGCGGTCAAGGCCAAGGCTGCAAGCTTCATGTGCTCTTACCAGCGCATTAACGGTTCCTACGGTTGCCAGAACTCCAAGTCGCAGAATGACCTTTTGAAAACCGAGCTTGGCTTCCAAGGATATGTCATGTCAGACTGGGGTGCCACCCACACCGGTGTAGCAGCTATCGAAGCTGGGTTGGACATGAACATGCCCGGAGGTCTCGGTCCTTATGGTCTCAACTTTGGCAACACATCCTTCTTCGGTGGAAATATAACTCTTGCCGCCACTAACGGAAGCTTAGAAATGACCCGAATCGACGATATGGTCATGCGTATCATGACACCATACTTCCAGCTTGGTCAAGATAAGGACTTCCCGAGCGTGGATCCCAGCACTGCCGACCTCAATACTTTCTCGCCTCGTGAAAGCTGGACCCGTGTGTTTAATTTGACTGGAGAAGTTAGCCGCGATGTGCGCGGCAACCACGGAGAACTCATCCGAAAACATGGAGCTGCTGGTAGCGTGCTCTTGAAGAATGCAAAGGGTACTTTGCCGTTAAAGAAGCCAAGGAACGTTGCTGTTTTTGGGAACGATGCAAGCGACCCTACCCAGAGTAGTGTACTGAACCAGAATGACTACGAGTACGGTACCATTGTTGCGGGCGGTGGCTCAGGTACAGGCCAACTTACCTATCTCGTCACCCCTCTTCGTGCGATTCAAGATCGTGTGAAGCAAGATGGCGGTATTGTCCAGTATTGGCTAAACAACACTCTTATCGCCAACTCCAACGTGAGCTCTCTGGTCATTCCTCGGCGGCAACCTGAAGTCTGCTTAGTCATGCTAAAAACTTGGGCGGAAGAGGCAGCAGATCGCGCCCATCTCTCGTCAGACTGGGACGGGGATCGTGTGGTTGAGTCGGTCGCGTCTTACTGTAATAACACGGTCGTCATCACGCACTCTGCAGGCATCAACACCCTTCCATGGGCAGACCACCCCAATGTTACGGCAATTCTCGCTGCCCACTTTCCTGGTCAAGAGAGCGGGCATTCGCTCGTGGACATTCTCTACGGATATGTGAACCCGTCAGGCCACCTCCCCTACACCATCGCCATGAAGGGCACCGACTATAATGCTCCACCCACAACCGGCATCAACACCACGGGGTTTGATGATTGGCAGAGTTGGTTTGATGAGAAGCTGGAGATTGACTACCGCTACTTCGACATGCACAACATCCCGGTCCGCTATGAATTTGGCTTTGGTCTGTCGTATACTACCTTTGAAATTTCGGACATAGATTCGTCCCCTCTCCACAAAAACATGACTTCTTTCCCCGAAGACCGACCGATAGAACCTGGCGGTAACCCTGCGCTGTGGGAGGCAATCTACCATGTCACCGTCTCCGTCACCAACTCTGGTCCTGTTGCGGGTGACGCTGTGCCCCAGCTTTACGTCGGCCTTCCCTCTTCTGCACCAGAGGGCACACCCATTCGCCAGCTGCGCGGTTTTGAGAAGGTCTACCTTGAGAAGGGCGAGTCGCAGACTGTTGGCTTCGAGCTGATGCGCCGCGATCTCAGCTACTGGGACGTCATCAGCCAGCAGTGGGTTATTCCGGAGGGCGATTTTACTGTTTGGGTCGGTCTTAGCAGCCGGGATTTGAAGGTCCATGACACGTTTACTGTTGTTGGATAGTGCCTCGCGAGCCCAGGCAGAGGCGTAATGACTACACGATCCATTTTGGAGACTGGGCATGTTGTTGGCTTATGGTATGTGATGTTGGGCCTTTTTCGTCGGGAAACTCATGCTTTGGGCTAGGCGAATGCGCCCCCAGACGCACAAAACATGAGACCATTGGCGCACGCCAAGAGAACCGAGTTATTTTCCAAGGCGCTGGATGTTGGTTGTCGCTGAGGTATTGTATTCACCGTCGCGAATTCTTCTTCCTCCTGGAAAAAACGCCCCCTTACGCCGTCTCTGTTATACGTAGGTAGATAAACTACTTGAGTCGTTTCCCCATCTGTGTGCATGACTCGGCAGCACGATTGCGTTTGTGACGATGACGCGAAACCCAACCTGCCAGGCGTGCCAGGCGCCCCAGTCGCTAGGTCGCGAGGTGTGCGTCTGGATTGTCAGCAGTGCATCCTACCCGCCCCCTCCTTCTCAGCTGACGGCGAGGCAAAGCTCGTGGGGGGGAGGGGGGGGCTTGAATCGGCCTCTCCCGCTGGAGTCTCCACGTCTCCGCGCGTTCATCGACTCGAACCGCGGTGCTCTCGATGGTACAATAAGGGCACGTTGCCCATTCCAAATCACGCAGATGCCAAGGTACCATGATCCATCGAATCGCCCATCTCAAACACGCCACAACTCGGCTGTGTCTCAGCCCTGCCCCAGCTTTGAGGCCAGCGACCAGGGTGGTCCTCCTGTCGGCCCTGCCAAGCCATTGCTCCCTTCTCGCTTAGCAGCTTCCATGATCCTTCTGCGGGCCTTCCACGAGACTACCGTTTCCGCGCTTCCCGCCGCCCGTGCAGGCTTGGGGGGCACGGGAGGGGTGAGGAGCGAGCCCACCTGTCGCGCCAACAGCAGTTGATAGCGGCTCGGACACACGTTCCTCCCCTCCTTGGTCCCTCACGTCCGTCGCGACACCTCCTTTGCACTGCCAGGCCGTGTCTGCACGCTACGCTCGTTCTCTGATCGCCCACGTCTTCGTCGCACCGCTTTCCTCGGCATGGGCAGAGGGAGTCTGCCACGCAACTTCACCTAAGCCAACCCGGGTACGTGCCCCGCCGCCATGGAGGACCATTTGGACATCCCCGAGGAGTCCATGCGACACATTGAAGCTCTACTCGCTAGGCACCCGCCGCAGCACATCCAACGCATGTTTTCGCAAGCACTCGAGTCGCGTGAGTCTAGCCAGCCGGTCTTTTTCGGCCGTACCATGCTCATGGACTTCAGGTCGTAGCTCAACCGCCTCCTCTTTCATGTCCACAAGTACCGCCAGTTCCAATGCAACCTCGGCCTCGAGTTCATCGTGGCGATCTCGTCTTTCGATTGCGTCGACCTTTTCATCGTCAACGCGCAGTAGCAATGCGGCGCCTTCGAGTGCATCGTCAATATCCTCGCGCTCGAGGATGAGGCGGGCAGAGCCGCGATCATACCCCGTTGGCCTTGATCCTACCCGGCCAGTGCCTACTACAATGACTCCTTCGTCGGAGGTCAGTAGCCCACTGGACATGAAAATCGAGCCAGGCTTCATTCCCAACGACGACCTTGGCGCTGCATCGCCAACCTCGTTTCCCGATGACAAGTCACAGAGTCAGTCCGGCGAGTCCTACATGTTCTGTACCTATTGCGCGGAATTAAAATCACAAAAGACATTCAAGGCCAAGTCTGACTGGAAGAAGCACGAGATGAGGATGCATGAAACGGGCGAGGATTGGCAGTGTGTCGTGCTTGGCTGTAACCGCATCTTCGATCGCCAAAAGGACTTCATCAAACATCACCAACGCTACCATTCAGGGCGGCCTCTACCGTCTTTGACCGACATTGGCATCACTTTGCTGCCCAGGAGGGTTTTTGGCTGCGGGTTTGACAAGTGCAAGGAGGTTAGCATCGGATGGGACGAACGCTGTGACCACGTGGCAAAGCATATGAAGAATGGAGCAACCTATGATCAGTGGAAGTACTCGAACGTCATTCGAAACTTGATACGGCAGGAGGCCCTCCACGATACATGGAAGGAACTGATTGGGTGCTTGGATGAAAGGTTACGGGAAAGTCGCTCACAGATCAGCTGGTGCCCTGATAACACGCGCATCCTTCGACAAAAGCTCCAATGCTGTGATCTACGACCGAGTCGTGAGGAAGTGCTCATCACTGCATTGAGCCTGCGCTCTGATGTACCGCTGGATTCTCTTCATCAACGGCCACCTCCTGGATTCGTCACGCCGAGCCGTGATTCCGTACCAAACGTTGATAAGTTGTCGCGCGAGCAACGCATGCACATTCTCATCGGAAACACGAATATAGAGCTGTCACGCACACGACTCGCTTCCATCAACGCCGCCCTACTCCATGTAAGCAGCACTCTCAAGCACGCACCAGACTACGACAGTGGTTCCTCCCCATTCGTGGAGCCACAGTCTCCAGCAGTGGCTCAACAGAGTCATCGGATCAGTTACATGGACGTTGATCCTGGAGAGTTCTTGGATGTCGCCCAGCCAGCTATCCCCGCCCTACCACTGGTAACGCAGCAACCTGCCATGCACATGCCGCATACACCAGTCATAAACGACACGCCACATCCCTACCTTCAGAACGTCCAGAACAATGACTATACTGATCCCACCAAGTCTTCCGCCAGTCCACTTGGCTCGTTTTACCCAAATTATTTCGATGCCGCACCGCAGTTTGAAGAATCGCAATACTATGACCGTCAAGGCTTTGACCGCCCCTCATTTGGTCAAATTATTTCCAAACCCCTATCCAGAATTGGAAATAGGCTAGGCACCTCCCGAAGCAACTCCACCAACTCGCGGTCGTCCTCGCACATCAGCCATGACATGGACTCTGAATTTGCATTGCAAAATCCTGTTACTGCAATGGACATGGGGCATCTTCAGCAGTATCCTCAGCCGCAGCAGCAACAACATCAACAGCAGCAGCAGCATCCCCAGCAGCACATGCAGCAACAACCACAGCAACAACCACAGCAACATATGATGACTCAGTCACCGCAACCGTATCGCCATCCCACACATGTGCATGATCAAGTGCACATATACACTACCTAGACTCTCGGGACAACTTGGCGCTTGCCTCTCTCTTCACACGCAATTTCCTTTGTCCTCCCAATAGCATCAAGACTTTTCTTTGATGCTTTTTTTTCGATACCCCATGCTTTTGAGCACAACTGATAGATGTGTACGACTGCGTATCTCGCGACGTTCAATCTGACTTGCATAAAAGCAATTCATGTTCGGCATCTGACGCCGAACAATCATGCCACCTCTTGTAATCTACTATAGAACGATGCAAATAACGTTTGGGATGCGTTTTGACTACGGCCAAACCCCTTTGCCCTAGATGGTAGCAATTCATGTAGATAATGACTCAGTTACGATAGGTATAACCTCTACTCATCAGCTCTGTACGTTGCATTCACAAGCAACGTCCCAGCCTTGGCCAAATCCAGTATCCTTCCACTCTTAACGTATGCAAACCGAAAACACTCCACTTTCAACTCCGCACTCGTTCTTTCGCCTCGAGAGGGCGTCCACGCAGTCTAGATTGACCACGGCTTTGCCTACATCATCTTTTCTAGAATGCTACACGCAAAGTTACTCAAGAGAAAAGGGCAAACCCGAGAAGAGTTCTCCTGCTAATTAACAGTGAGGGCAGCCAGTAGCCTTATGATCATAGGTGGCTTCCTGGAGTGACGGGAAGAATGGTTGGATGGTCGATGGACGTGGCGGAATTACGTCCTTCCACAAACCCCCAAAGAGTCCTCGTCATGAGATTGTCCCCGTATTATGCAGTGACGTACCATCTTCAAATTCCATCTCTGCTCTTTGCATGGGCTGAGCCTCTTCATCTGCGTCAACTGAGGGCTTTTCATTATCATGTTCGTTGATGATACGCTCATACGGGTTGCAACTCACTGCAATAAACCTTACAAAGATAATAGTGCAAATAAACGCGCTCCTCAATACTCGGACTGAGACGTTTGCATATGGCTATTTGCTTCAGCCAAGAGGCTCTTGTAGCAGTCTGGGGTTCGATTCTACAGGAAATGTGTCGGATCATTACAATTCAGTCCTAGCTTAGCCGTCCGAGGTTTTATAAGAAACATACGAGGGTGCTTGGTGTTGCCCACAATTAGCTTGAACTGCCCTTTCCCAAGCTGGATATTGTTTGTATTATTTTACTTAGGCTCACATGGAATTCCATATATCGTACTTGCTTCCAATTTCATTAGAGGCATCTTTACTGCTTCTTCGCATCACGTTCCTGCTTCCTCAGCGCACGCTTGCGAATGCTCTCGTGCATACCCCTGTTCACCTTCACAACAACGGGTGATCTCTCACCGAGGAAGCGGGAGAGGAACCACTGCATGAGCCCATGGCTCCAATACGGCGTGCTGGTAAAAGCTACGTTTTGTGCACCGCCACTCCTGCCAATCTTGCTCAGGGTTGCGTGCACAAACTGCTTCGGGTTGGGTACAAGTACAGAGGTTTTGCGAATTTTGGACATGGCCGTAGTAATCAAATGCGATTGTACGCATTGAACAGTGATACCGTGGGGCTCAAGTTCGGAGCCGAGCGATGTGGACCATTGCTGAAGAAAGGCTTTGCTGCCAGAGTACGTTGCTAGTAGTGGTGTGGGGAAGAAGCCACCAAAGGAGGCCATGGTGAGGATAAGACCACGTTTCCGCGAGACCATGCCAGGCGTCACAATATGTGTGACACGCAGTGTGGCCATGCAGTTGATAATAATAATATCGTTCATCTCCTCCTTGGGTGTTTCGACGAATGGTACCGGAATGCTGTGGCTCAAGCCTACGTTATTGACTAGGATACTGATGTCGAGGCCCTCAATGAGCTTTTTCAAGTTATGGTAGTCGGAGTCTTTATTTTGCGCAAAGTCCATAGCCAGTGTCTTAACAGTGAGTTTGGATCCATACTTGGTGGAAATGTCCGAGGACAAGCTGTCAAGCTTCGACTGCGTCCGCGATACGAGGATGAGATTGTAGCCTTTGGCGGCGAGCGAGAGGGCAAATTCCTTGCCAATGCCGTCCGAAGCACCGGTGATTAGCGCATAGGTACCGCGAGGGCCGAATGTGCTGAGCTAGCAGGTGTGAGTGATGGATCAGTGAGGCTGTGACAAGGAACGCTCAACTTACGGGTTTCCCGGGAAGAATAAACAAGCTAAGCAGGACGCGTACGGTGCTGACAATGGGTGCGGCGAACGAAGCAATGCCTACAAGCAGAAAGCCATACACAGCCGCCTGGACGAAGGAGTTATCGGCGTCAATGCGGATGCCGAAGGAGTCGGCGATGCTGGCCATGGTGATGATATGGGCTCACCAATGGTTCAGAAGAGGACTGCTAATGTGATAACAAGTGTCGAGAGACCACCCTCTCCCAACAATGTCCCCGCTGAGGGCAGGGCTAGCGCAGAATCGGCGTTTGGCCTGTTTGCACGCCGATTCGCGCGCAAGTCGTGTCGGCCCGCCAAGTCTGTGTGGGCTCCCCCTTCGGCTAGCGCCCACTGAAGCGAAATCCCAGGCCGGCGTGCACACAAACTCCAGTGACCGACCTTCAATTCTCGACAGACGACCACACCCGACCGCAACCATGGCTACCGAATTGACGTACGTTGCTGCGCATTGCCCCATGGCCTGCGAGTGAATGCTGACCGTCTGCGAAACAGCGTCCAGTCCGAGCGCGCTTACCAGAAGCAGGTACTGCCAGCCCAGCACGCCGCGACGTCGCGGAGAGAGAAGATACTAATGCGCCGCGATAGCCTCACATCTTCCTGAACCACAAGGTCGGTGGACCCCGCAAGAACACCCGCAGCAGGAGATGGTATAAGGATGTCGGTCTGGGCTTCCGCACGCCCAAGACTGCCATCGAGGGTACCTACATCGACAAGAAGTGCCCGTTCACCGGCATGGTCTCCATCCGTGGCCGTATCCTTACCGGCACCGTCATGTCCACCAAGATGCACCGTATGTCTCTCTACAGGGTCTTACCGCTTCCTGCACTGCGAGGGCGACAGCATCGAAACCTGGCTTGGCATTGCGGACTAACAGTATCTTAGGCACCTTGATCATCCGCCGCGAGTACCTCCACTTTGTCCCCAAGTACTCCCGTTATGAGAAGCGCCACAAGAACCTCGCCGCACACGTTTCGCCCGCTTTCCGTGCCGAGCCCGGTGACCAGGTTGTCGTTGGCCAGTGCAGGCCTCTTTCCAAGACCGTCCGCTTCAATGTCCTCCGTGTTCTCCCCCGCAGCGGAAAGGCCGCCAAGCAGTTCTCCAAGTTTTAAACGCACAATGGGGAAGGAGTAACGGGTTCATGATGGGGTACAGAAAGAAGCGTGTCGGAGCGTGATAGTTTTCGATATGGTCGTCAAAACTCTGCATCTTGGTTGAGAAAATGGAGTCCAATGGGCCATGTATGTTTCTTCAGCTACGATCAATGAAAGCCCTCGGGAGGTCAGACCACCACCGAGGCAGGTCAAAAGTCCAGCGCAAACTCCGATATCAGTGATGTTTGGAGCCTGGATCCGCTTGTGAAGGGCGTGGCCTTCCCATTGCTAATTATTCACAATGGCAATCATGGCAACCTATCCGTTCGCACTTTTTGTGTTGTGTGATGCTTCGTTATTATGGGCTATCAAGGCCCCTCTCCTTCGGGAGGCACATTTTATAATCTGTCTAAGCGTGCTGCCTAGAGTGTTCAGCCTGATCTGTATAATATTTTCAATATCTGGCTATTACGCGTGGCCTTTCTGAATGGTTATACAAGTTGCAAACCTCGATGTTCCAGGCTATCCCTAACCCTCTTCACACCCAGTTCAACAGCCCCCATGATCACCCTCACGTCTTGACATACCACCCCCACTGCATCCACATCCATACCAGACTCGCATTTGCCACAATGACCGGTCCCGCAAGCGGCTTCCCCCACCTCGTGGTACCAAACACGCACCACTCGCTCATAAAGTGCATCCACGCGACACCATAAGTGCACATGGCCAGCTGATACATTGCCGCATTATTGATATTATATGCCGCGTATACCCGCACGAGCGACGTTAGTAGCGTCCAGGTACCGAATGTGCGAGAGGAGAGCGCGGTGACGTGTTTAGGGACCGTGGGCGGAGGGTCGATGGGTGTGGGGTTGTAGACGCGCGATGTAAATGCTAGGGTTGTGTAGGCTTGAATCGAATTGCCGATCGAGACTATAGCGACCTGGGAGGTGTGGGTGTGGTTAGTTTAGGTTGGGGAGATGGGGTAACCGCAGATGCTGGTGTTTGGATCTGGGCGGGACGTACGAAGAGAAGCCATTTCGGGAGGAGACCCTCGGAAGGTGGGAGGTATGAGAGGAGCGTAGAGTACATGGTGAGAATTGATTGCTGGAATGGCACGCCGAGGTCGGGGTAGGTATCAATTGCGCTTTGAGCCGCGGTTAGGGATGTCCAGCCCTGTGAACTGAACGTTGGAGGTCAGCGTGGCGGTCTGTGCGAGAGGCATGGCTTGAAAGTTGAGAGCTCGTAGCCATTAGCTAGTCTCAAACCCCTTTTGAAAGAATTGCATATTCTGAGACCTATTAAACGAGTTTCTGGACCAAGTTATACCCGCGTCTTAAGCATGTAATAAAGCAAGTTTGACATACAGCCCACACAACGTACTAGAGCAGAGACTTGGGTGAATTTGGCCGTCCTCAAGTTTACACAACACTGCTTGTCGCAGCAGAAAAAGGTGGCAAGATTGAAAAATTTTGCCCGCCTCTTCTGTTGGCTTATAAAGTGGGGTGTTTCTCGGTCGTATTGGAGCAGTGGTAAGGTAGTAATATACGATACTATACTACTCCCGCCAGACGCCATTGCCACGTCCTAGTCACCTAATGCCTCCTGAAATGTCCTATATGCAGGTGGCCGGGGTTTCAATAGCTGGCCTGAAGATACTTCATCACCAACTATGTGTTGCCGCCGAAGCCTGTATTACCAGGCCCACGACACTCCTACCGCTACTCCACACAATATTGGCAAAAACAAAGAGCGAAATCACTATCGCCTCGAACCAGCAAGGAAACCTCCATGGAAGCGTCACTGGAAGTATGTTCTTATCAATGAAGATTGTTTACACCATTGATAGTATTCGCACCGTTTTTTGGTACCGATTCGAGTGTCTTACGGTAGAGCGTGCCGCCACACTTTCGCAGGCGCTCTGCAGCCTGCTCCGGTGTAATGTCACGTTGCGGTTCGGCTAGCATTTCGTAGCCGACTTGAAACTTGCGGATCGTGGCACTTCGGAGAAGCGGTGGATAGAAGTGGATGTGGAAGTGGCTGGACTCGATTTCTTCGGGGGATCCATGAAGAGGGGCTTGGTGAACGCCCATGCCTGTATATGTTGAGCTTTTTACATCTACTTATAGGAATTGTGAAAAGCTCACTGTAAGGAAACTGTGTCTCGAACAGGTTATCATAACGCCTTGTAACTTCCGCAATACACTCTGCTAATTGTGCTTGCTCATCTTTTGTGAAGTCAACTAGAGATCGCTTGTGTTTCCGAGGAATGATCATAATCTCAAAAGGCCAGACGGCCCAGTAGGGAACACCGGCCCAGAAGCTCTCATTCTCAAAAACTGTCCGGATCTTCTCTTTCGACTCTACCTGGGTGTAATCGGTCAGCATATGGCTACCTTCATGTTCTCGGCGGTATTTGCTGAGCTGAATAAGCTCTGTGGCAGGCTCTTCAGGGAGAGACGTCGTAGTCCAGACTTGGCCGTGAGGATGTGGATTTGAGCAACCCATCGCTGAGCCCTTGTTCTCAAATATTTGCATGTAGCGATATTGAGCTCTTGACGAAGAAAGAACTCCTTGTGATGTTCGGGGTTTTTGTGTTGCCACGGCAAGCTCAGCTAATGGCGAGTTGGGGTCAAGATGTGCACAGTAGATGCTGGTCCAGGTTTCAATGATAGGCAGGATTTGACGTGGTGTCATGTCGGCAAGAGTTAAGTTGTGAGACGGTGAGAAGCAGATGACATAGCACTTTCCAGTAACGGCCTCAGCTCGGAATAGCCGAGACGTCAGTGATCCATCTTTGTTGTGTGGGCAATAGTCTTGCTGCTCTTCCATAACGGCACTATAGTCGTTGACGAAGACATAAGTGTCCTCGAACTTGGGGTTGTGCTCCCCATTTGCTCGAGTGTTTCCAGGACATAGATAGCACTGTGAGGGGTGAGTAGCAGTCCATGTGCCAAACATGGTCGGGTCTCCACTTACCTTCTCATCGTACTCGGGCAACGCAGTCTTTGTCGGTGATTCTTGCGAGCCCCTAGGGCGAGTAAGTTTCTTGAAAAACGCACAACCTCTTTTCGCCCACTTACTGCCATGGACGCTTTGTACGATGCGGAGATACCAATATCCAACTGCCCCGTAGTAGGTTGAAGCGCCTGTGTGAGATGTCATTAAGCACAGGGTCCGTCATAGTGCGAGAATTTTTCCCCCAAAGCTGCACGACATGAAATGAAGAAAACAGTGTTTATATAGATTTGAGAACAGTGCGACCTTGAAGACAGTATGGGAAACCTGTGGAAAGCTCAATAGTATGTGACGCCAGTCAACCCCTGCAGTCAGAAACGCAAGCGCTTTCCCTGGCGGCGGGAACTTAGCCGAATCTGGTAGCGCACCCTACGACGGAGCTTGGAAGAGGACAGAAAGCATGAGCCTCACGAACAGTCGCCATACCACCGATTGAAGAATTGGCCGGCGCCAATATCGACGCAGGGGCTTCATCATGGCCATGATGCCAAGTGCTGAACCCTCCTCAGCCAACCTCTACGATAGCGATGCCGTGGAGCGGGACCTGATAGATCCAGATGATGGTACGTTGCCTGCACCAGCTTCCAGCTTCCACATCCACATCAAACATGCGTGGTCCACTGGCACTCACTGGGCACACTAGCTACTCTCGATGATCTCGACGACCCTCTGCAGGAGTCCTCAGACCGGGCGCCGTTGACTGGCAATATGCAGCGGGCCGCTGCCAATACACAGTCGTATCTCACGTCGAGCATTCCGGGCGAAGATCGCCGTGCGCCTACCAACACCATCGACGAGACAGTCCTAGAGACCTTGTCGCGAGACGCCTTTGCAATTTGGGAGAAGCTAAAGCAGGTGCTGTACCCCAAGTACCTGCTGGGCGGCATGATGCAGCGAGGGGGAGGCATCGGCGCAGCAGAACGCGGTGAAGCAGATGGGTTGGGAGGGGGCCTCAGGAGCATTGCAGGAAGGTGGCCAGATGCAGACGTGATCTTGCAGGGCGGCATGAGCGAGGGGCTGAGAGACTGGGATCTATGGGGTCCCCTCATCTTCTGCCTGCTGTTGAGCTTGTTCCTCTCGTGGGGAGCCAAGGGCGACCAAAAGGATCTGGTCTTCTCAGGAGTCTTTGCCATGGTGTGGATAGGGGAGGCTGTGGTCACATTGCAGATTAAGCTGCTAGGCGGCAACATGTATGTTGACATGCTGCCGTTGCATTCACCTTTGGCGTACTGACCATTTCTCAGTGCCTTCTTCCAATCCGTGTCCATCATCGGCTACACGCTTTTCCCGCTCGTCATTGCGTCCATTCTCAGCGCCGTAGGCATTCCCACAGTCATCCGGATACCAGTTTATATCGTGCTCATAGCTTGGTCGTTGGCGGCAGGCGTGAGCATCATGGGCGGCTCTGGCGTGGTCAGGAACCGGGTGGGCATCGCCGTTTACCCTCTATTTGTCTTTTATGTTGCCCTGGGTTGTCTTTGTTTCATTAGCTAGAACGGCGCCCCTGTCCGCTACCCGCGGTCAGAGCATACGAGGTTGGGCCATGTGGGTGCTGCTGGTAGGGATTTCGTCATCACCAGTTGTTGTCAGGCACGCATGAATGCAGAACACATTTGCACCGGCACCATGACCGGAAGTCATCTCTCAACTCGGACCGCCTTAACTCTGTCTCGGGCGTGCATGTGACCGGCGCCCGCATGCACTACTTGCTGCTACCCGCGTCTCGCCCATGTCTACATTCCCTTGGCCGTCATTGGTCGTCTAGCTACGAGCGACAACACACTCGACCACGGCCGACCGAAGCGCCAGCACGCTGCACACCGCCGGCCACTGAAGACACAGGACGCGCTCTCACGGACTCCTCTATCTCCTCGGTCCACGCCTGGGGCTCTTGCATCGCAGTGCAGTGCAAATCCTCGCATCGGCGGCGCATCAGAGTGGAAATTGGCTGCAAATCGTGCTGAGAGCGCTTTGACCGACTCCACTGGAAACCGCTGTCTAGCCCTCCGCCGCTCACCTTAGCTGGCCCACACCATTACTCACTTCCTCGGGCACCCTGAGCCTTATTGTCACTCGAAGCCAGGCGCGCTGCGGACCTTCTCCCCGTCAGCCCGCCGCTACTAGCCCCGTTCAAGTGGCTCGCCTGCCCGCTATTGTCACCTGCCGAGACCCAGTCTTCACCGCAGCTCCACTTGCTGTTGTAGCCATTGAGCCAGGCCACGTCTTTTCAGACTCGACATCGCAAAGCCCCCACATCTGACACGCCTCTTCACCATTTGCACCACAACGCTCACGATCTCACACGCCTCCTTCAGCACGCATATTCGACCATCACCCTCAACCGCGTACCTTCTTCCACTATGCCAGGCGCATCGGGCCAGCCCAAGGGCGCTGTGGCAGCTACAACTCCTGCCATCAAATCCAACGACCCCGCCCAATCACTTGTCCGCTCCCCAGCACGAAGCGACAAGAGCAGTGATAGCGAAGGCAAGGAAGTCAGAGACAAGCTAAAGGAGACCCAAATTGATGCTCAAACCATGTCACAGCCCACCCCTGGGGCAGAACCGCATATGAAAGACGCTCCAAACGGCAGCGCCAACACAGGATCGAGCACATCGGGATCGGATAGTGAGCGTGGGCATTTGCGCCGAAAGCGCAGTCGAGAAGAATTTGAAGAGGAAGCCGAGGCAGAGAAGCAGCCTGGAAAGAAGACCGAAGGGGTGTCTGAACGGCACAGGCGCAAGAAGTCAAGAGACATCTCCAAGGACGAAATTCCTGTCACGAAGCCAGCACCTAGTACGATATCACGTATCGAAGAGAACGACGCAGACGAGCCAGTCCCTAGCCCGAAGAAAGATAATACATCGGCGACGGCATCCGAGAAGGCTTCTGGCACGGGCACAGGTACCAGCCCCAAGAATAAGCGCACGCGCGAGCAAGCGGAACAGGATACCGAGGCTTCTGAGAAATCGTCAGACAGCGTCACCACGAATGGCAAGCCTGCAGTGAATTCGGGTGATGAGCGAAACACAAAACGTTTACGTGACGAGGAAGTATCCCAATCAACCAATAGCAACGACAAGACACAGACGAAGGTACGAGCATTTGCACACAAGACTAAACCTTAGCTGACACGAGAAAGATTCCACCAAGCAGCGGCTTCGCGAACACATCTGCAGAATCGCCTTTTGCTGCCATGGCTTCTAAATCGGCCACAGCTAAGGACTCCGACAAGGCTGAGTCAATACCACAGACATCCGACGACAAGTTCAAGTCTTCTGGCTTCAGCGGCTTTGCCGGCTCCGTGACATCTCCTTTCAGTGGATTTGGAAGTACAGCCGCAAGCCCAAGCTCACCATTCGCCGTCGCGAGTGGCAGTAAACTATCGTCGTTTGCCGGAAGCAAATCGCCCGTCAGCAGTGCAAGCGGTTTTGGTGCATTGATGAATCCCAGCAAGCCTTCCCTTGGTGGGTCTACATTTGGCAGCTCTGTTGGCTTCGCTGGGCTAGCGAGTGCACCAAAAGGAAATGGTTTGTCCTCGTTTGCGTCAACTGGTTCTCTTGAGATTAAGGGCCTGAAAGCAAAGTCAGACAAGCCGTTTGGCGCAGCAGCCGTTGGAGAAACTTCGGATGACGAAGATGGTGATGAATCAGACTGCGAAAAAGACACTAAGAAAGAGGAGCGGCAATCAAGCCAGCCTCTCCTCTCACACCAACGTATGTCGCCTGCTACGCAGATGAGAGACCAGCTAACATGTGCACAGCGCCCGAGACTGGCGAAGAAGGCGAAAGCACTGTGTGGACTGGCCGCGCAAAGCTATACACCATGGCGGGTGAGGGAAGCAGTCGAGCGTGGCAAGAGCGTGGCAGTGGAAATTTCAAGTTCAATGTTACAGACGAAGAGCCGAAGAGGGCTCGGTTCGTACTGCGCGCAGATGGAACCCATCGATTGCTGCTAAATGCAGCTGTCACTAAGAACATGATTTTTGGTGGCAATGCACAGGGCGAGAAGCCCAAGGATACGCGATTGTTATTCAACTCGCCTACTCCAGACGGCGAGCTGGAGATGTACTTGCTGAAAGTAAGTTGTTGCCCCTTTACTAGACAAGCTAATCCATGGATGCTAACGTCTATTTTAGCTAAAAGCCGAGAATGCAATAAGGCTTTGGGAGGAAGTCACACAGGTCCAAGAACGTGAACTATAGAATCATCCCGTTCACATGATTGTGACACTCACTGACCCTAAACCTCTCTGGGGAGCTCACCCAGCGGCGCTGATCGCTAATACTCTGTTGCTTGGATACAAGGCACTATTTGCGCATGATCTTTACGTTTAGCCCTTCACATAGACTTTGTTATTTCACGAGGAATGAACACGCAAGATAGGGTTGGCGATCAGAGCTTGGTGTATACAGGCAACAAATATCTTAGGGCGGCACTGGGCTTGGGCTTGGGCTGGCCAGGCTATGCACTGCGGAGCGCTTAGGATTCCGCAGAAAGAACAAGAAAATTCGAGTACTGAAATATGGAGACATATAATAGATACCACCACTCCAGCGTTCGACTTGATTTCGTATTCGTTGGAGATGGTTGAGTTTTGAGTGATTTTTTCCTTCGACTTGCCTTTCTCGTCGTTACGCATCTCAGTCCGTCAGCCATGCATGGTCCTGTGCGTTACGCAGTCCTTTTTCCCACTTGACGAACCACAAACCAACGTACTGGGCCCATGAACTTCGTTGCTACCCATCCAGGCTTCCAATAATACAAATCATTCGTGCCCTCTTTGAGATGACACTGCATGCAAGTTTTCATAGCTGCTGCTACGTTCACCACCCACACCACCAACCACACACCCTGCGGCACAGTCATTCGGACCCCATGCGCAGACACGTTATGCGGCGACCGTCGCGCTGGAATCTCGGGAGGTCATTTTGCTCACAATCGACCGCAAGATGCGACTGCATATGGGATGAATCGAGACTATGCCGCATGTTGGAAGGTCGTCTGATTGGACAGCACAGTTGTGTCATGTTGGTACCTCTGCAGTAATGCGGCAGAGTCGACAGGAGAGCAAGGGTGACCCTATGTGTGCAAAAATGGTACATGATAAGAAGCACTGTCTTCGCTCGGGAAAAGAGGGAATAGTGTTTGGTAGATCCAGTTCCCTGAACAACAATGGCATCTAACGTGGTTGCTGGGACGTGGGATGCTGCTGTTGCGTGTTTCGAATGCGAGGACGGGGGAAAGCAAAGAGAACAAGCGGGATTACAAGAAGTAAGGGAGAGAGAAGGGGATGTACCATGTGAACAGCAAGATTCGACTGCTCAATCGATACCGGCTCTGCGCAGTACGACGCTGCTGCCATCATTGGGACTCGTGAAGAAGGAACATCAGCACTATACAACCCCGTCCCACGATACCACGCCTGAATCATCCAAGAATACAATGGCCGCAATGAGTCGTGTCGTAAGTTTTACGTATGTGGGCTCTTTCTCCTACTGATACGGTCTTTGCAGGCGTGCATCTTAGACGCGAAACCACATCAAGGATTCTTGCGGGATCTTGGGACATTTATACTGTCGCATGGTGCATATTGGATTTGTGGGCTTAGGGAGAGTCATAGCTTCCAGTAAGCTATGTTGAGCATGCCTATGAATCGTGAGACAAGGCTGACAGTATAGGTGGTGTGGCTCCACCAACACGTCGAGTTCGATGGCGGGCTACGCCCACGGGCGGTTGTTAGAAGAGGGGGAACTACGGGTTGAAAGACTGGGAAAAAACGACCTAGAGACGAAAAGAACAGCTGAATCGGATGAACACAGCGATGCTGGAACAGAGGATGAAATGGAGGAACAGGAGGAGCATCCAAACGCAAGATTCCAGTGGACATGGACTGAGCTTAATTCACGATGATACGGTGATCAGAGGGAATCAAGGCAAATAGGTGACAATGCGCTGAATTCTTCGAGAAGACTTCTGACCAGTGCTGAACGTAAGGCAATACAACCAAGTCCTAGTTTTACCGGGGTATACGTGGAGCAGTGTACCATCTCGAGCAACGGCATCGACCTCGACATCCTAGGGTGGGGTTTATCATTCGAGAAAAAGCGCTCTTTACGATTAAAGGCTAGATAATGAATCCAATCCATATCCGATTCATAGTAGCAATTATCCCAAGGACACACTTCAACCGAACGTCATCGCCGCCTCCCATGTGCCCTGCTTGCCCCACCAGGCCTCGCCAACATCCCCTAGCCCCTCCTCGACCCCGCCATCCATCCCAACCAACCAACACCACACGACGGTGACCCCGAGCCCAAACAACCACCACCCACACAATCTACAGGTACGATACATTACGGTATGCAGCGCCACCGAGCCCATAAACGCTAACGAGGTGAACAGAACAAAGTCCGCCAACATGCCTAGTGCCAAATACACAGAGACCTACCAGAAGGTGTCCGCCATGGGCGAAAAGCTCAAGGCGGCAGGCAAGCAGGGCCCCAGCAACGATGAGCAGTTGCAAGTACGTCCAGTCCCCACAGCCTACGTTCATACCACATGGATCTCGCGTCTTTCAAGTCCACGGTG
>Ga0182211_1000206_pt1 | contig 18328 bp, 18 predicted proteins | sample G5R1MG_20_FD_129660 | JGI IMG/M metagenome (GOLD analysis project Ga0182211, IMG submission 129660) | Switchgrass phyllosphere microbial communities from Michigan, USA - G5R2_MAIN_03OCT2016_LD1 MG | ecosystem: Host-associated > Plants > Phyllosphere > Phylloplane/Leaf | place: USA: Michigan... | reverse complement strand
TTGGCGCTCCACCGGCTATGATTGGTAGTTAGGCGAAAGAGCGAAGAGGCCGCTTACGGACTAGTGCGCTGGCTAGCTCTCTACCGCCACGAACGGGCACCCGACAGCGGGCAGCAGACAGCAGATCCATTCTTTGTGCATCTTCCGCCATGGCTGATATTGGGGCAAACATTGCGCTGGTATGCCCTGCTCCTGCGAGACACGGCGGGTAGTTGACTCCTGGCCGCTCGGCTGACGCAGTGGCAGGACTCCGATGAGACCGACTCGGCCCTAGGCGACGACTCCGCCTCGTGATACCCCCGGCCCACCCTCCGCGCTGATGTTGTACTAACGACGAATCCAGTGACACCACGTCGCTCAAGTCGGCCATCTTCAACTACGTCTACCGCAACGGCCGCAGATACCATGCTTACAAGGAGGGCGCCTATTGTAAGCCGGGGGGCCGCTGAACCTTCGTGTGCTTGTTCTAAGGACTACAGGGGGCCCCAATGACGATGCTCAAGCCGACCAGTTGGACATTATGTAGGCCGCACAAGCCCCGACCAGTGGCGTGCACTCACGGTGGCAGGCACCATATTTGCCTCCTCCTTACCGACGGCGAGCTGTGCATGGCTCCCATCGCCAAGAATCCCATGGTACGCCGTGCACAATACATGGTGTATGCTCTTGTGCTGATCGTCGCCTTCTACCCAGCATGTCTTAGACCTGGGAACTGGCACTGGTACGCAACAGCAGCAACTAGAACGTCTATTTTCATCGACTAACCTGCTAGGAATTTGGGCCATGTCAGTTTCCTTGCGGAAGGCGATGCATGCTATATTGACCAGTACCTAGCGATTTCGCCGACAAATTTCCATCCGCTGAGGTTGTGAAGCACTTTCCAAGTTTCATTTTAATGTCGCCCTAATAATACCAGGTGATTGGCACCGACCTCAGTCCTACTCAGCCATCCATGGTACCCCCAAATCTACACTTTGAAGTCGATGATTTCACAGAGCCGTGGCTGTATCGCAAGAACCATTTCGATTTCATCCACGCGAGATCCTTGTTTGGCTGTGTTGCGGACTGGCCCAAGTTCTATGCAGAATGCTTCGAGTTCGTCTGCTCACACTCTCCGGCCTTTGGTACTGTACTGATGTAAGCAGCCATCTAAAACCCGGTGGATACATTGAACAACTTGAAATTTCCGTTGTTCCAATGTCCGACGACAATTCCGTTACACCCGAATCCATCTTCTCTCAGTGGGGCAAGATATCCCTTGAACTAGGCGACAAGTTCGGCAAGTCCCTCAAGACTGCTGATGAATCGAAAGCAGGAATAGAGGCTGCTGGCTTCATTAATGTTGTTGAGCATCGTTGGAAGCTACCTATTGGCGGTTGGCCGGCAGACAAGCGGTTCAAGGAGTTGGGCCAGTGGAATCGGCTGAATTGGGAGCAAGGAATCGAGGGTTGGTGCATGTACCTACTGACACACCTCATGCAATGGAGTATGCCTGAGGTCCAGGTCTATTTAGCAAAGATGCGACAGGCGTTACGGGATCGCCACATCCATGCTTATCAGGAAGTGTAGGTACAGGAATTCATTCTATTTAATCTAAGAACTAACATTGGAATAGATCGCTAGTTTATGGCCAGAAGCCTCCACTACAGCGAACAGTAAACGATACTGATTAAGGAATGTCTCTCAATCGTTCGAGACAGATATCGTCAGACTGATTTCAATCTTTTTTCCCTGGAAGAATATGATAATAGGCTTTCTGTAATTGCTCTGTGGTTATTACTACCCGAGAGGGCGTAAAAGGCTCGAAATGGTTTCCAGGAATCGTCAAGATGGTGGCCTGCTGACCGAGAAGCTTGCTCCATCGCAGCGTCGAATTCCATCGGGCTTCAGCGTCGGATAGTTCTGGGTACTCGATGCCACAGTGAGACAGCGTGTCGAAATTGTCCTGACAATGAAGCATCACATACTTTGCGCCTGTCATGGTTGTCGGTGTCATGATTCTTGGTTTGTACTCTGATAGTAAGTGGGCGTGATATCGGAACTGCGAAGCTATTATCGAGGGAGCCTCCCGGCAACTGGTTGCGTTGCTTCCGTTGGGGTTTTTGGATCTATGTCCTGTGCCTAAGTTGACAATATAGTCGATGACCCGCGATGGAAGTGGCTCATGATCAACGGGAAACGGAGAATCAATGAGAATCACCCCCAGCACAGTTTTTTCAGACGATGATAAATGCTGAGCAACCTCATGTGCTAAGACACCACCGAAAGACCAGCCTGTGGGGAGAAGTGTTAGAAAATGAGTGGATATGACGGCCATGCCACAGACCTACCTCCCAAAACAATTTCTTCTCCTGGGAATGCAGCAATTGCAGATGCGTAGCGACGGGCCATCTTTACGAGACTCGATGCCGCGTGATGGTGATCTTTGAATCCTATCTGGGGGTTTGGTATTCCAAAAACGTTGCTTCCGAACGGTCCCAGTTTCCTGTATGCATCGACCACGCCACTTCCGTCGTGGAACAGGAATAAAGGTGGTCGCTCGCTACTGCCTGACTGTAAGAGTATTATTCTCACCGGATTAGACTCATCCTTGCCCGTGCGGCCAAAGTTCTTGCCGCCATCTTCGGTAGGTTGCTTTGCTGACACAGCCTGTGCCTCGGTATCCTCCTTTTGCATAGAAACTCTTTCGGTGATCAGACACCCGAGTTGTTCAACTGATATATCTGGATTGAGAAGGTCCCCGTCTACAACATGCTGACCATATTGAACAGTTAGTATCTTCTGGAGCTCAAGCGACAGGAGTGAGTCTATCCCGAGCGATTCCAGAGTGGCATCCGGCATGATTCTGTCCTTTGATATACCGGTAAGTTCACTGAAAATCGTATTTAGGTCCTTCCTAGACGAATCGTCTCTTGTTTGCAATACTTTCAGTCCCGGGGGCTCGATACATGCGTGACATAGAAGGACGACCTGTTGCTGAAGGTCTCGGATTGTCATCCCATCTTTTAGGATGTTGATATCAAATTCATGCAAAGAAAAGCGAGTTTGTAGTGCATTGCAAAGTTCAAACTGCATCATTGAATCAATTCCAATGTCTGCAAGTCGCGTATCTTCTCCAACGGAACCCAAAGGTAGTTCGACAACTTGGGCCACGACCTCTTCGACGCTAGCTTGAATTTGGACCCTTGATTCATGTACCGTGTTCTTGGATACACGCTGTTTCGTCATGGCCTTGTCCCGCGAGATTGCGAGATGAGCTTGAAACAATTCTAGATTCAAAACGTTAAATCTCATTCCTTCGACAGCCGCGACGATGACACCATCATTGCGCATCGCATACGATTCGGCGAGGAAGAAGTTGGATTTCCTATGGTCCCTTAGACGGCAGTAGATATAAAAGTTATCACTCGTCTGGAGATCGACATGTGATAGTCTTAGGGTTTCAATGGCCGCGCATATGCAGGCCTCCGGCGATGCAACCTGGAGATTGGCGATGAAACCCGCCGCATGCAACAAGGTATCCATGAAGACAGGAGATATGGCACCTTTGCTTCGGCAGACTTGTTCATCCCCAGGCAACCTGAAAGTTCCCCATCCTTCGAGCTTCCCTTCTGGAACTGTCAGCTCTTGTATGGAGTGGTAGCGTTCCGAATATGCAACGACTCGCGGGAATAGAACGTTATAAATCATATTTTTTTGGAAGACGTTATTCGAATACTGTTGCGATTTGCGGTAGAATGCTTGCTTGAGGACTCCGGTAGCTTTATCAGCCAAATAGTCGTCCCTCTGCACAGCCGATTCGTGAAACAAGGAGCCAGAGCAATGCTCCGTCACAATGCTTTCATGGCCCCGATGCGAGGAGCTAAACGAAAATCTCTGGACTGGAGGCCTTGCAAAGTCTTCATTGCCATCATATACTGGGTTATTTTCGATATTGAGGGCAATGATTGTTGATTTTGCCGTCTCAGCGGATACAAGTAGCGGCCTGGAGAATGACACGTCTTGCAAAACAACATGCCTATCAGAAGCTAGTTTGGGACCAATAATATGGGCCTCGAGGATCATTCCATGATAGAGTGATGCTGGACACAGTGGAAGACCTCCAACAGAGTGGCCATTCACATAACCTTCGATGCTGCCCATCTCAGTCTCGAAGCAGCGGGAGGAAAGATCTCTTCTACGGTCATTCGTTGATTTTAGATTATAGAAGGAGCTCAAAGGACTTGTAATGCTTGGAGCAGCCAACGCATCTTGGGACTGGCTTCCCTGACTATTATACGGTATGTACCGTGCACTCTGCTGAAAAGGGTAGTTCGGACCATCAATGAGACGAGCATCTGACCCAGACCAGACCCCTCTCCAGTTGATAACTTCTTTTGGAATAGCGCGGCTTAAAGCCTGTAGCGACCGACAAATTGAGACCCATGGATCAACACGGCGACGGAGGGTTGGCAGGAACAGACACTTGGTGGCTGTCTCCGATAGAGAACTTTCCACGAGGGGCAGTGTCGATGCAGATGGCCCTGTCTCGATGAATATCCCATCACAAAAACTAGTGTTGCTCGAAATTGAGCGGATAAGATCCGAGAATTGAACCGTGCCGCGAGTTTGGTCGCTGAAATACCCAGCACTTAGATCACCCGGCTTCAGTAATCGACCGTAGTAGGAGGAACCAGTAGGAATGTTTGGAACCGAAATTTCGATATTATCTGCGCAGAAACGTTGGAGGGGATCTTTTATAGGATCTAATGCTGAAGAGTGAAATCCTAGCGCAACGTCCAACTTTTGACAACGACGGCCTTGACTCTTAAGGATTTGAGTTAGACTGTTGATTTCAGCGATAGATCCTGCGACTACCGAGTTCATTTCACCGTTTCGGCAAGCGATGGAAAGACCGGATAGGTTTTCGGGGTTCGATTCAAACAGCGTTTCCAGTTGAGAAGCGGGTACTTGACAGGCAAGCATTCCCGAACTGCCAATGTCGCAGCAACTAAGCATCAAATGTGCTCGGTGAGCTACCAGATGAAGTGCATGCTGGAGAGATAAAGCGCCACTGATAGCCAACGCAGCGTACTCTCCGAGACTATGGCCGATAACCATCACCGGCTTCACATTCCAAGACATCCACATACATGCGAGCGCATACTCGACGCAAAAGCAGAGAACCTGTGCATGTATGATATCCTCTGCTGCAGTTCTGGGCGAATATTCATTCTGTATCATGGATATGGTGCTCGTAGGGTAGTTGTGTAACGCAAGGATGGCATCGCATTGCCTTAGTGTGTCCTGGAAAACCGGACTGGTTCCAAGTAGGGACTTACTCATCCCTGCATAGAAACATCCCTGGCCAGAGAACACAAAAATGATTGGTCTGAGAATTCGTGGCGCGCAGAGCGTAGGGATTTGATCCTTCTCGAGTTGTTGAATTAGGTCTGCAATACTCTCGCAGACAAGAGATAATCCATAGTCGTACACCTGGCGTCTTGCGGTGGCAGTGTAGCAAATATCTTCGAGTTCAATCTCCATTCCACTTTTTAACAACTTCAAGTATGCAGAACAGTACTCGTGAACACCTGCCTGCCTTTTCGCTGTCACATTGAAATTGTACGCCGCCCTAAATTTCGCAGCAGAGTGCGTCTTGCTCCGCCGCCACATGGATGACTCCTCGACCACAAGGGCTGCATTTGAGCCTGCCGCTCCGAAGTTGTTCAGAAGCGCTCTTCTCAGTTGTCCGGCTTGGTGAGGCCAGTCCATAACGACAGTCGGTATATGGACGTTGCTGTCGGCTAGATTGGGGAAACGAGGGTTGATATTCCGAAGCGATATCTGGCGAGGAATCTTACAATGCCGAAGCATCAATAGTAGCTTTCCTAATCCTGCAGCACCTGACGCTGCCTCCGCGTGACCAATGTTCGCTTTGATAGAAGTCAGGTATAATGGCGGTTGCGACCCACACTGCCTCCCAAATACGGCTAATAGACTTGCTATCTCTGTTGTATCGCCCGCCTGCACTAATGGTCAGTCAAATGTGCTGTAGAAGGAGCAAAATCGTGATTCCAGTGTCATACCTGTGTCCCTGTGCCATGCGTCTCAACAACACTGATTGATTCGGGATCCAAATTTGACTTTTTAAGTAATTTTTCATAAAGTTTGACCTGGCTTTTTAGGTCCGGATGTGTGATTGAGCGTGAAGTTCCACACTGATTTATCTCTGCCGCTGCGATGACTCCATGGATACGGTCTTTGTCATTGACTGCATCTCTTAGACGTTTGAGGACAAATATCCCGCAGCCTTCCGCTCGGGAGTATCCGTCGGCATCTCGGTCAAAAGATTTACACTGTCCACTTGGAGTCAAAAAGCCGGCGCGAGCCAGACCTAAGTGCATCTGATGGAAACTAATCAGCATCATGTTGTATCTTCAGGGAAATTTCATACGTTTGGGCTAGTGATGGCATTAACCCCTCCTGCTAACGCCATAGAGCAGTCTCCATTTTTTAAGGCGCGGCAAGCTTGTGTAATTGCTACGATAGAGGAAGAACAAGCTGCGTCAATAGTCATCGATGGTCCACCAAAGTCAAAGGCGTATGAAATTTTTCCGCTGAGGAAGGCTCGAAGTGTACCTAGTAATGCCAAAGTCAGTTTCCTTATGCACCTGAAAATCCGTGTATGGCTTCAGAGGATACATACTTGTGGCGTAATGAACATCTACGTGGCTGGAAAGATTTTGGACGTAATCATCTGTTGCAGCGCCAATATAGCAGGCTGTAGTGGCGCACTGAGAAGATAATGTTGAATTGGGCACGTAGCCAGCATCATCCAATGCCAACTTGGCGCCCTGTAACACTAGTTTCTGTTGAGGATCCATTGACGTCGCTTCTCTTGGGGAAATGTTGAAAAATTCGTGATCGAAATCAAACGGCGACTCATCCAATAGATTGGCCATTACTGATATCGGACGGCTCTCTTTCAACTCTCCATTGGACTTAAAATTCTGCGGTCTAATCTCAAAACGCGATGCCGGAATCTGATTAAGTTTGGTCGGTCAGCTCCAAACACAAAAGTGAACTTATTGATCAAATTCCATGCTCACCTCTTGCACTGAATTCAAACCATTCTCCAGGCTTTTCCATAGCTGCTCCTTGTCTAAGCCGAGTGGAAATTTTAGGGACATGCCGATAATGGCAAAGCCGTCATCTCTGCATTGACCAGGTGGTCTTTGAAACGGCGGAAAGATCTCTAGAGTTTCCTTTTCTTCCTCATCTAAGCTTCTGTATGAACCCATAAGAAACTGGTGCGCACCAGGCCCAACTCCAGTCACGGATAACTTAATACCATCGTAGGTGGAAGCTAGCTGGAGTATATTGCTCCAGGTCAATGTCCAGTGAGCAGTATCAACGAGTATGCCACGTAGGATGTACTCTAGTAGATAATATGGTGTCCCTAAGCCCGGAAGTGCGATAGTACCGTCTTGAGAAGACCACAGAGGCATTTTCAGATCCGAGAAAGGCGGCCCGAGCGATATCCTTCGTGTTTCTATATCTCTGAGCACGTTATGTAACGCAGAGAAGGCCTGTTCGCCCCCGTGGTACAAAGCATAGACTTGAATACTTCGAGAGGAAGCATGTTCAGGTAGGTAGTGCGAGCGGAATTCCGCGAGTAAATGCGGTTTCCCCACAATTGCGACTGATTCAGCAGCAGAGACGGTTGATATCTTCAAAGCCATCCTTGTCTCGGTTTTCAAAACTTCCGCATTGAATTTTTTCACTAGGAATTCCACTTTGTCTTTGTTGACCCCGGTAATTGCAAGTGACCACGGCTGCTGTTGCCAATCTTCACCTCCCAGCTCAGCGGCAAGCTCTTCAGCCCGCAGTCCTACCCAGAATGCTAGGCGTGTGGCTTCTTTGCTCTGGCAAATATACTCAGGCACACTCCGACTGCAAGCGGCTGCAACGGCAGGGATAGACCCTGAACAAAATCCTGCAATACCTGTCCATGTTGTGTCGTGGGGACGCATTTCGTTGATCATTAGGAAGTCAACGAGCTGCTGGATGCATAACACAATTCCCTCCGCGATTGGATTGTTTCGAAGATGGTTCGGAACTGAGAGAAGATCGGTGGGCGTCTGGAAACATATTTCCATGTCGATCGTCCACGCGGGAGCCTTTCCGGAGTTCTTGAAATGAAGTAGTTCGCCTAAGATTGCAGAATGGCAGGAAGAGAGAAGAAGATCCACAGCATGTGAGGAAGCAGTTGCATCGAGTCGTCGCAATGTATCTGTTTCCGAGAATAACGATTTGCTCCCTTGGCCTCCGAAAAACGCTATGCCGTTGGGCTGAGACATCTCTCGATAGATGATGTTTATCGCTTACTTCAACGTTTCCAGCCCTCAATATGTTGAGGCGTTACAAAGGGAGAGAAAACGCTTCTGGAGTGCCGTTAGCTTCTTCGTGAGTATGTATATTGTACCTATGTGTCCACGGATTTATTTATGCATGGTGAATTTTGAGCTAAAGATCACATAGGAAACAATTTCTTCAATCTCTAGCGAGCGAAAAACGATTTATTTAGAGACATACTAGCCAATACGGGATGAGTAGTGCCTGTGCAACATGTCATCAGTATTTGATGAGCCCAGGTGCACTAGATTAAGATGAAAGATGAAATGCATTAGCTCCACTACTGTTACTCAAGCACAGTGTAGACCTCATCTCCTATACTATTTACAGTAAACTTAAGACTGCTAGCTGTATAACCCACTCAATCCTTTCTCTCAACTACTTGTAATGGATCTAATGGTCTCTGTTCCCCTGAAAAAAGTTGAGACGAAAAGGTTGAATCGCGCTAAACGCGCATCAGTTGTCATATAAGTTAGCATGAGTTAGTATATAGTAGCTGCCTCGAACCCCTGTTAGATTCGGCCCACCGAAACTGCTCTGCCTGATAACGTAGTGTTGGCCGTAGTGATTGGCTGTAGCCGTATTGATTGGCGTTCGCGGAAGGACGCAGTACCTAGCTTGCATGATGACATGACAATCTTCTAAGCAAGATAACCATTTGCCTACTGGGTAGACTCCGTACGAAGCACGGGGCTAGGTAGTCAGAGTCTTTATGCATCATTGCAAAATGACCCTGTTAGTTCAAACGGGCAGCAACAACAAAAATGTCTGTGGAACAATCTGCGAAATTCTTAAGAGCATATAAGCACACCTCCTGCGTCCGAGGGCAATTCTGAGAAGTTGCAGCACAATCGTCATGGCGCGACACATTGTAGTCGTTTTGCAAAAGCCATATATTGGATTATACCTGAACGTTCTTAAGGCCATACGTGCGACCACCGACGAAGTGGTATTCCTTGATCAGAATGAGGAAAATGTGCTAGTCAATCGCCCCCTCGGCCTGTCTGCCATTTCTTGGGCTGACCAGGGGGATCTGTGTCGAAACCTCCGGAATCTCACCGAAGATCCGATTCCGAAAGCGCAAAAGTTCCTGGAAAGCAACGCGAAACAGCTACACAGTACCACAAGTACCGGACAAACGCTTCTGGACAACTTCACTCAGCTTCTCATTCTTGAGTGTACAAACAGAAGGTGTGTTCCTTGCCCAGGCGCGCAGAAGCAATGACTAAATCACAATCATAACACAGAGACTTGATTTATCTCGAGGAGCACGAGAGAACATGGAACTTCTTCATTGGTTTGCATGTCCCCTCATGTAGTTACGATGCGTCCTAACCACCATCCAATAGGAAAACCCCTGCTCACAACAGAGGTGTATCCAGACGACCTGGACACAACTGCCGCGGCACTTCTAACCCTGGAGCCAGAAGATAAAGCTCTGATTGGATCTATGTTGGATGATATCGTCATGAATGTTGATGTCAATGGTATCGTATGTACGTACTACGATCCCACGAGACAGCGCATCGATCCTGTTGTATGCGTAAATATCCTTCGTCTCTTCTACAGATATGGTCGTGGGCATGAACTGGCCAAAACACTTGAATGGGTCCAAGAAACTCTGTACAGCCGTACCTACCTGGTTGGAACACGTTACTACCCAACTCCAGAAGCATTCTTATACTTCTTTAGTCGCTTTCTCGAGACATCAGGCGATGAGGATCTCCAGGACGGTTTGATTCCGATCCTAAGGCAACGCGTAACCGAACGTATTGGCTTTCCAGGTGATGCTATTTGTATTTCTATGCGTCTGCTTGCCTGCTCTTTTGTCGGACTTCCTAATCCTGTCGATGTGGATGTTCTGTGTTCTATGCAATGCGAGGATGGAGGCTGGCCTGCTGGAAGTGTCTACCGATATGGAAAGAGTGGTATATCGATTGGCAACCGTGGCTTGGCCACTGCGTTATCAATTTCTGCAATTAGAAAAGTAAGTCTTCTCTTTAGCCTCAACACAACTTTTTGTCCACTTGAAATTCATTGTCTGCTAATCTAATCATCAAAGTCCAGTCTACAGAGCCTAGGCACAGCTCCTCTATACAAGAGTGAGGACAAAATGGCGGACTTGAATGCGTAACCCGCCACTTCTAATCTTATCTTAACCATTCTCCGGTTTGGATTTGTTATATACGCTACAAATATAAATATAGGCCATCTCTGATGGCTGAACCTAGTATTCCCATGCTGTAAATGAATGAGACCATCGCGCGAACCTAGAATTTGTATCGAAAGTTTCAGCAGTAAGTGCTATTCTTGTTATAGTACTTCATTGATCGGGTTGAGTACGTGGCGACGGAAGTCTATAACACCTAGCACGATTATTGCGTAGTATAATATCCTTGTGTTAGGCTCCTAGACATAAATTCTTCAATCCGGAGATCGATTCATTAACTTAATACTGCTGTTTCTTCTAAGAAGTCACTGCAGTATGGATTGAGGCTGGAATCATACTGGGGAAAGTCGATACATCGCGTGATGGATCGAAGGTCACAGTTGGTCTATCGAGTGTACGCGCAGAGGACATGGCGGTTGCTATATTTTTGGAAATGCCTCATAATTTCATGCCCCTTAAGAAAAGCAGACGAGTAAACAAAATGTCTCCGTCATCCTTATTCGTCGCCATCTCCACTGAGCCTGCTAATCAACAACAGCAAGATACAGTTATTACACATGTCTGGTCTCATGAGATATTCTTTGAATTCACTAAGAACAGCAATCAACGCCGGAGTCGAGGCATGATCGCACATGCATTCTTCCAGTATATCATTTCCCTTGTCTCGTCGTCCATTTCGTAGCGGTCTAAAGCTTGCGCAAGCGAGATGGTGGAAGGCGGCGGCGCAAAAGGATAGTCGCTTCCGCAAAGGATTCTATCTTTCGGAAAATTTCTGAGAAGACTGTCAAGAACGTAGGGAGTACTTGATAATGCCAAATCAAAGTAGAAAAGCTTTGCATCCTCGACAATCTCTGCAGCTGTCTTTGGCGGAGGTTTGACATGGGCCGCGAAAAAGGGTATGATGCTCGATGCTCTCCCGATCAAGTACGGAAGCGTACCTCCGGCATGAGACAGGATGATCTTGCAGTTACTATTGTGTCGCACGGTGTTGTTCATGATCATGTCCAGGGCTGTCTGTGTAGTCTCGTGCGGAAACTCGGCCACCGCAGGATCGACATACTTGTTAACAATAGTGCTTCGGAATGTTGTGCCTGGATGGATGAATACTACGGCGCTGTGCTTGTTAAGCTCAGCCCAGATCGGTTCGAAGGACGGATCGCCCAGATACGAATCTCCATATCGTGCAAGAAGGACGATACCATCAGCTTTCAACTCATGGAAAGCTCGCGAAATTTCCGGAATAGCTGCATCCACATTCCAAAGAGACGGAAGCGCGGCGAAAAAGCCGAATCGCGTGGGGTTTTTGTCACGGAGACGTGCAGCGTAGTCATTCACTTGCCTGGCAATTGCAACCCCTTTACTATCGGGAAACGCGTAAAGTAGTGGAAATGACAGAATAGCAGTCCCGTCCTTCCCTACCATGTCCATGTAGTCTTCAGAGGTCTGAGGCGACCATTTTGGAAGCCGAGAGGCCAGGACTTGAAAATCTTGCAAAGGACCCGTACCGAAGTCTACATACATTAGTGTCAGCTGATGCTCTCGTCATATTTGAAAAAAGTCACTCACCAAAGCATACATCAGGAGGTAAGAAGTGATGGTGCACGTCAACTCTCCGAGGCATTGAGCGTTTTAACTGCTGGTTGTCAACGCTCTCAGGGGCTTTTTCTCCGATCGATACGCTTTGCGGATGGTGGAAAATGTCTTGGAAGTCAAACTTGGCCTTCAATCGTTTCAGTTGGGGAAGATTAATACCCCAGTATGCTTCCGATGGATTTGCTAAGTCAGGATCGACGTGTCCCAAGTATGCACCAAACCTCGCCTGTGGCATGCCTTTGAGCAGAATCCTGTCTATCCCATGGACAAGGTCCCGAGTAGATACATCCAGACCACCCGGCCTCACAGCTGCAAACTGCATCCAAAAGAGAGTGTCTCTATGCGGATAGGCTGTAGCGTCTGGATCGACATCGTTTACTCTGCCGCCTGCAGGGTGAAAGGAAATGACCATCATCGCTCCGCTCGCATATGCAATGGCCAAATTCTGGAAGATTCTTTCAGCCACATCTTCAGGCACAAGCTGAAATCGCTTGAAATTCAGTGACTTTGCGTAAAATGACCTCGAGGCACCTCCACCATAGTTGACGCGGATTCCTTCGGCCCAACTATTGACTATATCGATCCATGTAGGGTGGACAGTCTCAATATACGTTCCACTCGGTGGAAGGAATTCGGTAATATTCAGGGTATCGAAGTCTGCCTTGGGTCGAAAGTAATTACCACTGATGACCATCTTGTGCGGGAAAATTTCCAGGCCGACACTGAGTTTTCGGGACAAAGAGAGGTCTGAGACAAATCTCTGCCATGTTTTGAACCACTCAATTCTTAATGCTGTATCTGGAGAGCCCATCGTGTATTGAAATTCGACGCATTCTCCAGGGGCAGGTTGAGTACGCAGCCGAAAGTGTGTGACAATGCCGAAGCTGGCTGCAGCCCCTTTAATAGCGAAGAATAGATCTGGGTTTTCGGTCTCGGACGCTTTTACGATACTTGCGTCGGCAAGCACGACTTCGGCCCCGATGACATGGTCCAAGGCCAAACCCCACATACGTGACGCAGGTCCCATGCCTCCAGTAGTGACATGTCCTCCTAAGCCTACTCCTGGCCAGGTACCATGAGGCATCGCTCTTCCATGGTTGAAAAGAAACTGTGCGAGGTCTCCAAGAAGACAACCGCCGCCGACGGTTGCAGTGTAATCCTTCAAGTCCATGGTGAGCTGATTGAAATTTCCCATGTCAATGACAATGGATCCATCGACACCACCGAATCCTGAAAGTTTCACTTGCGTCAGTGAATTGCGTCTATTGAATAAATTTGTGCGTACCATGGTTGGCATAGCTATGACCTCCGCTCTTAGCCTGAACCTTGAGTCCTCGCTCAGCGGCACTTTTGACAACTGCGGCCACCTGCTGCACTGTCTCTGGCTTCACAATCGCCGCCGGGACGATTTCAATGTCCTTGTTAAACAAGGGAACCTGGGTAGCATCTTGTGGGAACGCTACATGTGCATCTTTGCCATTGAGGGCGAACAGTAGGCTTTTGTGGAGTGTTGTGGATTCCATGTTTTGAAGTTCTGCTTAGTGCACACGTTCTGAAAACAATATGGATGATGTGTAGACCAGTCGACCAAGTCTTGGATATTTCAAAGCCAAAAAGTGACTTTAAGTATAACGAGTTGGTAGTTGACTCTTTCCTCTACCAAGGTGCATTATTTTAGCTTCTGCAAGTATTTTTTCGTTGAGCCAAATAGGCGTCATTTCATATTGCATGGAGTTCTTGGTGTAGATATTGCCTCAAACAAAGATTACAGGGTGCGTAAAGCGTGCAGGATTTCATTTTTAACTACTGTCGACAGTTTACATTCACGCACGGTGTAGGTACTCTGCCCCGAATCCGACCAACATGCTGATACATGTCAAGATATATGCCCCGCCGCAGTATTTGTGGCAGCTTTCTGGTACCGCCAAATCCATGGCGGATATCATGGTGATAAGACTGCCGCCAGTGCCGCCAACGGTGATGATATAGTATCGTGAACCTAGGCGACTGCACAAGCCGCACAACACGAGCAACCCGATGATGGCGCTCGCCATAGTGGATATCAACGTCCTTATCGAGGATCTAAAGCGAACAGCCATACCCCTCACTCCGGCCTTCATATCATCATTGGTGTCCTGTGCAGCGTAGACGATGTCGTATAGCATCATCAAGATGGCAATGGAAAACCAAAGGCAGAGAGTCGACGTGCGACAGTACTCAGCAAGGGGGTCGACGTCCAGGGCGTGCATGGCCATAATTATCGCAAATCCAATTGTCAGCCCAAGGACGACCTGCGCGTAATGGTTGAACCGCTTCATGTAGGGATAAATCGCCGAGAGGATGACAATAATGCCGGCGTCGGCTGTACACATCCATGGTAAGAGGGTGAGGACGCCGATTCCAAGAGTGGTCAGACCGAACAAGAAGATCACGGCCTGCGTAAGCGACACTGCCCCTCGCACAAGAGGTCTCGTCGCACACCGCTCCACGTGACGATCGAGGTCCACGTCGACGATATCGTCCCAGGTGCAACCCGCCGACCGCAGCACGACACTGCCGATGCAGAAAATCCAGGCACGGTCTAAGAGCACTCCAAAACGAAGCGTCGAAGGTGATACTGCCGCAGCATATAAGATGCCGATGACGTAGGGCAGGTAGACAATTGCGAAGCCGATCGGTTTGTGAAGCCGGATAAGTTGTGCATACGGGATCCCAGAGGCCGGAACGAGATGGAGGACACCAACAAGAGCGCCATCCTCATGCAACTTCTTGCAATCTGCTTCTGTAGGCATCGGTTTGCCCTGGAGCGGTGGCAGGGCAGATCGCAGTGGTTGGTGAAGGGCATCTTCAAAGCCTGCCATCGCGGGAGCGTACATTGGTTCTGGGCTACGAGCATGGGCTCGCGCCCCGAGGCTTTAACTGTTTATACAAGAAGCCAATTGTGAGCGGATATGGCACAGGAAGGCGGTACAACGCAATGCTCACATTATGCATAGATAAGCACTCCGTGCTAAGTGCGGACCCACAGTGAGAATGCAGCACCAGTCTCACCCCGGAACAAAATCATCTTTCCAAGTCTCTTTGCACCTAGGGACACCAGAGGTACAATACAGGCTCGTATCCTGCATCTCATTTACCTGGATAAAACATTCCGCGGAAGCACTGCCTGCCATTCTCACGTTGGCTATGTCCGCAAGTTTCAAAGACACATTACATTTGCTATCATTCATCATCCCTCGCTCTACCGACGACATGCTGTCCCAAGCACTTGCATCACTCGAAAAGTTTCTCCAACACCAATGCCTTCGTTCTCACTTCTTCAGCACTAAGAATTGGCAGTATGCCTGCCTTCTAAGCGGTCTGCTGAGCTTTCTCATGGCATTCTTCGTTCTAGTGGCAGCTGGCTTCCTACCGCCACTGTCGCCATCCCTTACTGGAGAACAGCTTCAAGCTCACTACTTCGCGCACCAAAAAGGCATGCATGCCACTGTACCGCTCCTGCTCTTATCGGGTGGTCTCTACTTGCCATATGGAGCCCTGTTGTGCAAGCAGCTGCGTCAAATCCCAAAAATCGACCCTATAATCCCGGATCTACAGCTGGCTGCCACTGCCGCTGGCATTTTTTCAGTCATGGTCCCTGCCATCTTCTTTGGCCTGACTGTTTTCCGCGATTACGGCCCGGAGTTGACTCGGCTTATCAGCGACCTGCTTTGGCTGAGCTTCTTCTGTCCGTGGCCAACCTTCTGGATACAAAGCTGGACAATTGCGTGGGCTGCATTCTCAGACGACAGTCAGTATCCTCTGTTTCCAAAGACTGCAGCTCTTGTCAACTTTTGCGTGCCTTTGACCTACTTCTCATTCTTCGGGATTCACGTCGAGCACTCCGGTCCCTATGCGTGGAATGGTGCGCTGACATTCTGGCTACCTGCTGTTGCTTTTGGTATACAGGTTGGGATGGATTGTTATTATATGTTCAGGAACATCGAGAGGACTTCTGCCGAGTCATGGCAGACCCACGAAACTACTATTGAGGTACCGACAAGGGAGCATATAGATTCTATGGCTTGAATATGGGGTAGTTGCTGTGAACCTGGTCAATGCGATATCGTATCGCATGGCTATAATAAATCCATGACAAGTAAATGCAGTGGAGATAGCTACAGAAGTGCTTGTACATTCAAATGTTCTTCCTGTATGGAAAAGCTTCCCTCAATATGCCTGTTCATGGGATACCTCCACTTAAGCATGACCACAGCAGTGCGCTACATAATGATTATTGACGCTACGTCAGAAGTTCTGGCGTGTCGCACTTCGTGTCGCTTCTCGGCACATTGCGACGCAGCCACTGTAGAACTACTAATAGTAGAGGCATCCCTTGCTGTAAGATCACTTTGACTGCTCATCTACTCACAGTTTTTCCAATGCGAATCAGGTGTATGGAATTCATATCAAACGGGAAAATTCACGACATGGAGATTCCTACCTTTGCCAGTCTACTTACTGGTATGGCAGTGAGTTTAGTCATATATATCATAGCGAGAAGCTTCTACAATGTCTATTTGCATCCTTTGAGCGCGTTTCCTGGCCCGAAATTTGCGGCTGCTGGGCCTCTATATGAGTTCTATTATGATGTCATCAGAGACGGCACGTACGTTACCACAATTGCTTGAGTATACATCTAGGAAGGCAAACATCTGACGATTGAAATTTGGGATCACAGTTATTTGTGGGAGATTGAGAAGATGCACGAGAAATATGGGGAGTGAAAAATCACGTGGAATTCTTCTCCCAAATGACTAATAGCCTCGGTTTTGTAGGTCCTATTGTTCGCATCGGTCCTAACGAGCTGCATATTCGCGACTCAGAATACTACCATCAAATATACAGTGGAGGCGGTAGGATAATCAACAAAGATCCCGCCACGGTTGGAGCATTCTCAGTGCCAACCTCAGTAGCCGCCACCATTGATCATTTCCACCACAGGGCACGGCGAGGTTATCTCAACCCATACTTCTCAAGACGCGCCATCATCGAAATCGAGCCTCTCATTCAAGAACGACTGGATCGACTCTGTATGCGTTTCGAGGAAGCTTTGCATCATGATACGATCCTGAATTTGGACGCCGCTTTTGCCGCACTGACGGCCGACATTATTACAATGCGCTTTTACGGCGAACACTTTGATTATCTCGGGGTTCCAGATTTCAAATCGACCATTAGGGAGACCTTTGCCGGAGCTTCATTGATCTATCATACCTCACGCTTTGTACCTGGCCTTGTAGCGGCACTGAAATGCTTGCCATTGTCCATTGTAAGGATGGTACTTCCTGCTATGGCTGACCTTCACAAGATCAGGGAGGGTATCAAAAAAAATGTTATCAACTCTCTGGGCGACTCTTCCAAGGCGGTGATAGCCTCGACACTTCTGGACCCGACTATACCCACGGCAGAGAGGGGTATCGACCGTCTGATGGATGAGGGAACTACCTTGATTTTTGCTGGCACAGAAACTACAGCCCGAGCCTTGAGTGTCGCCATGTTTTATCTTCTGAGCAATCCTGAAGTGATGCACAAGCTGAGGTCCGAGATCAGTTCTGTGCCCATTCAGTCGGGGGATCAAAATGGCCAGCACTCACTTTACCAGCTCGAATCTCTCCCATACCTAGTCAGTATATGAACACACTCGTCAGGGACATTGTATCGAGCTAACTTCTTGGTGCTCCCTGTAGACAGGTGTTGTTCAAGAAAGCTTTCGTCTCTCCTTTGGCGCAGTTGGCCGTCTTCCACGTGTGGCGACCCAGGATGCACTACGATACAAAAACCATGTGATCCCACCTGGTGTATGTGATCTCATGTGTGACACGGGGAACCGTGGAGGCCTATGGGCTAACAATTACTCTTTACAGACACCGGTCAGCCAATCCGCCTATTTTGTTCATACAGATCCTTCGATCTTCCCCGAACCATTGGCCTTCATGCCCGAAAGATGGGTCATAGCTTGTCAGGACAAGGTGCCGCTCATCCGATACCTGGTCAGCTTCACCAAAGGCAGCAGACAGTGTCTGGGTATACCGTAAGTGTGTTCCTTGATCACAATTCTACTGCAACCTATCACCTCGATGCTGAGACATGGATTCTGCACAGGATGGCGTATGCCGAGACATATCT
>Ga0182211_1000205_pt1 | contig 18345 bp, 24 predicted proteins | sample G5R1MG_20_FD_129660 | JGI IMG/M metagenome (GOLD analysis project Ga0182211, IMG submission 129660) | Switchgrass phyllosphere microbial communities from Michigan, USA - G5R2_MAIN_03OCT2016_LD1 MG | ecosystem: Host-associated > Plants > Phyllosphere > Phylloplane/Leaf | place: USA: Michigan... | reverse complement strand
GGTGTAGTCCCACAGGTAGACCTGGTTGTCGACGGTGACCCAGGCGTGGTTGATCTCGGCGAAGAGGCCCATGCTGGTTGAGATTTGGGTCTGGTTGACCTGCTCGAAGACGGCCTCGGGGAGCTTGTAGGAGCGCAGCGGCTGGAAAGGTGCCCACGCTGGGCTGTGTTCGATCTCGTACTCGCCCGAGATGCCCTGGCCAATGTAGGCCTCCAGGGCGGGAAAGCGGCTGTCGCGGTCGAGCATGCTGTTGATGGTGCGCGAGGCGCGGTCGACGGGGCTCTCCACAGGCGGGACCGGAAGCGCCTGCTGGGGCTGGGGCGGGGCCTGCGCCACCGAGGAGGGCTGTCGCTGGAAGGCGGGCCGGGTGGGCGCCGGTGTGTTGATGAATGCGCCAGGCCCGGGGCGCTGCGGCGTCGCGGGCGGCATTTGGAGGGCCATGGCGGAGGAAGACGGGCGAATGATCTCCCGGCGGCGTGGGGGAAGGCGGGCAGAGGGTGCTCTAGGCGGCGGTGCGGTGGATTGGCGTGGGTATGTGGACGCGCCGGCAAGGCGACATGGGCTTTCACTGCGCGACGAGCTGCCAAGGCCGGGGGCGGAGACGCGGCGAGCACAGCGACAGGGCGGGGGTAGAGGCAGCGGGAGTGGCAGCGGCAGCGGTCACGGCACGGCGGCTGCTGGCGGTGGGTGTGGATGGAGCTCAAAGTCAAAGTCGTCGCGACAACAAGCAAGCGCTTGGCGTGCAGGGATGCGCTCTGGCCGCGTCCGACACGCCGAGCTATGTCATTCACTTTTTTTTCCGACTTCCATTGGCACGCCCGCTCCACGCCAGCAATGGCAACCTCCCTCATCGCGCTGCGACACGCCGTCACCGCCAGCACACGCACAATGTCGCTTTTCCATCCACGGCTCCTTCGGGCCAGCCTCACCGCTGCCGCCGCCACCAAGCCCACTCAGGTGCGCATTCCCTGGCACCCCTACTCCACGCCCACGGCCGGCCCAAATTCCGTCTCCGCACGCCTGCAGGCCGACCTCAAAACCGCTCTGCGCAGCAAAAACAAGCCTGCCCTCGACGTCATCCGCGCCCTGCAAGCCGAGATCATCAACGCCTCCAAGACGGAAAAACCCATTGAGACAGATGGTGCCTTCTTCTCGCTTGTGCAGAGGCGAATCAAGGCGTCCATGTTGGCCCTGAAGGAGTTCCAGGCCGCCGGACGCGACGATCTGATCAGCAGGGAGGAGGAGCAGCTTCGTGTGCTGTCGGGATACGCGGATCAGGTCCCACAGGTGCCGGACAGCGAGTTGGACGCGCTGATCAAGGATAGCTTGGAGGGGCCTGAGGCGGCCGGGAAAGGCGCAGGCCAGGTCATGGGCCGAGTGATGGGGAGACTGCGAGGGAGGCCGGTTGACTCCGAGCGTGTGATGGACAGGATCCAAACGATGCTGCAGTCGCCGTCTACGTGAGGACGTCTTTCTTTCCGTCTGAGAATGAGCGAGGGTCGAACTGTCTAGTATTGTACATGTGCGCTGCCGTGCGTGACGCTGAGCAACATTGGCGGCCATGAATGCATCGTGTCCAAGGATGCCATGTCCGGCGTTCAGGTGGTGCTGACGGCCATGGTGTGCTGCTTGGCAGCTGCGTGCTACGAGGTAGGCACCATGTAGGTGGTACTGTCAAGGTGGTACGGTCTACTATGGTAGGTAGCACTGTCCAGGCAGTGCCATGGAGGAGCAGGTAAGCAGGAGGAGTCGTAGGTCGTATGACGTCACTCCGCAGCGCAGCCGGCCAGCCTCGTACCCATGCAAGCCCATCCTGAATCGGTTTGTCTGCTGACGGCGCGGGTCGAGAGCGTGTTTGCAGGGTGTCTGCTGGGTCGCCAGGAAGAGAGGGGATCGATGGTTGGGCAACGCCGACGTGCGTGGCCACGAAGAAGGCATGAAGAACGGCGGGTTCGCACGGGTTCGCCGCCTCGCCCCCAACCCAACCTCTTCCTCGGCAGAGAGACAGGACGACGATTGGGCATCAGAGAGTTGTCGCCAGTGCGGCCGGGCTGTCATGGCGTGGGCTAGCGTCCAGGAAACGCAGGGTAGGTGACATGGGCAGCCCCGATGACGAAACGGCCGAGACGCCCGCCTGCGCAGAGCAAAGCTGCCAACTTGGCCACACCCGCCCGTCCACACCCACCACCGCTTGTCTCATAAAGCCCGGCTCCCGCCCATCTCGCGCTCCTCGTCTCCCGCATTTCCTGCCGACATCTTCGCGCATTCGCTGACCACCCCTCGCTCCACCATGTCGGCCTACCGCTCGTCCACCGGCCACCTGGACCACTTCGAGGAGCCCGTCCGTGCAGGCGCAGAGCGATGGGATCGCGAGAAGTTTGAGCGCATACGCAGAGGCGGCGGGCCTGAAAGCAGTGCGGGTGGCCGTGGCCGCGACGACTACGAGCACTTGCGCTTCCACGAGCACGAGCGCTATCCCGGCGGCCACCGCGACCTCGACATCCACGAGGACCGCCGCCGCCGCCCAGGCCCGCCCGTCCTGGAACGGGATGTCTTCCACGACGACCGCTTCGAACGCCCGCCCCTTCCCCCCCGGCCGCACGACCTGTTCCACGAGCCCACGCCCACGGAAATCGCCCACCAGGCGCTTGCTCCCTACCGCCGCCGGTCCGTCACCGAGAAGGACCTTAGCATCTCCGTCAACATCGACGAGCGACGCCAGCCTGTGCGTCCCCAGCGGCCCGGCTACATTCGCCGCCAGTCGTCGCTGGACACCTTCGACCGCCGCCCGCTCCCGCGATACACCGAGCTCGAGCGCCACGAGTACAGGCCCCCTGTCAATGTCCCCATCCCGCTCCCTGTTCGCGAGCGCCGCAGATCGCCCCCTCGTCGTTTCTACGAAGATGACGAGTACGACGACGTCCGGTTTGAGGACCGCGGTGGCAGGGGTAGGGAGCGCGAGGGCTATCGCGAGGTCGAGGTGCACCGCGAAAAGAGCCGCGTACGCAGGAGCAAGAGCGTCGCCAAATCGACCCGCAGCTCGTCCATGTCCAGCTTCGAGGAGATCCAGCCCCCTCGCGCGACGTGGGGCAAGCGAGGCAAGACAAGACTGCCAAAGCGGCTGGCAAAAAAACAAGCCATCATTGAGCTCGGATATCCCTTCGAGGAGGAGGTGTGCATTTACCATCCTAGAAGAGGTCAACACTAACCAGGACAGGACGATTTCATCATCATCACCCGAGCGCTCGAAAAGGAACACATTGACGAAGTCATCAAGATCAGTGAAAACTATAAAGATGGTACGGGAAACGCCCTTTGCCGAACCACGTAACCTAACAAGAAGCAGAGAAGGTTACCTATGTGTACGAAGAGACAGTCCACGACGCTGCCGCGCCCCCGCCACCTGCATCGGTTGCACCCCTTCCCCTTCCCCCTCCACCACAGGAAGCCTTCCCTCCTCCGCCGCCATCCATGGCGCATGCTCCGCCGCCACCTCCCGTACAATACGCTCCCGCGCCGATCCAATATGCTCCACCGCCAGCGTCCCATTATGCTCCATCGCACCGTGCTCCCTCGCCATCCGTGCATGAACATGAGCGCTACGTCGAGATAGAGCGCTCGAACGAGCTTCACGGCCCCGCCACAGCATTCCTTCCCGAAGGCCGCCAGCTTGTTCGTAGAGAGGACCACCGTTCTGAGCGTGACATTCGCGATGAGATACGCCTTCTAGAAGAAGAACGCCGCATGCTCAAGTACGAGCGCGAGGGCGACCGCGAGTACGAGTTCGTTGAGCGTACTCCCAAGAAGGATGTTGTGCGCGTCGACAGAGACCGAAAGGGTAGGTTAGCCCTTGTTCGCTCGGCCCATTAAAGAGCAATCCGTTGATTTCTCTGGATAGTACGACGCGTCAAGGATCGGCCGAATCCGAAGCTGGTGGCAGCCATGATGAGCACGCTGTTGTAATTGTCGCAAGGCTGACCAGAAACTGGATAAGGTCTGAGGAGTGTAGGCAAGTGTTTGGCGAGGTCCGCAAGGGGGTTCCATTTTCTTTTCTTTTTTTTTCCTTGGAGCACAGCTCTACAACGATGTGACGGCCGGATGTCTGTCCACTTGCATTTAGGTTGTTGGGAGGTAACGGCGCGGATATACACAGATAGTTTGATGGTGTTTCTGATGAAATCCAAATGTCCATTCAATATGACATACGAATAATAGAACGTTCGATGCACAAAGCCACCTCGGATTTAACGGACTAGCCAAGCACAAACCCCGGGAGCTCTCTTCACCACCGCCACACCGAACTTGCACACCAAGGTGTTATCATTATCCCACCAGCCAGCCAGCCAGCCAGCCAATCACGCCCCGAACGCAAAATAACATGCCAATCTGCATATCCTGCCGCACGCCCGTGAAAACGCTCTACACAACCTACTCCAAAGCCGACGATCGCGCACTGGGCAAAGGCGTGCGCCTGACGCAGTGTCCGAAATGCAAGCAATTTGCGGATAAATACGTGGAGCATGATTTTGTCGTTCTCTTCATTGACCTGGTGTTAATCAAGCCCGAGGTAAACTACCCCGTCTTCTGTAGTTCTGAGGAAAGGGAGCCAGAGAGCATGTACTGACAATCAAGGCAGGTGTATCGGCATCTATTATTTAATCGGCTGGGGAGAGACGATGATGGGTTTGATGTACGTACCGGCCTTCCTATTTCCGTTAATGCTGCCTGCCGTTGTAATCTTTCATCAGCAAGGAGAGATCAAGACACCATCAACTAACGAACCACTCACCCCAACACCCAGCGTTCCATTCTCCGCCTAAGCCTCCTCCTCCTCCTCTTCGACGTCTACCTCACATGGTCGCGCATTGAAAAAATCCCCCTCCCATCCTCTGCCTCGCCAACGGCGCTCCCCACCACCAACACAACCACCACCACCACCAGCCTATCCCCCCATCCCCCTCTTACAAACGCAACACTGCTCCAAACCCAGCCCCTCCTCCTCCAGTACCTCTTCTTTCTCGTCCTCGTGACCCTAAGCACGCTATCCTTCCACCTCCCCATCCGCCTCTTGTGCGCCCTCCCCGCCCCCCGCCTCCCCCTCTACCGCTTCCTCATCCCGCACTTCCCGCGCCCCAACGCGCTCAGCACCGCCCTCCTCGTCAGCAGCTGCACCAAGCTGTTCCCCATGCTGCTCATCATCTGGGACTATGACTTGCCCAGCAGTGCGACCGCCGTCAGCTGGGCGGTGATTGTGAACAATATCGCCGCGCTGGAGATTCTCATGGGGTGTGGCTATGTGAGGGCCGCGGTGTTGGTCGGGGTTGGGGCCGCAGAGAGGGGGTGGGTCGAGTGGGTGGTGTTGAGGGCTGCGGGCTTGGGCACTGGGTGGGAAGGATTCTTGGGTGGCGGGGTGGTGCATGGAGTTGGGGAGTGGGTGAGGGGGGCTGTGGGATTGTGGTGATGGTCTGGTCAACATGGGGGCTTTGGTGAAAAGCATAGTAGACGACTACTCTATTCAGTTACTACATCATACAATTCCACCTCATGGTGCGCCAATTCAACGCCGTCTTTAACTGCAAATAACGCGCTTATGATTCCAAAATGACCCAATGCCCCCCATCAAACCCCGTCCCGTAGCAGCCTGGACGCTGGACGCATTCGCCAATCTTCTAGCGACCTTGTCCTCTTCACGCTATTCCCCTTGAATACCTCAGCAACTCCAACCACTTAGCGCCCTTGGTTGAGTTCCGGTCGCAGATCGCTTCGAATAGGCGAGATGAGCGGGTGCAGTTGCGCGAGGAACGTTATCGCCCACATGATGTACATGGCCGCTGCAGAGAGGACAAGAGTGGAACGCCAGACACTATTTTCAACTGTGTCAGCGAGTTGTATTTCGGGGTAGCAACAGACATGGCGTCGAGGTGGGGTGTGCCAAAAAGTCGACGCGTCCAGCGTGGCTCTTGGTCGCAGCACCCCCCCCTAATGTAACGAACGCGTTCAGAGTATAGTTTCGAACCGGGCAAAGATTCCCATGGCCTCCGAGTATGCCAGATGTGCAGAAATCGGCTGTGCAACGACCTCCTGCGCGCCATGAATGGCGTAGGATTGGGATCCGTGCTGAGGAGTCCGGACCAGAGGGTGCAAGAGGTGAGTTGCGGGGGAACGTACGTTTGATTTTCCCCCTTTGGCGCGAGGAACCATGCCGCAAAGCAGAAGGTGACAACGACTACGAGGCCGATGAAAGGTGCCCAGCTGTGCTCTAGCGTTAGTTTCTCTCTCGGGGTTATGCGCTCGTGAAGGAGGCGCATGGGCTTTCGTACCCGTTGGCCATGATCTGTGTGCTTTGGTGGAGGTGACGCGATGCAGGAGATTGGAGAGCGTATGAGAGGGGCGATGGTAGGACTTGGTCTGTTATTGTCGCGCTTGGTGTTTAGATGTAGCGTTGGATGGCCCCAGGGAGTTCCCGTCGCTCATGACATCGCTGATGCTTGGCAGGCATTGGAGATGACGCTAGCTTTATTGACATTAGCTCGATGAACGCATGCTCTTGAAGACTGGGGACTGGGCCTTCTTCATTCATCATCTTTTTTCACTCTTTGCCTGCCATTTTTCTTGCTTTCTCGGAGCTCTTGACCTTGTAGCTGTTCACTTGATTCTGGTTTAGAGATAGCCCCTCGCGCGTACAGCCTCCTGTCTCCCTTCTAGCTCCCATCTATAGGCAGATGGTTGTTCTCTGCCTTATCACACTCTCTTCGCCTCACTCTTTCGATGCTTGTGGCATTTATGCAAGCCCTGATCCTATAATTATATAGGATCCTCGTTCATCACCAGGATTATCATGTTTCTCGCTGAACTCTCACTTTTCTTTCTTTCCTTCGTCTGTCCTGAGTCGGTGTTCTATCAAGGCGGTCCGGATTTGTTCGGATCCACTGCATACTCTCAAATGAGGCTTCTTAACTAAGAACTTCTCGCGTCGGGGTACACTCCACTCTGATGGAAATATGCAGGCCACATCCAAAGACGATTTACCAATGGAGACGTTATGCCGCTCGTACAGGAAGACCATGCCTACAGCATATAGTGTTACTTTATAGTGCATCGAGTAGGGCATCGAATGAACGACGAACAAATATTAGAGAACATCTTGAATGACTGTCACGATCAGTCTCGCATGACCTGAGCCTCGCTTGGGGTCCCTGCATCCAAGCCTCGCACAAGAGAATCCGCACATTATCAACACCTCTAAGCAATCCTTGAGACTCTCTCCCTCACCGAAATCAAACCTTGATTGCACTCAGAAGGGATAGTTAGATGCGGTGCGACACTGCGTTATTCTGATTCTGGAAACCCTGGGCCGTTCCTAGGAGCAACTCCTCTTTCAAGTAGGCTGGGATCAATCCTAGTCATCTCGAGGACGGACCATATCAACCTCAGGAAGCATCAAATGTGCATTCCTGTCCATCTTGTACCCGGGTACGTGCACACATGATGGATCCATGTTGCACTCGACACCAACGATGACTGTCACGACCACAAGTCCACGTATGAAATCCAGCAGCCATATGCCGCAGCCCGATACCAAGTTACACGTACGCCGTGACACATACTTATCTGCCGTTGGAAATGAACAAGCACACCGCTTTTATGTATGTCTACATTTACTTCGCCAATGCAGTAGTTCTCCGGTGATCATCATGACGCCTATTCTGGCAGCTGGGCATCTGCTACGGCCCCGCAATCAATGAAATCTCAGCGCTTACTATACTATATCCTACCTAGAAGAGGATTTCTAAGTAGTCGCAGGACTGGCCGATCGTCATTCCACCACTACATATTTAGAGTTACTTGGGCTATTGGCATCCTGTAGGTTGCCCCGCCTCAACAATGACTTTAACATCTCATCTATCAGACCATTCAGATCCCTGATTATGGAAAAGACGCAAGTTACTGTGGACCAGGTGTACGATACCTCCTTGTCTTGGCCAAAGCAATCCCGGGGTATACATAGGTCACGCTTTCCAGGGTATATATAATCCGTGATCGAAACACTCTCAAGACTAGGCATCCAGATTTCTGTAACCTTTTATGTACCAAGTCCGCTCACTCATAATCTAGTAAGCAAAGACAATTCACCGCTTTGTCCCTATTTCTTGGTGGCCCTCATCGCAGCCCCCAGGCCGTTTTTGTTCTTCGATATACTCAACCTTGACGTATAAATGAAAAGTCTTATCTCGTGCCATTAACCGAGCTTTAAGATCGACTTGGCGGAAATCTACCAAGCTATGTCCGCTGACGACCTTGTCTTTGTTGAAAGTGTTTCCTCGTCGACAGTCATCTCAACAGTCACAAACGATTCAGATGATCTAGATATCATCTACAAAACTTCCGAACCGTCCTTCCTCTCAGAAAGAAAGTCAGACCGTATTGTGGCAGAAGATAGTATGCATCCAGATACTCTGATCAAGCAACCGACAACCGAACCATCTCATGATGCCCAAATGTTGCCGTTAGGAAGTGCCTCTGTCAATGAAGAGTCACCAAACACCAAAAACCAAGCTACTTCGCACCGGACAAATCTTCCTGCTCCGCCTGCTCACTATAGCTACTATTCACCAAGTGGGAAAGTTTATACTCAGTACTTGCCGTCAGTAGGTCATGACCCCTCACTTACGATGAATGTTGCTGACTATAGTATGTAGCCTCCACCACCACCTGTAAGCGTACGGAAGATGGCATTCAGATCTTAGCTGACCTAGATAGCCTCCTCCTCTTCCTCCTCCCCCTCCTCGAGGCCTGTCCTCGTACTTCAATGGTCTGAGCGTCAATGCTCCGCCTCATCCACCAGTAAGTAAAGCGGTCACATGAATGGTGCTAAGGCTGACCGGAAAACAGCCACCGCCACCGCCTCCTCCTCCTCCACCACCACCACCACTCCCGCCTACTTTGGATACAGCACTGCCAATCTCCTCTTCTGATGGAGATGATGAAGTTTCTACGCCTGCGACGTTCCTTCCAATTTACTACTCCGGCGAATCAGCTCTCGACATCTCCAGTCGCATGGTTCGCGTAACTCCGTTTAGACGAAACATACTGGTCATGCACCACCAAGCTCAGCCAGCAGATTTCGAGGATTACAAATGGCTCTTGAAGTATGGGAGTCAAGATCAGTGGTACGAGAGACCAACCCGCTCAAGGATCCAAAGTATCAAGCGTAACTTGGTTGTCCCTTGCCATGTTGAACAGTTGGACCCCATTATCAATGCAAGGCCTGCGAGTTCGGAATATCCTAGGGTTTGGGCTTCGTCCGCGCTCACGACTCCCACAGATGACGACATTTATGATTGTACTGCCGACCACGCGATTGACGGCAGATTTCCAGGATTATGCAACATTTGCACAGAGGAAAAGTCAGAAGCTCTTCAAAACACGCCGCTTGTCTACTATATGGTCCTTAGTACATGCCAGGCAACTCAACCATTTAAACATGGAGCACACTTCAACGGAAAGCAGATCTACAAGCTAGTCAGATGTGGTAGCCGCGAGGCCGCTGTATCTGAAGCCTTTTATGCCTCCGGAGTTAACGGTTGGAACGTTGCATTTACCTGCGTCATGAAATTAGGCGAAGACTTTGATGAAAAGTTCGGTCTCGTCAAAAGAGTTGAAAACCTCTGGGAGCTTGCTAGCGAATCACAAGATTCCGGTGAAGACATGCGAGTCTTTTACTAATAACGTATGAAGATCGAAAGAGTATTTTTCGGGAGGCGTACTGTTTCAACCTCACACTCGATATTGGATCAGGTATCCATGATGGATGCTGTCGATCAGTTCCCGTAACGAAGATTTCAACAATCATTCGTTCCTCTTGAGCGGAATCCCAACATTGCCAATTCAACACTGCTAGCTGTCATGTACGTGCTGGGGAAGGCGCAGCTAAGTATGTACAGCATACCGGTAAATGTGCCAGGATTTAGGCACCAGTCGCACGAACAACATGATTCGCGCTCGATCTTCAGCGTCCGCTTTGCCTCCAATCACAAAAACACACGTCTGGCCTTTGAGTCACACGAAGCTACACGTTTTATTTGCCTATTTCTTTGGATCCTGTATTACCGCGATACTGTCTCTACCCATTTCGGTTCATCTTGTTTGGTGTTTTCACTCCGGCGTTCTGGGTATACGTTCAAGGAGATGCAAAAGGTTACATTGCACGCTAGAAGTGACAGCACAAGTAAATATGTGTCCATTAATGCTGGAAGTCCGGCGGTTCTAGTTGAACCTCTTCGTGAAAATTCTTTCGCTATCTCATGATTCTAATCTGGTCTGGTCGGGTTGTCATAGGGAGGTAGCAGAGCATTTATGACCGCAACCTCGAACCAGTACCCGCATGTACTATACTAACATGAGCTGTTAGGCCATACATGGCGAAATTTGATAGGCTAGGTTGTAAATCAAATGATGCTTATCGATCAAGTTCCAATAGATGACTTATGCTTACGTGGTCGGGAGCCGATGTGGCTAATCAAATGATGCCGGAACCGGTAGGCAGGCGTATTCCAGTTTGAAATCATCCAAATTACCACCAGTTTCATGAGTCACCATAACTCTATCTCTACTATAGGGTATCATGACTGAAATGAAGCTTTGTTGTCCTCATATTTTGACCATTTTCAAACATGAGAGAGACACCAATATGGGCCACGAAGTTGTTTCTTACCGTTTTTTTTTAGAGATTATGTGAATGGCTGATCCCCATAGAAATTTGGCACGATGGAATAGGCAAACCAAGGAGAATTGCCCATTGAACAGAAATGCACATCACTTTCGCGAGCTTTCTCGCACCTCTTCCACATATTTTCGATCACCACTGTTTTTGCTGCTTAGACCAAAATATCAAAGCCTCGGTCGCAATCTTGGCTGCTGGGTCTGATCACGTCTTACATCCTGACTTCGGTGCGCATTTTCCATTCCTATACCAAGTACCTGATGTTTTCTGATGCCTAAGCTTGGAACAATGATGGCCCCTATCTTCAGAGTCTTGACCACTCTCTTTCTGCAAGTCTCAGACCTTCCTCTCCATCAACAAGCACACACCAACCCTCTCCTCCACCTCCTCCTTCGCCACCAATGGCAGCGTTAAAATTGGCCTTTGCATAGGCCAGTACATCATCGTCAAAACTGCCCGGTTGCAACCATACCGCAGCAACGCCAGCTTCCTTTGCCTCTTCCAATAGCTGCTTTGTGACTGCCGGTGGCGTTATCACAGACAGAGAATATGCAGATGGCGAAGGGTCAGACAGCGCAGATGGCGATGGCACAGTGCTGTGGTCGCGTTTGAGTACATTGACAGTTGGCGTGCGCGGATTGATCGGTGTCGCTGGAAGAGAATGTAGAAGATACCACGCAAATACTGTTCACTGTCAGAAACAGGACGCATCTAGGTGATTTTGCGAGAAATGGGTGTCGACGTACTTTTGTGGCCGTACTTGTTAGGGTCTGAGGAAGCTCCCGCGACCGCGAAACGTGGGGAAGAGAAGAACGTCTTGAGGGCAGCTTCCATTTCTGCTTCACACTTTTGCCCTCGTGTTGCTGGCATAGATGAAGCTGGCAGATGGGTGCAGATATTTTGGGTATGATGAAACGTTGCAGAAATCGTGATGGAGTGATGGGTACAGACAGGCACAGAGGCGCGGCGAGGTCACGTTATTTTCGTGAGTTTGCATGGAATTTGGGACACACACGGTTCATTCATTCGCAGCCACTTGGTCATGATTTCAACACCATAGTGGACTGAGATAGAAAAAGCTCTAGATGGTGCTGGGAGTTTTTAATCTCCGCATTCAGAGTAGTTCTTGGCTGAAAGCATGGATGGTTGTTGACGCGTGACCTCGTGATGCGTGACGAAACACGCCTTCCCGCATTCAGTCCTGTTATCTCCACTAGGTGATCTCCCCGGCTGCTTGCGAAGACACCAGCAATCGAATATAACACGACCATCTTGTAGCTATCATACAATATGAGGTCCTCTGTACTGATTTCCCTATATGCAGCGTGGTTGGCTACAGCTATCGCGCATCCCAAAGATCCGCAGATTGTGCTCAAGGAACCACAAGCAACCATCACTGAGCCGGACGAGTATCTCATAGAGCTATCTCCAGGCGAGACGCGATGGGTCACGGAAGAGGAGAAGTGGGCATTACGACGTGTATGTATATGCAGCCTCATGTAAACCGGTCATGCTATGCCATGTCCAAGGTAGGGCAGCGGTAACGACCCCAGCTGACCATCTATAGCAAAACATTAACTTCTTCGACATCACACATAATGAGGGACTAGGAACTCTCAATAGCAGGCCCAATTCGAACAGCGTCAAATTTCCATCCAAACCCGCGCACAATGAAACCATCGCGCCATTGCTCAAGGAGCTGAAGAAGGAGAACATGCGCGCGCACCTCGAAACCTTCACCTCTTTTCACACACGATACTACAAGTCGCAATATGGTGTCGAGTCATCTGCGTGGCTTCTAGAGCAAGTTAAGAAGACGTTGGCATACTCCGGCGCTGTCAACGCATCTGTCAAGGCGTTTCCGCACCCATGGGGCCAGGCTTCCATCATCGCCACCATCCCTGGCAAGAGCGATAAGACGGTCGTTATCGGGGCACACCAAGACAGCATCAACCTATTCCTTCCATCCATTTTTGCGGCGCCGGGTGCAGATGATGATGGCAGTGGCACAGTCACCATCCTGGAAGCACTCCGCGTCTTACTCAAGTCTGAAGCGGTCCGGAATAGCGAAGCTGACAATACAATTGAGTTTCACTGGTACTCGGCGGAGGAAGGTGGTCTGCTCGGATCCCAGGCTATTTTCCAGTCTTATGAAAAGGAAGGCCGCGACGTCAAGGCGATGCTTCAACAGGACATGACGGGCTACATCCAGAAGACGCTCGACGCAGGCGAGCCAGAATCCGTTGGTGTCATCACCGATTTCGTTGATCCAGGCCTCACCGAGTTCATCAAGAAAGTCATTACTATGTACTGCGGCATCCCATACGTTCTGACCAAGTGTGGATATGCATGCTCTGATCATGCCAGCGCTTCCAAGGCCGGCTATCCTTCAGCTTTCGTCATTGAATCGGACTTCAAGTACTCCGACAACAAGATCCACACCACAGAAGATAAGATTGAATATCTCAGCTTCGACCACATGCTCGAGCATGCGCGCTTGACGCTTGGGTTGGTTTACGAGCTTGCGTTTGCGGAATTTAAGTGAATCTGGATATTTCATAGCGCGTGGTAAATAGTGGAAACTCAATGACTATATAAGCCTCGATATCTGAAATGATCATCCAACATTTACTGCTTGAGAAGTCACATTCCGTATGTTGACTTGATGAATATCGAACAAGAAAATCTCGGTACGGCAGAACTCTGTTTATCCTGCAGAGAGATTAACCATGATGATCTTTGGCTTAATATGTATGCTTGTCCATGGTGTAGTCTCTCGTACATAGCTTGATATATACTCTATGCTTTTCAGACAATTCTACTCGTACTGGTGTATTGTTCAATCTTCTGCTATGAATTCGTACATGTCAATGGAACACCACTCTTTTGAGGAACAGGCTAGACCTTGGATATATTGGCACTACATCAAGTTCGCCTGCATGTAGTTCGATGACGCATGAGAAGATCGGCTTAGATCTTCAAAGCCTTTGCGATCGCCTCACCAACAGCCGTCGCACTCGCAGGATTCTGTCCTGTAATCAATCTTCCAGAGACAGCAACCTTCTCGCCCCAAGGCTCCGCCGCCTTGACAAAGTGTCCGCCACTTGCCTTGTTCAACGCGTCCTCTGGCAGGAACGGTACAGCTTTAGCCAAGCCGACCTGCTCTTCCTCGGCGTTTGTAAAAGCAGTCACCTCCTTACCAGCAACTAGCAATGTCCCGTTGCTCAACTTGACATCATAGAGGACGGCCGGTGCATGGCACACGGCCGAAACAATTTTGTCAGCCTCCCAGAACTCGCGGATCAGCTGCTGCGATGTTGTGTTGTCGACGAGATCGAACATGGGCCCGTGGCCCCCCACGTAGAAAATGGCATCGAAGTCCTTGGCCTTGCCAACAAAGTCGCTCAGTTTCTGGGTCGTCTTCCACACTTGCTCGTCGTTCTTGAGAAAGTTGATGGAGATGTCGTCCTTGGCAGCTTCGACGGAAGCGGGATCGAGCGGCGATTCTCCGCCCTTGGGCGACGCGACGGTGATATTGGCCTTGTTTCGTAAGACGTGGTAGGGGTGGGCTAGCTCGGGCAGGTACCAGCCGGTAGGTTTGTCAAGGCTGCCGAGCTTGTTATGGGAGGTGAGCACGAAGAGGATCGATGGCTTAGACATGGTGAAGGGTACGTGTCGGTTGAGAGGTTGTTTGTGAACGGAGCGTATTCAATCGATGTGCAAGTCTCGAAGGTAATGGATGAGTTTGAGTATGAACACCAGAATGCATCGGCGCACGACGTCATGCGGGGTCCAGAATAGTGGAGGCTGTGGAGCTACATAAAGGCCCGACTAAGTTTTGGATCTGGCAATCGTCTACGCAAAACCATTCATAAATTCTAGTCGTAGCAATTGCTATACCCGATAATTGTCTCCTTTCTTAGCCATGGTTTCGCATCCCTAAACTTTTACCGTAGGGATTCGTCCCGAGGCATATCGTTCCCCGTTTTCTCCCGCATATAAAATCATAGTACGCAGCAGAGTATCTTGTGGGCAGAAGACTCCGGATTTACAGCCGGTTGTGAGCATGTAAGTATACCCAGTGCGTACGTATGTATGACCAATTGTTACGCATGATGAGAAGCACTATTGCTTGTAGTCGCAAGAGCGCGCCACCTGGGCTTGCACTTGATGGTATAGACATAAAGATTCCTGCGTCTCTGTTGAGTATATGCGTGTTTGGACTCTTGAAGACACCACGAATAGTATTCAAGAAAACTCGGAATTTTTGGGAACATGAAATTTCCATGCTAACCTAGAGACTACTGCTATCGTTGAAAAAACATACCATGACTTGCCGCCGATCATTTCAGATGGGCAGATGAACCTTCAACATCTTGAGAGATGTTTCAGTTCGAATGGAAAAATGGCTGAAAAGCCAGAGCAAATAAGCACTCTCTCGATCCAAATTCCATGAGGCAATCGACTGGAAAGTATTTAGACTGCCTTGAGCATGTATCCACGAAGTGACTTGCACCTGCAAGGTCCTGCGAGAGTTACCTGTGTATGAGTAGCTCCCACATGAGCATGACCATTGCCTCTCCCAGTCAGGCTGTATCGGTGACAGATTTCCGCAATACGCTCGCACCTCACTCGAGGTAATCACAGTTACGAGACTGTAACGTAACCAGGAGATTGTAAAAGTCTCTCCTCCAGTCCACACACTCCAGGTACTCCCAGTACAGACGCAGAGCAGGTAACTCGTCAAGATCAGATTTCTGAAAGGCGCTGAGAATGAAATCTTTCTTGATCATGGCGGTCTTCATACTGGTCTCCTGGTCCCAGTCGCGTAGCTCCTCGATGTACTTCCACATATCGCGGGCCATGGTCTGATTGCGGTTTAATTCAACATCGGCATCAATGCTGGCCTTATCATCGCCATCACCTGCTTTGGCAAATATGCAACCGCTGTACTCTGGCTTTGGGAAGAAGTGCTTCTTGAGCTCGTCGGTGACCCAATCCTCCCTCTCACTGGATGTCAGTTCCTCAGCCCAGTATTCCTTGACATTATCTGGAATCCGGGTCATCATGGTGTCATAGTCAAGCCTGTCCGACCACCGCGTCTGCGAGTAGTTGCCGTAGTACATATAGCGGAGGTGGCCATTAGCATTAATGGTCTCGACGAACATAGGAACATTCTCGTATGATGACACACCATCCTCAAAGTTATAGAATTCCTCTGGGCATCCTTTGAAGAAAGCAGTAAGCTTTGCACCATGATTACCTGGGGCAGCTGGTAGATAGGGCTCAATCTTGGGATTGAGGATGTAGTAGGTGCGGCTCCTCAGCATATAAGGTCCTGGTCCATTGAGGAAGCGCATACCTGACGACCATAGTTCACCATTAAGGGTTTTGTTAATAAATTCGGGTGAAAAGGTAACCATATCGTCCTCAGGCAAGTTACAACGGATGTGGTCCGAAAGTGCTGGCAGAGAGCTGATGTATTGAGGCATCCACGTTGTTGTCAGTGCAAGCTTTCCCGCTAGAGGCATTTTAATCTGCATAGCAGGCTTGGGACTTGCTGGCGGAGTGAGGGCGGGCATAGGTATTACTTGTGAATCGATCTGGCTATCGGTGACTAGAGTGTCATTACCTGCCATAATATCGGAGTGCTCCTGGCTATATCTTGTCAGATTTTTGGTCATTAATGTAAGCAAGCCTCAGGGTTTGTTGCTTACTTGGCATCGTTACCAGGAACACTCTTTTCGGCACGTCGTAGGTGTGGAGGCAATGGATTCGAGATTATTTCATTGCCGAGCACGCTGGATGTCTTTAGCTGCGGCGGTGTGCCCCCACTTTCTTTAGTAGGAGAAAGATCTTTAGTCTTTATAACATCAGCGTCAACTTGCACCAAGTCCTTAACCTCATTGTTAAGCTTGTCCAATTCTGCTCTGAATTGTACGGCTGTCTGGTAGGACTTGCTAAGGTCGGCATTGCTTATAAGACCATTACGAAGCATGCAGCCATGATTCTTTACATCCTCCATGAATCCGATGAGCTCCTGGTACATCTCCTTCAAGTAACGAACGTTGCCACACAGGTCTTCTTGTCCCACCTCCAGGTTAAGAATTCGGGCCTCTATGTAAGGTGACAGAGGAGGCATCACCTGCTTAGCTGAGTCGCTCATCTGCCGAGAAATTGTAATACTGCCGGGAGAAAAGGCTGGAGAACCAGGGCTGGATGGCATAGGTTCTTGCATGTTGCCACGGGATACCAAGTCGTATTACACCAAGAGGTATGGGGTGTAGGGGTGTAGGGGTGTAGGAGCATACCAAACAGGTGAGGTGGTTATAGTTACGTTAATCAATCGCCGTGACTGCTGCTATATATCACGTGGTGAGAGACTTACCTGTACACTACTTGAGGTGAGTGAGAGTGTGAGAATAATAAATACTGCAAATTCAAAGCACAGTAAGATCGGCATAACTATAAGCCGGTAATAAACATGATATTTAGTAGTCGCTATAAGGTGAGGATTAACTATTATACTATGTACAATAACATTTTTGTGTAGAGATAAAATGATTAGAATCGAGTTGGTGCTGAGTAAAGTGGGCGCTAGGCAGGGTTAACACGGCACAGGCAGCGCAACCAGACGTCATGCGCTAGTTAACCTGTGTATACGCGCTTTGTTGCGCTGCCGCTACCGTGTATTTTACTCCTCAGGCAATCCAGTTTGACTGCTCGTCAAGACCAACGTCAAAGGCAGCTTGCACAACTTTGTTTGCCTCATCGCCATCCAGCTAATTTGCGCACACAATGCCACCAAAGCGGGCACACGACGAGTCACAGCCCGCCTCACTCAAGGAGAAGCTGCAGCACCTCCAAAACGCCAACTCGAACGCACGCGGCCGTCGCAATGGTGGTGCGAATGCGCCAAATGGTAGCAGCCTTAAGGAAGTGGACACTATATCGTCCAACAGCGGCCAGACATCTAGCGACTCGAGATTGTCTCATGTAAGGCTGGCCTCACTCTTCACTCTTTGCTCCCAGTACTGACCCAATCCCTGCGGTTATAGATTACATGGGCCTCGCAAGATCTATCTGTCCTCCAGAGCTATCGACGTGCCTACCATCTGGACACCCCCTCAGCGTTTAAGAACCCCTTGAGCCACGTCGTGCTTGGCCAGGGCATCGGCCGCTTCTCGCCTACAATGGCCCGCCCAAAGTCAAAGCGGCGAGTCCACAAGGATCTGCTGGCCCTAGCAGTGCGCAAGAACTTCAATGCCTTGGGTGTCAACGAGAGCGATGTCATCATCGATTGGCTTTACAAGTCCAAGCATCAAGACAAGGAATTTCGAGTTCGATTTGCACCGCAACGAAAATGACACCGAGTCGAAGTGGATTGAGTCGCGCACACATTTTGCTGCAATTTACGGCATTCTCCACGATACCCCAGGTTTGGCAATGTGCCATATACACACATCATGAGCATAAGCATTGGGATGGCGTTTGGTTATTCGGGCTTGTACAATTGGTGCAAGTCAAGGATTGATGGCATCGAGATGTTAGAGCCAGGCTACAGCTGCAGTAGCTTGGGTGCGTATGTAGGTAGCATTCTATATACAGTATTGTTTGAAATC
>Ga0182211_1000203_pt1 | contig 18404 bp, 18 predicted proteins | sample G5R1MG_20_FD_129660 | JGI IMG/M metagenome (GOLD analysis project Ga0182211, IMG submission 129660) | Switchgrass phyllosphere microbial communities from Michigan, USA - G5R2_MAIN_03OCT2016_LD1 MG | ecosystem: Host-associated > Plants > Phyllosphere > Phylloplane/Leaf | place: USA: Michigan... | reverse complement strand
GCCCGTCTTTGTTTACCCTCCACCTCTTGCACAAATAACGTGTTGGTCGCTGTCGCACATCGCAAACACCTTTGGCCTCAATGAGAACGGTCAAATAGACGGTTTAAACATCACTGAGATCATTTCCACACCGGTCATTCCCGCGACAACTACTAATTACTCCCGATCTTCACCGGCGCATAGCTTCCCGCCACCCACTTCGGGCCCAGCGACAGTACGCACAACTGCGCATGGCTGTCGGCTACAGGAGCATCGGATGCAGATGTTGCCAACGCATCCTCGCTGTCGTGTCTGAGACAGGACTCGCTGCTGAGGAGCCGGAAGCGCATGGCTGCGACAGGTGCCAGCGCTTCAGCGCGCTCCACAATGCTGTGCTGGACGCGGATAGGGAATGGGCAGAGCTGCAACCGAAGCGCGAATCGTTGAAGGCTAGGCAGAATGCGCGCCTCCACTATATGCAGGTTCATATGGACTTTGATAACTGGCTGAGTGGCGTTGAAGCTGCTGCAGAGCCACAGGAAGGGTCAGATGCACAGCCGCAGAAAAGTACCCAACGCGCACGCTCAGCGTCACCCACGGCTGAGCACACCGATGACGGTACCAGTACAAGCCATGGGCTCTCAGAAACGCAGGCACGTGAGCAAAACGAGATCGCTCTGTCTCTTCGACCGTCTCCCAAACGATCACGCAGTACGACGTCGTTAGCGAGTCGAAAGCGTCTCAAGTTTTCGGACTCGGTAGAATTTCGTGATCAGTACAGAGACTGTTCAGAGTACATGCGGAGCGACGAGAAGTATGTGCGAGGGCGTTATGCTCCGCCTGACGGATCCGAGTATCTGGATACCAGCGGCTCCGCCCAGACCTTCCTCAAGTTCACGGGCGTGCGAAGAGTCAAGGGCGACTGGGTGGAGGTTACGGAGACCAATTCGGAAAGCAAGCGCAAGGCCAGAAAGACGGTAGACGATGCCGAGAAGCACGAGAGACCGCCAGACGACAGGACCCAGAACACGCCTCCGGATCCTCGCGCTATGAGATTGGCTCGACGAACCCGGAACACTCTGGGCCAGGAAGCGGCGTTGGCAAGGCCAGGAAAGACGCGTGAAGCTAGCGCAGCTGACGATGAGATGGGCGTCGAAGGAAGATGTGGTCGCTCGGGCTGACGATGCAGCTTCAGAGCGACCTAACACCGGGCCCCAAGACACCGATCCAGGCGAAACCATCAAGCCCCGTGACGAACAGGATGCAAGGGACACAGGGAATGGAATCCGGACAACCTGGGATCGCCGAAAAAGCACGTGTTCCGGTGGAGTCTTTGGCAAGTATGGGGGAAGGAGGGTCGATATCGTCCACCTGCCCACCGGAACTGGCCCAGGACGACTCGGTTGCTGGCTCCACCCAACGTCCAGTTGAACAGCAAGACAGCACTAAGCCTGAAGCGTGACGGAGTGACTCTTGCCTGGCCAACGCACTGGCTTCTAGAATCGTTGCAAGAGTAGGCGACCATTGGCCTGGCGATAGGTGGAATGGAACTGGGTGGTACCTAGCCACTGATTCGTGCGAGGCATTTTCACACGCCACTCTGAACTCCTTACGACATCTGCTGCGACTGGCTATACATAGTACATTGCTCCGCGGTCTACCATGTCGTTACCCGCAACAAGCGCGCGGCATCCCGATCCGGATCGCTCCCTCTGGTGCTCGATTCCCTCCATCGACCCAGCCAGGGATGGCTTCGTGAAGCGTGGTACGATATCAGCAGGTGCCGTGGAGACTGGTCGTTACACACACCCTCGACATGACTTGATCGTTATCCACGTGTCATTTCTGATAATGAAACAAAAATAGAGCATCAGCCGTTCCTTTCACCGTAGAGCCATGGGGTAGGTTCATGAGAAAATTGATTAAACAACAACAACAACAACAACAACAACAACAAAAACAGCAGCAGCAATCTTGCAAGATCAGGGGGACGTGGCGATGAGCGAGTCATGGATGAGGAAGTGGGTGGGGGTACAGAGATAACAGCATGGGGCATCACGTGGGCCATCTAGGTACCGCGTACACGTTCAATTTCCCAGTCGAAGAAAGGAAGAAGAAAAAAAAAAGAGCGAAAAAAAGGGAGAATGGGAAGAATGAGGGAATTACCAGGACATGACACCACTTGGTTCTACCTACCTAGCAGCCAGCCAAACAGGAGAAGGGTGACTGGGGGTGGGGGGGATGTCCGTGGGCACGTCTTGATGTACTCTACTTCCGACTCCAACGACTCCAACAATACGACACGCTATCTGCGGAGTCGGTGTAGCCGTTCTTGTGCGAATCGCGTTGTCCAAGTCGAAGATGGCGGTCCAACCAGAGGGACAAGATAGGGCATGAAGCGTGATACCTAGCTCTCCTGCTCCCTGGGCCAGCTGTTGCGGTGTTGAGAAATGCTCTGCTGTCGGCCGGCAACGATTGCCTCTAGCCCGTCGGGAGGAGCCGCTTATTTCTCCTCGCATCGGCGAAGGATTGCATGGGGAATGATCAAGACGGGGAGAAGGCGGATTGGCTTGCCAGTGGCGGCTGGTCCAGCGCTCCTTGTCCTCCGCGCTGGGTCGATGGCGCCAAGAGGCTGACCAAGGGAGGCTTCGATGGGATGGTTCGTAAATGCCTCGAAGCCTTGGGTTTACGAGGCAGGCCACGGGTGGGAGGCTGGAACGGTGTGGGGTAGTGCAGAGGAGTCTTGGGTCTTCGAGAAGGGGCAGAAAGCCAACTCGGCTGACGAGCGGCCACTACGCCATGACAGCGGCGCACGAGCATCATGACCAGGCCACCTGCCCCGTTTTCTGACACCACGCTCCGGCGAAATACCCAGCAGAGAGCGCTCAATGGACTCGCCCTGGTGGAGTCGAGTGCATTACATACTACATACCTAGTATGTACATGCATGCCCGCAGAACGACTCTGGAGTCCTAGGGAACCGTGGGCGCGATGATAGGCTCGGAGGTGCAGTCCAACCTGCACCCCCATGGCGGCCTCTCCTAGGCACCATGGTACTATTACCGACTACGGCATGTACATAGTACATAATAGTACTGTACGGTACGATGGTAGAGGAACCATGGAGGGGAGCGACCCCGTATCCCGCCTACGCATACGAGAAGCCACAGGCGGACACACCGCTCTACGCACGTGGGCATGGAGCCGGAATGCAGTCCCCATTCCGCCCAAGGACCCGTCCTGGAGCGCGCCCTTCGCCGACGACGAAGAGTACCTAGTACATCGCATTCCTGCCCGTAACCGCGGAGTGGGCGTTTGGCTGGCCGTCGTCACCCGGCTCGCAACGAGGACGGCGTCAGTGGATCGGGATCACGTCCACGCTGCCGACTTGGATGAATCCCATGGGCAAGACGTCATGCCCATGGGCTCTGCGGTGACACATGCCTCGAACAACAATGCATCGCGACATCATCGCGCCCTGGGTCATGCCGCCAGCCGTCAGCTTAAATAGCACCGCATTACCGCCGATAGGTTTTTGCCCTCGCACCCGTGTCGCTCCCCTCCCGCGCACCCCGCTCGCTGTCGTCGCGTCCGGACAGCTTCGCCGCCGCCGCCGCCGCCGCCGCCGCCATCGCATCCCCAACGGCCCCATGTGGTCTCATTGCATCAGCCATCCACATCTCAGCATGGTGCGACACGGCAGTCGTCATGGCAAGTGGCATTTCTGCACTCGACCGCGCGCAGCAGCGACAAGGGCGAAGCGGCCCCCAGGCCAGGCCAGGGCCGGTCCGACCACACCAAACGAGTCAAACACGTTAGCAGGCATCCCTGATGATGCCAGACCGATGAGGCTGGGGCCCGCGTGGCGGTGGCCGACTCGTACCGCGGTATTTGCTGTCAATTGCGGCCGCGGTGACTGCTCTGCATCGTCATTCGAGCATCGGTGATTGCACACGCAGACACGACGACCCAAGGAGAGAGAGAGAGAGAGAGAGGCCATGCCATTGCCAGAGACGGCTTGCTCCCAACTGCCAAGCCAGGCAATGCGACCCTGTCCGTCGAGGAAGAACTGCCGGGCATTCCGTGGTCAGCGACCCAGACGGGGATTATCGTAAAATTGGGGTATCATATAAGCGTCTTAACATGCTATGCGTTGTTCAGGAAACGCCTACCCAGTCTGCCACGCGACCACCGAGGCCCTTTGGCTCGCTCGCATCGTTGTCTTCCATGGGAGCATCGCTGCCAACACGACTACCTAGCCCTGTGCAGGTAGCTTTCTTCCGCCGTGACCCTGCGCGCGAATTTCCTTTCGTGTTTGGGTCTGTATCGTGTTGATGTGAACCACGCCACACGGCGTCATCTCACGTACCTCTCCCTCCCATGTGTGTATGCAGTCCTCGGTGCTTCTTCTCCCTCTCTCCCGGGATTGTTCCCTCGAGCTTTTCGTACATGGCATTCACGGCTCAGTCGGTGGACACAGGCGGGTAGGCAGGCGGCCGGGTGGAGGCACCATCGCACGACGAAGCACCATCCTGACCGAGTAGTCATCGAGAGGCACACGACCTGGGTGTGGAGTGGACGTGGTGGATGTGGACTCAATGTGCCTCCCTGCCAAGGCTTACGTGGCCTGGCATTCGTGGCCGCTCTCCCACTGCCACTGCTGAAGCAATTGCTGCACTCGGTAATCCGAAGCCCAGCCAATATCGTTCTCGACGTCTCGGAGTAGCTGCAGGACCACTTGGCGTTCCCGTGCGTCGCTGAGACACTGACCAGCAGTGAACAACGGCTGCACGGAATGGATCCGCACCGCCTCATCCGACCGACCGAGCGAGATTCCAACGATTTCGCGGCTGTGCTTTTGACAGGCGCCGAGAAGGGACTGGTACGAGGCCATGTGGCCACGGACGGTACCATGTCCTCGAACGGTCTCCTTGGGCTTGTTGAGAAGCAAGAGAATTTGACTCATATGGTACGTCTGCATCGTCGAGGCGCACATGGGCAGGCTGTACCAAAGTTCGGTAAAGGAAAAACTCTTCTCGTCCTGTACGAGCTGGCGCGGGGTATCGGACGGCCTGAGTCTGGCCGACGGCCTGAACGTGACCGGAAGTCCATCGTGCCAGACTTGGAACTGCGTCACGAGGCTGTTCCAATAGTCTTGAAGTGTCCGTTGGTGCACACCAAGAATCGATTTATCCGTCATATCGTCGCCCGCAGCCATAAAGTTGACCAACTTGGACATGAGCCATACCAAGGCATTGCAAATGACGTCCTCCCGCATCATCGGCTGCCCATCCTCGGGATATCCACTTTCAGTGTTGTTGCTGGGTAGAATAAGCCCGTTCTCGTCGATGAGAAGACCGGCGTCTTTCCAAAGCGACAGATCTTCCGTGTCAAGCCTGGTATGAGTCTTATTGATGACTGTCCAAAGGTTAGCCCGGGGTCTCCAGCCTTGTGCGGATGCTGCTTACAGGCTGCGAGCATGTCTTGACGCGCAATGTTCCAAAACGTAGCCCTGCGCGCTTTCGAAACGAAACTTCTTCCGGTAGAGGATACGGACGACCGTGGCGCTGGCATCGGGAACATGGTGACACGGTCCTGGGACAAGACGAGAAGACTTTTGGCACCATTTAAATGTTGAGCCCATTCGGAGACCGAAGTATCAAGGAATTCGTAGACGCAAAGAATGGCAGAAGCCGCCAACAGTTCATCCGTAGAAGAAACACACGACGCGTTACTCAAACTCCGGTATTTCCGAGGGGACTTTCCCACGCAACGGGTCGCTGTAGTCCCGTGGCGCCTTTTGAGTTCGCAGTCTGATCCATCTGGGGTCGGAGTAGCATCTTGCTTCAGCGCTTGGAGCAGAAGTGATACGGCATTATCGTAGTAGACGGCTGCCTTGTGCTTCCAGTCAACTACCGGCGCGTCAGGATATAGTTCCATCCGAGCCTGACGTGTCACACTACCTCCCATGACAGGCTTGCGACCTTGAACCCGAGCAAGAGCCTTGGCCGCACACGCAATTGCGGCATATTTGAGTAGTGGGTTTTCTTGTGCTTTGACGGGGACATAGGAAGCGAAATAGGATCCAAGGTCAAACAAATCCATCCAGCTGCCAGGGCCTTCGGAGAACCACCGTAAAAGAAAAGCAATCTCATGGTCTTTTTCTCTGCCTAGCTCGCATTCCAGATGGGGCGGGGACCGCCGAGAACTAGCCACCGAACTCGAGCGAGGAATATGCTCACACGAAGAATCATAGAATGAATTCAATCGTGGATCGATCGGTGAAGACGTGGCGGCTGTCGGATGATCCACGAGGGCATTCATCTGTCGGTTGTAAAGCGGAGCATGCGTTGGGCCGGCTGTATCCACCATGGATACAGGAGGAGATTGCATAAGAGATGGGACCGCGTCGAGCTCCGGAGTGTAGGTCATAGGCATGCTGGGAGGAGCCATATCGATTCCCATGGTCGATGGTGTGCTGGTGACAGATTGGGCATTACTTGACTGACCATTACTCTGGGTCCGCCATGCGGCAAGGGGCCGGGGATCAAAGGGACCCGGCGAGTCCATAGATACAACCGACATGTTGTCGAATTCTGGTGTGCTTGGATCGAGGTATGGATTTGTCGTGTTAATGAAGGTGACTTGGGCGTCGTTAGCTAGTCGACGGCACCAGAGGATGGATAGATGTACCATTTCGGGGAATATCCATCCAGATCGTATTCTCGTTAAACGTGTTCTTGTAGGCGTAGAAGCCTTTGAGAGAGTTTTCATCACCCGACTCGTCACCATTCATCGAGGCATTATGCTGGTGTCTGAAGACTATTCCTACGCTGGGGATACATTCTCTGGAGGCCTTAGTGCATTGACCACACAAAGGTTTCTTCTCGTCGCACTTCAGCTTGCGCTGACGGCAAGTAAGACTGGATTGCGTGTCAGGAGGCGTTTTGTAGAGCAGCAACGGCTCGCCTTACCATCCGGTTCGAGAGCGCATGTCCAATACTCCAGAGGGTGCGGATCTGCAGGCGTTATTCAAGAGGATGCGGACTTGCGGCGAGACATGTGGGAATGCAAAGCATCCGCAAAAGTCGGCGAGTGGTGCTTTGTTATGGATACTGGAATGGTGGAGGGCGACAAAACGTTCATTACAGGAAAGGTAGATGCGGGGTGTAGCATGGTTCGCGCCACCAGCTTAGCAGGGCCTGTAGAAGCTCGCGCTCTTTTCTATGCCCGAGCTTGCGATAACACTGAGTCGCAGTGGCCTTGTACGGTATGTATGATCTGGGGTCTGGGTTGGAGAAAAGGCCCATGCGCCTGTGTGGTGCCAGGGCAGGGCGGGACAGGGAGCGTCGTCGTCGAGCGTCGTCGCGTGTTCGGCCGGCCGAGTCATGGCCGGCGTGCATATGCACATCACTTGCAAGTAGGTATGCAGCAATACATGCGTACCCTGGCCTAGCCGGTAGTTGTCATTCTTTTTCGACTTATCTCATCCCGCTTGATTCCGCTAAACAACGCACTCGGCCCGTTTCTCTTCAGACCGCTAGCGCCTCTCCGATCAGGAACGACACGACGCGACCATCCGTGTACATAGTACATAGGTAGACAATGAACGCTCCTGGCATTCTGCGAGACCGTGATACGAAACATTCGTCAGGCTGCATCGAAGTCACCGGGGAGCCGTCGAAGCAATTGGCGGGCAATGTGCTGATGGTGGCTGCAGCCTTGGCTCGACTTCTCCCTGTATCATTTGCGGCTTCCCACGCCGCCGCGTCATTTTGTTACCTTCTGCTTCTTCTTCGGCCGTTCTGGCATTGCCGCCTCTCCCGCATCGCTGTTGGTGCTTCCCATTTCCTCATCGCTATCCGAGCCGCTGCTTTGGTGATCCGAGTCAAACTCTTCTCCAACCTCGGATTCGGAATCAGCCTGGAAGTCCTCATCAACGCTCTCGTCATCCTCGTCTGCACTACCGCGATTTGCGGGGGCGCCATCATCACTGGATGCAAGATCTTCATCTTGCAGAGCAGCCGCAAGGATTGCTCCGGACTGCAGGGGGCTGGGTCAGTCTAGTCCATCACAAAGAGGCCGGTTGACATACATCATCGGCCATTTCATTCTTCGTCTTGATGCCCTTAGCACGGAAGAAGTTTTCGAGCGGCTGTTGCTCCTCACTGTATGTGGAGTTAGTAGTGCACTACTTCAGAGATCATCTTGTAGGACTGACCGATTAATATTCGAAAATTGGTGCTCTGCCATGCCTCCCTTCATGGTGAAGGTAATGTCAAAAGTGCGACTCGCTGCCATGGCCCCCCCAACACGAGACATGGTAACAGACGCAATGTTGTCCATGCTGATATAGGTTGCCGGCTTGGGTATGAACATGAAGGCCTTGTCAAGACAAAAGAGGTGGCCTTCATTAGCTTTGATCGAGCACTTGACACCAGATTGCTCGTGGTGGCTTATGAAGTCGCGAGATGGCCGGGTAATGCGTTTCCCACTCAGCCCACGGAATATATCGGAAACCACTACAGCGATCGGTGCCTCGTAATGTGACTGCAGTTTATCTTTGTACTTTGCCTCCAAAAGATCTTCCTTCATATTCAAGTCGAGGTTGACCTCCTCGTCGCGCTTAAACTGCATCACAAGAAATGGGTAACGTGTCTGCCCTTGCCTGAGAGGAGGATCCAGACCAATGGTAATTAGTGTATGCATGTCGTCGGGCTTGGGTAGGACCATGAATTTCTTGACTGAATCGAACTGAATCTTGTAGTCGTACGTCTTCCCTCGCAGGCGGAACGAACTCTCGTACATATCGATGTCGAATCGACCCCTGGACTTGTCAACGCTGCCGTTTCACGATACATTGTGAAACGATCAAACCATACCTAGGGGTGAGATGGAGAATGTCTAAGAAAGTTGCGTATGTGTCGCCGGCAACCTCGCCAATCTCAGCCTTGTCCATTAGTGTTTCGTAGAAGAGACTGGCGGCATTTGTCTCCTCGCCCTCTTCGCCGCCAGAGGCGTCTTCGCCATCCTCATTCTTCTCCCTCTTAGATGCGACGCCGGGTATGTAGAATCGCATTTCGACTAGCTGGTCTCGGGCACCTGCCGATTTCTTGCCCCTGAATCTTGCTCCCCCAAGGGCCCCATTCGCACCCATGTCGCCGTCGAGTGGCAACGAGAAGTCGACAGCGACTTCGTTCTTTCCCGCCAAGTTAGTGTTGGAGACTTCAGTATATGGCACCTCGAAGGCCGGACGATTTGCGACATTGAAAGTGAGTTCGGCTTTCCCAAAATCGGCCTTACCCCAGTTCCAGCCTCGCAGGGCGTGTTCTCGGCTGTCCAGATTGATGCCGTACCATGTCTTGAAGACTCTAGAGACACGGTCAAAGTCTTCCTGCTTAAATCCATCAAGCTGAATCACGCCATCGTTGCGGGAAAGAATCTTGACTTCGTAGCCACGTGCAGCTCGACTCCACTGCGCTTGGATGATCTGGGACTGGTCGCATGTATACGTCTCGCCGCCAGCAGCGGGTTTCCAGCCAAAACCAGAGTCGGAGAATCGTGTCGCTCCGGGCTTGCGCGAGAGATTGAGGTAGATGTCGTTGAATGCTTCCCTGTGCTTCGGTAAGTAGTCTGCTTCTTGGTGCCCGAGCTCAGGCTACTCACATGCTGGCGATTACTATGAGTCCCAGCGAGATGCGCAAATACCAAGGATGACGGCTGGTGAGAGCAACTGACAGTAGACGACGCCGTTGTCGTCGTCGTTGCTGCGATCATGGGCGTGCGCTCACTTGGCAAACGCGTCGAAGCTTCTCTAGCGTCTAGGTCACATGATGGCGTGTCACCCAGGGTCCAGCTTCGCGAGCCCTCCTTCGACACTGAGCTAGCACTCACATCCATCGACATCATCTTACTTTTTATTTCGTTCGCCCTTCGAGATTTTCCCCACGCACCCTGGCCCATCGAGCCTGTCTATTGAGCACGAACAGAAGGACATCAGATCATCCGTCGAGCCAGCCTTGCTTCGTGTTGACCTATGAAATCTTACCTAGTACACGCTCTCTTTACACAAACAGGCAACCAATACTCAGTTTACATAGTGCATGGTCTAGCATTAATTTGGGATATCGGCAACGTCCCTCTCCCAGGCATGAAACAGGCCGAAGCTGCCGTAAAAGTCCCGATGCTGTCACCTGCCTTACCTAAAAGGGTCGGGAGATTCCGCCGGATGATCAAGGCCATATCAACGCTGATCTAGGTGTAAGTGATAATCCTTATAAGTGATAGTCTTCACCCGCGCCACCGTGGAGGGCGTGTAGCGGCCCGATAGGACCAGTTCTTAAACGCTGTTCTGATAGAGGGTGCGGCAGTCTTCACCAGCTGGGCCATTCAGGTGTAGCCATTGTCTCATTCCAAACCGATAGTCTCCAGTTGTCTCGCACTTTATGCATAGACACTCTTCTGGACGAAAATACTAATCTACCCCACCACTAGGACTGAAGCTACAAGAATGCGCAATCCTTTATGTGCATATACACAATGCACAGGAGAGATATACTCAAAGTGTTAGGTTATATTAATAATATATTTACATAGATCAACTTGATGAACTGGCATCATGCCATTGGCATTCTACTTAGATTAATATCCGTGGATAGGGGATCAATAAAATGATAACGTCAGCTATTGATACCCGAGCATCCTTGGAGCCAACCCGGGGACTGAGATACCTTTCCCGAATCCCGATCAATGTCCAAGTTACGAGTCGTATGCAAGTACCCGATAGCATCAAGAGACTCTACGCACATACTATGTATATAGTATATACAAAGTTCTGGGTCTTGGAAACTGGAAGCTGACATCATAACGACAGGGTTACAACGATGCGGGCTTCGCTCAACACAAAAACGGTCCGACTACTACCTAATCCAGCATAAGGCTTGAGTTGCTACGGTGAGCGTACTATGCGGCGTCGTAGTTGTGCATGCAATTACGATGTACGTACGTAGTGATAGTAGAGTAAGCTGTACTTGGCATTTACATGTGCGCAAATTCAATTGGACAAATACGGAGGAAGTATCTTGGCAATCCTCGTGTCGGGTTTCTTTGGTCGCAACGCTGAATATTTCGCGAGGTGTGCCTGAAAGTACAGATTCAACCTTTGGACACTCGTGCATACCAGATATCTGTTGTGCATAAATCAATACTACTACAAACCACTTTAATCATAAAACGTTTACCAAGTCCGCAACAGTTAACTCTACCGTCTCCATCTTATCATCCACATTGAAGATTTCTCGGGATTTCCAATTACGTCTGCTGCTATTCTTGACCAATTACTCTCCGTAAGTATAAAAGCACGCCCGCAAAATTCCCCATCTCCTCGTTTTCACTCTTCTCCTGACCAACAAGTTTCCATCTATACTGCTTCTCACGCGGAATTCAGGAAACTGAAAACGACCGAGAGGCAGGTATGTGTGAATGACGTATACACTATGAAGGTATCAACAAGCAGTTTTCCGGTAGAAATTCTCTTTAAATATTTTGGATTTGATTTTCATTGGTCGGCATTTCCAGGTCTGAGTATCAGATCTATACGTACAGACTTGGACGCTCATGAGCCAGTAGATGTTCTAAGTCTCGGGAGTGTACACGGCTGATTTCCGAGGGGTAGATAGACGTGTGTGTTACAGGTGTGCGCTGTTACCGATCGCTGTTCCCGGTACTGTTAATGATGATGCGCTCAACTTTATGACTCCAAATATCCATTACGCTAGCGTTCTCGCTACCCGTGTTCTAGTGAATCTTTTGTTACAACTATAATCAGCCTCAATCTCTCCCCGATCCATGAAATGACAGTTGCTATGCTCGCGAATTGCAAAAAGTGTTCTTATCAACTCTAGATAGTGCATCTGAAATTGGTAGATGAGCTCCCATGGGAAACTGCGAAATGTTTGTTATGCGGCAATACAGAAAATCTTATGCATAAACCTCTTTAGGTTTTGCGCTATGAGTTTCTCTACTGCAGCTGGTCCACTATTGTAAAAGAACGTCATTGAATATCTGCTCAAGGGGTACCAAACTTCACAATGGTCAAATGTCTCAAAAGCACAGTCTATGTCTGAGACATGGCTCATCACCTCCCCTTCTTCAACACTGACCCGCCCTGTACATCACATCGAAATATTTTCCATCGCAATGGACTTCTTGAAGCGCCTCTCGGCGGGCTCAGCTATATCACTCATCTCCTCCAATCTGTCCCAGACAAGTATCAACTCTTCCAGCTCCCCAGGGATTTTGTCAAAGTTCAGAGCTTGTACATTCTCAGGGACAAAGCCATCCTATCCAGGCTTGCCAGACCCCCATGTAGCCGAACAGTTAGGGTCTGCACAGCGAGATCACGAGGCTCAGTGCATGTCGCGTGCAAATGCAGCACGTGAAAGGGTGGCGAAGATGAAGATGATGCTACGCTCGCCGGGCAAGATTTCGAAGAGGTCGTCAACAGAAACCTCGACACTAGAAATCATTACATCGTATCAAGACCAGGAAACATGCAAGAAATCAGAGAATTTTGCGCTGGTATCGGACATGCATTCTGAGTCGCGTTCGATGCCAAAGACGGACGTTGTCGTGAATAAGGTCAATGCTATAATAGATCTATACCTGGAAACGGATGTGGTGCCAGCGCCTGACACCGATGTGCTAGACTCGACATTGATCGATGAATATTTTGACTCAGATGAAACATCGAGGACAACATCAGACTTGGAAGGTTCCACTGCAGTAGAAGCTGATCTGGCAACGGAGTCCGCATCTTCCATATATTCGATCGCGAAAGTACCGAAGTACGCCATGAACGCTTGTCTCGCGGCAAAGTCAGTATCCAACATCCCGACAGCCAAAATCGGCGCATATGCGAAAGCGAGAACCGCCGTAATTACAGAGATGCAGCCTCCGTCAGCATATAGGAAGGAGCTTTGGCATAGCTACAACCCGAATGCTCGATACAGCCACAAATTGGAATCGGGATTTGAGCCCACGCAGACGCTGTCCCCTGTCACAGATGACATTCTTTACCTGTCCCTCACGCCAATAGCAGACACGAGTTCCGTCAGAACTAGTGTCGATAAGCCGGCCATGTGCGCAATGTGCTCGCAAACCTTGATACCCCCAAGAGGATTATGTAGGAAGAGCTCGGCTTGGATGATACACAGTGGTGCAAGAAGTGAGGCACACTTCTTACACATGGAATGCCTGAGGGCAGCAAAATCAGTCTGGGGCCCTGAGCGCGGGCTCGGTGCATGCGTCAAGTGCTATGCTTTCAGAGGGGTAGTACGAGGTCTGGATGAGGAGGAATTTGCGGCAAGAGTGATGAGAATGGAGATGTCTTCGGCATTTTGCATTTGATAACAGTGCAGCCATATCGAGAACCGGAATCTATGGTGAATATTCATCTCTTGTGAGGGGGAACCATCAGAGCACCACGAGGCTTTCGGCAGCGATTTAATTTGATGAGAACAGCCGAACCAGCAAGACAGTCTCCACTCATCTACCTATGGCGATGTTCTTATGGGGTTGTGTTAAATATTTAGATATTCACATCACGTCTAGAGAAGCGTCGACCTCTACACAATTGCAAGTATAACCAGAGGAGAATAAGAGAAGTACTTAGGGCAGTACAGAAGGGAGAAGCTTGTGGAGATAGGGAGTTATCTGGGCCAGATTGACAGATGGCTTGATGGCGAATATATGACTGCTATACGATGGACCTCTTTGTGGATAGTGGGAATGGGGTGAGAATAGACAGTCTAGTAGTATTTGGCATTTGGGGCATGTCATACAAGAATTGGGAGTAACATATAACTATCCCTATGTGCGTGAATCAATACGACCGAGTGCTTCGTACGTATCGTACGCGCCTTAGAATCCCTAAACGCCGTCGTTACATCGTAATATCCAGATCATCGATCTCCCAAAATACCAAAGACCATGACGGTATACATCATTTCACTTCCTCTCGCCTTTTCTCCCTGTCTTCTTCAGCCGGGCGGTCAGATCCTGCATTGCATCTGCCCAGATAACCATACCATCAATGGACTTGACCTGCGTCCCGCAGAAGTCCCGTAAGAACGCACTCATTTTTTCTTCGCCATACTTTTCGCCATATACTACTTCGGCTCTGACACTAACTTCTGTTTCCACACCCTCCTTCCCCAGACTCACGCCAAGTTCAAACGTGACCTTGACTTTGGTCTGTAGAGTGGGAAGCAGCAAGTTGGATGAGATACCCATGCGCTCGTCAGACAGGATGAGCTCCTCGGTAATATAGTCGTGCTCAAGCCAACGGATGCCTTCTGCAACGGCAAGGGCGGTGGCCCAAGCGTTCTTGATCAGGTGCAGGAGTGAGGAGACGCGGGTTTGGGATTGAGGAAGTGAGTGGAGATGTGCACGGATGAGTTGGAGAAAGAAGCGTTTGCTTGTGGTCAAGGACCGGGGGTGAGGCGTCGCTGAGTCGCCGACGTAAGCAAGAGAGATGGACTTATTGGAAGTACTGGCGCTAGTTGCAAAAGCGGAGGGCTGGAAGTATAACTCGAGGTCGTTTACATGGGTCATAGTAATGCTATTTGATGATGCCGAGGTGATGCTCCAGCTGTGGGTTTGTTCGAGTGCTGCGACTCTGGCTGCACTGTATTAGCCAGGCATTTTATCGACAGAATACCGGATGCATACCTTTTAAATCACTAACTTCACTTGTAGACCAACCCCTGCACTCTTCACGGACACGCTCTGCGGCTTTGATCTCTTCGATGCATTCGATTTTTCGCTCTTTAATTGCCTCGATACGCGTTTCCTTTTCAACAAGCTCCTGTTGGATTCGTGCTAATAGACGCTTCTTCTCTTCTATTTCGACATTGGTAGCGACAAGCCGCTCACGAGCTTGCTCTAGTTCCTCGCGGTCACAGCTATTTAGTTCATCATAACGTTGCTGTAAATGCTGACACTCTGTTGACAAGAGCTGCTGTCTCTCCACCAAGGGAGGAAGCACGGTGTTCAGAAGCTGTTCTTGATGGCCTAGGATAGACTCGTCACGCTGGAAGCCATCCATGGTGTGAAGAAGGCCGGTCTTGAGATCTTGTAGTAGAGTACTTCGCCAAGTATACCACTCCCCACGAGCATCAAGACGAGCGTTTGTCTTCAAGTTTTTGAACTGAGCGTCCATTATGATACGCTGATCAGGCGGGGCCGTCAGATATTCACTGAAGAGAAGCGGATTTTCCTCCAATACATTGGCCTCCATTGTACGGACGAAGTGACGGCCATCGGAAATGTATTTCTTCATCTCGTGACAAGCATGCTGGTACAGCTCATACTCGGGTAGCGTACAAGCACCAGCAACAACATAACGATCCAGGGACTCCTCCTTTACCTCGACTTCTACATCATGGAATGCTGCGGGGGCAGCCGTATGCCGTCGTTTGGTCGTACTAAGATCCATGAAACGGATTTTTGTCATGTCCAGGAAGTCTTGCAGTGAGATGCGCTCCACCTCTGAAGCATCCTCCGTAACACTTTCGTCGACCTTCTCCTCGACCTGCCGCTCGCCAAATGCGACATGCTTCCCGGGACTCAAGTTTTGACGCGGAGTGACCGCCTTTCTCGGAGTTGGAGTCTTTTGTTTAGGCGTCGGCAGTTTCTGGGGGGTCTGAGACTTCTTAGGCGTCATTCCTCGCTTGACAGGCGACATCAAACTCTGCTTCCGAGGTGTCGATAGGAGTTTGATACTGTTCGTGAGCAGAGCAGTGCTTTTTAGTGCGGGTTCCTCACGAAGTACGTTTAAGGGACTGAACTGCACTGCAGAGAGAGACGAACGTCGACGGTTTAGTATAGAAGCAGAAACAGGATCATCCGGTATGTTCGTTGACGCTTGCGATTGTTGCAGGCTATTGGGTGTTGTGATAGCTGATTTTGGTGTTGCAACGGTTGATTTGGCCTTGTCAATATTGGATGGAGTCCTGCGTACAAATGGCGAGGGTTCAACATTTTCGATGTCCCTCTGTCTGACAATCTCCGGAGTACCAGGATCGAGGTTAGGGTAGACTACAGCGGAGTGCTCAGTGGATATTGCTTGGAATGGTACTTTGGACGTGGGCCCACATTGAATAGTAGAAAGGGGACTTCGAAGCCTTGGTGACGTCTGAGTCTTTGCTCCAGTAATGGGAGATGGCGCCATAGTCTGAGATTTCGGTACTGCTGCTGATAAGTCTAAACGCTGAATACCAGGGCCAACGATTCTTGTAAATTCCATGGACATATCCTCATCTCCAGCATCGTCGTGTATATTCGCGCTATCGTTTTTGATGCTGCCCACAGCCAAGGTGAGGTCCATGGTTGCATCTTCCGCCGTCGTATTTGTACTGGCACGCCGGGTCACGACTGGTGAAGCTGTGCTCTTGATTGCCCCGATAGCCATTGTGAAGTCCATTGTAGCATCATCGATAGTATTCTCTACTGACTGACGACGCTGTCGAAGGCTGGTGCGGCGACTGGCGGAGCGCTTTGCAGGGCTTCCTTGTGACATATCCATCATAGACACTCTGCGCTTGAGACTCTGCCTTCTCTTGGCTGGCGCGTTCGAAGCTATAGCTTGGATACTACCGAGTGGCATGGTAAGCTCCATGCTCATGTCGTCGTCCATGTCTGAGCTGGGCACATCCACCTCCGGTTGGGACACAATTCGTCCCACTGCGCGAGTAATGTCCATGCTCATGTCGTCACTACCATCGTTGTCGTCTGCAGGTGTAGCGGCCGGCGACACAGTTTCTGCATTCTCCTCATCTTCCTGTGCGACGGCGCTGTTCCTCGCCCAGGGCTTGAACGAAGAAGTAGCATCGTCCTCGGCCATATCCATGGTCATGTCTCCGTCGTCTTCAAAGTCGATATTCTGTGTCCCTGCGAGCGTAGAAGCCTGTCGCAGGGCAGCTTCTAGGCGGGCACTGCTATGTGATGAGTCCTCTACGTCCGGGATTACGCCCAATTGTTCTGTTGCGCTGTTGTCGTCATCTGAGTCGCCGCTCTCTTCACCGGCCCTACCGGGCGATGCATTGTCTGCGCTCAACGGGCTGGAAGAGCACAAATCATCAGGGTTGTTGAAATTCATGGGTGGTATACCCGAGCTGCGACGGCGGTTCTTCTTCTGGTGCTGTGTGCGCTGGTTCGCGGGGGACGAGCCAGGCTCCGGTATCGGCTCCTGTGCCTGGTCTGGCGGAGTGGAGGGAGCTTCGGCAGGGTCATACATAAGCGCCGGCGAGGTGGGTGTAGAATTCGAGGCTTGGGATACAGCTGAGGTGCGGCGCGTGGCGTCGGACGAGGCAGACGAGCTGGTGGCATCGCGCATGTACTCGACAACGTCCCATGTATGCAGCGTAGCCTCGGGAGCAAACGAGACGCGTCGACGGGCCAGCGATTTGCGGCGAGCCTCCTTCCTTTTCTTCTCATCTTCATCATTGGACGAAAGTATTGACTTGACGGCGGGAATAAAGGCCGACTAGCCAGACATCAGCAGCGCACACATAGTGGTGCCACGCGATTCAGACCTACTTTACGGCGGTTGCCCGCGCTTTCCTTGAGGGCAGGCGTCTCGAGGTCGCCGAGCCCACCGGGGCCGATGCTCTTGCTGCGCGACTTGCGCGCAGTCTTCTTTGGCGAGAGGGTAGGCGGCGCCTTGGGGGCTGTGAAAGTGTTTTTCGTCGTGGGGGCAATGAGGCCGTCAGCGATGTTGTCTTTGCCCCCAGAGTGAGCCATGTTGGAGTGGCGGTGATCGTGGCTGTGTTGAGGCCGTGTGTTGACGGTCTGTTTGGGACTGCCGCTGAGGTAAACAAGACTGGACTGAAGCGGGTTAGGGGCACCAAGCCGGTTCCCCGCTGTCCAACCAGCCAAGTGGGTTCTGTGGGGCATCGTCAGGACACGTGACAGCGCGTTCCCGCGTTCACAGGTGCGGATGATCTTGCCTCAGTGCCACTTGGCTCTCACCTCACATGGTCCTCACCACCGTGGCCTGACATCTGCCAAGCGATAAAGCAGCTGAAATGCCTCTCATCGCTCCTTAAGCGCTCGCCTAGCCTTGTCTGTACCTTATCTATGGCCAACTCGAGCAGTGGGGGCTCGCGAGAGAAGCCCATCCTGATACATGATGATGATGACAACAGGTATGATAGAGTCCGGCGACCGTTACCTCTATCTTACGTGCGCACAACCTCTCGGCGAGACCAAAACACTGTATCTAGCCATGAGCTTATCATTAATCTTGCCGACGACAACGAAAGCAGAGATGTAGTGGAAGCTCGATCTACGAATGTGTGGGATGATGCACAAAGGAGATCCAATTGCCGTTCTAGACAATCGCTTGCCACACGAAGCGCACCTAT
>Ga0182211_1000202_pt1 | contig 18518 bp, 15 predicted proteins | sample G5R1MG_20_FD_129660 | JGI IMG/M metagenome (GOLD analysis project Ga0182211, IMG submission 129660) | Switchgrass phyllosphere microbial communities from Michigan, USA - G5R2_MAIN_03OCT2016_LD1 MG | ecosystem: Host-associated > Plants > Phyllosphere > Phylloplane/Leaf | place: USA: Michigan... | reverse complement strand
CGAAAACAACCTCTCATCACACTGATCTCGTTACTTCGTCCCATACTATACTATGCTACCCATTATGCTACTATCAACTGAACACCGCCCAATGCCTCTCGAGTGGAATGCGAATGCTTCAGAAAAATGGTCTCGTCTGCTACGCCGTCCGGCAGGGAGAACGGAAAAGGAAAAAAAAAATACCAGACGTCATTTTTCACGTCATTCTTCCGCGCTTAGGGCCCCCACCTGACGAGCCGTCTCGCCGGTCGTGGAAGGCATCCATATTGAAGGCGTCGCTCATCAGCCGCCGCTTCTGCCCGGCACCGCTTCCCAGCTGCAGCAGATTCTGGGCCGCCGACCGCTGCAGATTTCGCGTAGAGGAGCGGTTGGGGCGGCGTGGGCCTGCGAAGGCGCGTCGGGCAACGGCGGACAAGTCGGCCGAGCTGTGGCCGTCGGTGGTCGGGGACGAGGGCAGGGTTTGCGGAGCAGCAAACTGGAAGACGTGGTGCAAGGGCAATGTATCCATCTCAGCGGTAGAGGCTTCCATGGGCACGGGTGGGGGGGCCGAGTCACATCGCGGGGCCAGCGCATGGACGTCGTCGAGGAGAGTGCGGGCGTCGTCGGGACTCGGGTGGCTCTGCATGACGGGGGAAGAGCTGCGTGCACGTCGGTCTTCGACATAGTCGTCGTCACTCTCGCTGCTTGACTGCCGCGGCTGGCCGCCGTCGAGTCGCTCTGTTGCCCATTGCCGTATGCGCCAGCCCTCTCCGTCGCCCACGCCCAGATTCTCGCGGTCCAGCAGGGCCAGCAGGTCATCGAGCGCTTCTTGATAGCCGTCAGCTCGGGCGCGGTCCATGTCGGCCAGCGCCGACTTGTAGAGATTGGTGACGTTGAGTGCGGCGGTGCGGAATGACTGGTGCACGTCGGGCTGCCGCCGTGTTGTGGGCAGTGATGTGTTGAGACTGCGCATCGAATCCATGATGGACGGGAGAGGGCTGTATGGGGACGGTGTGGTGGTTGGTGAGTCGAGCTCGTGAGTTTGCCTTGGCCTATGTGCCTAGGTATTTGCGGTCAGTGGAGGCAAGAAAGAGGGGTTGGGCACATACTGAACCAGCGCGGGAAGGTCCGTGGTTGTGCAGCGAGAAAAGCGATTCCCTCAGCGGGGGGTGACACTCTTCTTGGTTTCTTGATATGCGATACGCTTGGCTTGCAGTGCCCAACGGTGCGATAGCTAGTGTGGTCAGGAGTGTAGAGGGAGTGTCACTTGGTGGGGTTGGCGCGTGCATGGTGAAAGCGGCTGTCACGGCTTGGCGTGTTGGTCTTCCGTCTTCACATTGACGCTAGTGGCACCCGCCACCCTGAACACTACCCATTACACAGGACAGAATAAGTATACACACCATGGCAATTACCATCAGCAGCAGTAGCATCCTCATCAACGTTCAATTCGCTACGGGTTCATCCACTGGCCCAGCAGCCCTGCATACCAGACCATGGCGCCCAGGCCTGCCAGGTTGACCATCGTGCTCACGCCGTGCAGTAGGCCAAACTGCCGATTCAGCCGCTCCATCTCCTGGCTATGTGGTCCGCCGTCATAGCTCTTCTTCCCATCCCGCGTCTCCTGGTGTTTTCGCATGCCCATGACGCGCGTCGTCTCGGGCCCAACATAGACAAGGTTGGCCAGCGCAGTGAGGAACATGGTGCCGATCAGCCATCGGGCGCGCACGTCGGTTGCTGCCGGGCTCTTTGCGCTGGCCGACCAGGCAGAAGGGAGAAGGGAGGCGGGGCCGCCCGAGGGATAGGTCAGGAACAGCGCGAGAGGCGTGAGGGTTTGTAGCGTGAAGTAAACGGGGAAGGTGTGGCGTTGGAGGGTGGAGAATTGGGGGCGTGGCAGGACGCGGAAGGCAACGACGCCGCCGATGAAGGATTGAAAGAGGGTGGAGCCGAGCAGGGTGCCGTAGCTGAGGAGATGGTAGGTGGCGGGCGATTGAAAGGGCGAGGGCGAGGGCGAGGGCGAGGGCAGAGACATGATAAAATGGCCACCTGGGGGCTGAGAAGTAATAATTGTTGTATAGCAGGTTGCTTGAGAGAGGTCGAGGAGACTACTTGTACACACGGTGTACGTAGTATGATGGTAGCATCGACATGATATCGTCTCTCCATAGTACATACATATACACGATGCCCACTTGGGGTCAATGAGGTCACGACATGGCCTGGTCCTCGTGCATCGCGCCAGTCCCAGTCGAGCGTAGCCTGTGCTGTCCGCCCACCCCCCGCCACGCGTCAAATGCCAAATGCTTACTCGTGCTCCTTCTCCCTCCCCAATGCGCCTCTCTGAACTCGTCCGTCTGCGCCGCCCGACGTCTGCGTCACTCGACCCTGAAGACATCCTCGGCTCGGCCCTGGCCGTCTTCGACGACGTGCAGAACCAGCACGGCGAGGGCCCTCAAACCGTGGTCTTGTATGACAATGCGCGCCACGGCACGCTGGCCTTGCACACCGCCGACGTGCAGGGCGAGGACCAGCGGCGCAACTTTGCCCACTACCTGTGGAACGCCGGCCTGCTGATGGCCGAGCTGGTGGGCGGTCGGCCAGGCCAGGAGGGGGAGGCCGGGCGGTGGCTGGCCGCCGACGAGGAGTGCCAGTGGCATGTCGCGGGCGAGACGGTGCTGGAACTGGGTGCCGGCGTCGGGCTCGGAGGCATCGTCAGCGCCCTGGCCGGCGCACAGCACGTCGCCGTGACCGACTACCCCGCGTCCCCCATTCTCGACACCATCCGAGCCAACGTGGCCCACAACGTCCCGTCCCCGCTCCAGTCGCGCATCACTGTCCACGGCCACGGCTGGGGCGCCGTCGAGGGCCCTTTCGAGACCGTCCACGCCCACCGCTACACACGCATCCTCGCAGCCGACTGTCTGTGGATGCCCGGCGAGCACGATAACCTCGCAGCATCCATGGCACATTTCCTCGCCCCTGAGCCCTGTGCGCGCGTCCTGTGCATAGCAGGATTCCATACGGGCCGCGCAAAGGTTGCGTCCTTCTTTGAGCAAACCATTGCCCAGCACGGCTTGGAGGTCGATGACATTTTTGAATTGGACGTCAATGGTGTGCGGCGGCCCTGGGCCGCAGAGCGCGACGGGGGGCGCGAGGACATCGTCGAGCGCAAAAAGTGGCTGGTCCTGGCGCGTCTGCGGCGAGCTGCGCCGTAGGTCCCTTGCCACCTACCATGCCATTTTAGCGCCTCAAAAAGCACAGTGTGACAACACTGCTGCCCGTCTGTCCTCCAAACGTAAAGCTCGGATACGTAACCTTGTCCTCGAACGCAAAGTCTCCGCCTCCAAACCATGCCTTGAGTTCCTCTTCCGTCCAGTTGCAGCTCGTAATCAGAAAGCGCCCGCCCTTCTTCACCAGTGGCTCCACCTTTTCCCGGTACCGCTCGCAGATCCTGCGCCCATGCTCGTCCGTGTCCTGCGACAGGCAAATGGCATCGAACGTGCCCTTGTCGAGCACCACATCGAAGCCAGAACCCGCCCAGCTCCCATCGCCTGCTGCCAAAATGTCCCATTCGCGGAAGCTAATGTCGTGGTACGACGCATCTTTGGCGTCCCGTATGGTCGCCGCTAGGGTGACGCTCTGCGACGAGTAGTCTACGCCGAGCATCTCGCCCCTCCACCCATCGTCGCGCAGTGCAAACAGCAGATGCCCATTACCTGTGCCGAGGTCAAGGAACCGTGTAGCGAGCTGTTGAGACTCGCCGTCCGATACCTTCTCCTTGTACAGAATCCCTTCGTCGGCGAGGTCTTCGAGGAAGGCGAGCATGCGCTCCTCTGCGCCAGCGTCGCTGAACCAGATGGTGCCTTCGTCGGTCGGATTGGTGGAGAAGTTGTCGCATTCGGCCGTGTAGGCTGCGTCCCAATAGGACTTGGTTCCCAGTTCCGAGGGGTCGAGATGCGTTGTCATGGTGGCTGGCGAGCAGTTATGGTAGTGGGTGGCCCTGGTGGGGTAAAAGTCCTACCCAGTGGGCAAGAGCTATAATAAGGTACTGTAGTTGGTTGGCTCGGCTACAGCTGTAATAAGGATGACTAATCACGACCACTGGGGATGGGTTACCAACACCCAAGCAGGGTCAGGGTGGCGTTGGATTCCATTGGGACAATGTTCTTCTTCTTGTGTGGGTTATTTACCCCCTCGGGCAGCCTATGTATACAAGATCGCCATATGCTCTTGAAACCTGTCCAGAAAGCACAACAAGTTGGGCAAAGATTCCCTATTGCCTACCATAGAATCATCCGAGGAGAAATCCTCGCGCTGAAGCAGCAATCATCATCAACTGGGCCGCTCGCCGCCACGGTCCAACGCCTTTCAACGCATCGAAACTCGGCTGCTGAGATAGCCTAGCAGAGGTCGGTCGGTGATGCGCACGGGATGGAGTGGGGAAAGCAGTGCTTGGATGACTTGTCAAAACAGGCAGAAAATGGGTCGCGGTCCAACAAAAACACAAAGACCTCCCCCATATAAAAGGCCCGACGATGCTCCTTGCGTGCACGCAGACACCTACCCAGCCCAAGCCGTTCCGGAACGTTAGAAGGAAAAGCGGGGGAAAAAATTGATTCGAGCAAAAAGGTATACAAAGAACGCTCAAAATCACAGTGAATTGAGGGAACGTAGGGAGCAAGGAATGTAGGTGGAATGGGTCAGTGTCTTCGTACGATGATGTTGTACTAGTGAAACAGTTCAAAGGTGCTTGTTTTGTTTGCGGCGAACCCCTGACTTGATGACAACGCCTCCTCATGAATGTGATTGATGGTTGTGGTAGGCATAATCGGTTGACTCTGCGGCCATTGGCCAGGTGCCATGGTTGCTGTATTGATTGGCCCCGTACACAGGACAAGAGAAATCGGAGATCCAATCATGCGACTGTCCCGTAATCATCGTCGCGTCTCCCATATATTGGGGATATACATCGTGTCCGAAGCTGAAGGAAGCGTTGCCCCATTTCTCCATTTGCTGTTTGATTTGGGGGTTATGCCCGACATTGGCCACGGCGGATAGCGATCTAGGCAGATTTTGAGTGCCCTCGCTGTGCACGTTTGGGGGCAAGTCCAACTGAGTGTAGTTGTATGATGCACCGTACGCTGTGGTGGGTAGGGGCTGAAAGTAATTGAGCGTAGCGCTGGAGGAGTCGGCAGGCTGGTGAGTTGGTTGGTAAGGTAAATCCACTACTGGCGCGGCCACGGGTACCCGGAATTCATGTGCCGGGGTCCTTTTGCCCTGGTTGACGGCTGCAAACTGCATAGAAATCTGAACGGGCGTGCTCATGGACTTGTCTACCATCTCTCGTTTCATTTGGGTTGCTTGCGATGGCACCCTATGCTCCGTGTGGTCATCCTCGCTAGGCAGGGCCGAATCCTTCCAGTCCAGATCCTTATCGGGCCATTTGCTGTCGTGTTTCGCGGATATGTCGCCAAATTCTTTGTGTGTCTTCTCAAAATAGGTGGCGTAGTCTTTGAGACCGCTGCCATCACTCTCGCTGGACGTGCTTTCAGGAGAACCACCGATTTTTCCTCCGACCTCCTTATATCGGGCTTTCGCTCTGCGATAGTAGCGCTGCCAACCAGCCAAATGTTTTACCCACGACACAGCCATGGGAAAGCGCTCTAGGACAGCCCCAAGATACTCATGCGCAACTGCGTGCGCTCTGGGTTCCCTTCGCGAGGAGAGCGTGCGATCGGGGTCCATGGACGGAAAATAGTGACAATATATGGCTGTTTGCGTTAGTGACTCTCCATCCCATCCGCGTGAGTGGCTTACTGCACAAGGCTACGGTAAAGGCAGCAAATGCTACCGTAGGCATTTGAATCAGGCTACTGCGTGATCTGGAGGACTGGATCGAATGCAGAAGGTCGACGAAATCCTTGCAAGATTTCCAACATTCTTTGGCCTGGTCAATCCAGTAGTTCTCGTACGGAGGCGCATCGGTTATGAGCGGCTCATCCAGCGGTCCTCTAGGTTCGGATTGGGTCCACGGAGCCATGGGCATGTATTCGCGGTATAAGAAGACGGTACACACCGTGTAGAGTGCATGTATGAGAACGTACTTGTCAGATCCGTTATAGATGCGATCCCCGGTGTTCTCAATAGTCAGCTGTAGGTGTTCGGGCAGCTCGGCCTTGAGTCTGCGGAGTTTGTCTTCCAGCTTCTTAAATTTTGTTCGCTCATCCCAGGGTGGGATGGTGCCTTCTTGTCTAGCTTTGCGTTAGCTTGGCTCTCCCGTCAATTCCTAGGACGAACCTTCTTCCGTTTCTCTTTCCATCACTACAAGACCACTTGACAATTTGCCCGAAGAGATCAACCACTTTGATGTACCAAGTGAGCTCACCTTCCGAATCGCCGACCTCCCATTTGATATCCTTGGGCGAGTTCATTCTTCGCTCCTTGTACTTTTGGTCGACTTCGCCCAACAGCCTTGTTTGGACTTTGCGGCCAAAGTTGAAAGCGCCGTCGCTACAAGGAAGTTGAATCCTGTTGAAGTCGTCTGGATTGAGCATCGGGGGTCGGTTCTTTCCCCAGCTCAGATAACGATCCAGAAGGCAGCAGCTCCAAAAGGTGCGGCGCTGGGTTTCGCGAAGTATGAATTGGTCCTTTTCTGAGAGCCTGGACTCGGCTTCTGTGCCATGACCTGGCATTCGCTCGTCAAGCTCAGCGTCGAACTGGTAGTTGAGGCTTTGCGCGCAGCGTATCGCGGTCCCTATCCTGATCCAACCCTTTCTTCCCTGTAACGCAGTCCACTCATGATAGCCCAACATGAGCAGCGCCTGCACCTTTTCCAACGTCGGCTCGCCAGGAAAGTCACATTTGCCCATATGATGGCGGGTGGCGTCTGCGTAGAAGAGAGCGGTATCGATGGGCGTTCCTTTTTGCTCCACCAGTCTGGGATGAAAGCGAGCGGTCTGAGTTAAAAAGGCCAGCAGCAAGGGGGCATAATGTGGCTGTGGCATGGCCGACGGCGAGTCGGCTCTTGGATGGGAAGGGTTGGCTATTGAAGGCCTATCTTTGATGCAGCTCAAAAAGGTTCTTTTGTGGAAGAAGGGAAAGTCCGTGGCAAGGTGTTTTTCGTAGATGTCGAACTAGCATCGTGTCAGTGAACAATGAAGGCAGTGGTGGGGTCGGTAGGTGGTGTTACCAGTTCTTCCCAGACTTGAGCCGTCAGGAGAGGCGAATCCAGCGCATCCTCGTAGGAACCTAGGCCTTCTGCCAGACTCGGACGGGTGAGGGGGGTGTGTTTGGGGATGCCGGGAGGGTTGGCCAGGGACTTGCGCGGACGCTTTTTGGGGGGCAGCTAGGAATGAATGTATTAACACGCCGGTCGAAGGTGAGCTTGGCGGCCAGAGCGCGCGAAGATGGAGGAAATAAACAGGTGCGGCCATGCTGTCAGGAGCACGGTGGGTGGTGTTGTCGCATAGGGGTGTGGACATGTGACTACATGGTCAATGATGCAGGACATGGACGGCTTGCACGTATCTTTCGAAAGCAGAGTCCGGGGTAGGGGGGGGAAGGGTGTTATCCTTGTCCAGCGAACAACGTCGGGCATGGAGGAGGGAAGCAGTAGGTTATATAAATTCACGGCACTTACCTCTCCGTCGGCGGTGCTTTCGCGACGAGGCAGCCCCCCGCCCGTGCTTGGCCCTGTCGACTCCCCATAGGTACAGACGAGGTTCTTGGCTTGGCAGGCCTTGCATGGCTCGCCGTCGGCGTCGTTGTTGCACTTGGTCTTACTCGCACGGCACTTCTGGCACGCCACGGACGCGCGCACTCTGGTCGGGCCCGGCGTCCGCTGCGGCGAGGCGTCCATGGTGGAGGGCGAAGCTTGGGCGCCGGGGGACGGTGGCGGCCGTGTGACTGGCTGCGTGTAAGCCGTCACGGCAGCCAGCCGCGGTGCACCCTTCTCCCCGGCCGACGGCGGCTGGGGAGCAGGCGCACCGCCGGCGGCGTACTGGCCTGGCGGCGGTGGGTGAATGGTGGCGGCGGCGGTGTCTTGTCCGCGTGGCGGCGGCGACAGCGTCCTGGCCGCCAACAACAGTGTCCGAGAGGAGCAGAATGCGGGCCGGGAGGTATGCGACGGTGGGTCTCCGGCTGCGAAACGAAACGTGCGGGGTGCAAGGCGACCAGGTGCAAGGCGGGTGGCGGCGCTGAAGCGAATGCAAGGTGTGGTGACATGTGTTGCGCAATGCCGTCCAGGTAGGCCGCCGCTGGTCTGCTTTTTGGATGCTGCGGGCAAGCGGTTACCTATTAACACTTGCTCTTGGCCGTTCCCACCACCCACCGAACGAACCCGGAGCCACAGGACGCTAACCGCAGCCCATGCAGCCCTGGTGGAAGCTCTCTGTCGCCGCCCGCGCGGGCGAGCCAGTGTGTCACTTACGCCTTGCCTGCTGATGGCTGCCCCAAGCCGCCACCGTCATCCACGAGCCGTCACCCCGTCGTCCAGTGACGCCTTGGATGCTCCCACTTGCCACCACCACCAACACGCAACCCACAGCCTGCGGTCGGTCTGTGGTCTGCCGGCAATTACGCTTAGCGTAGCTAGTGGCAGCCCGTGGCGCCTTTCAAAGGGCAGCGGGCCGAGAAGAACGGCCTATCGCCTCCACCGCGTAGGGCCATCGTAGATCGCTCCTGGGCTGGACGTGCTGGGCAGGACGGTGGCAGACGGTGGCAGACGGTGGCAGTCGGCGGGTGAGGCGTCGCAAAGGAATCGCATCTGCTGTCAAACACGAACTGACAGACAGGGCTCCTTGTCGAGAGTCGGAGTGTAACACGGCATGCTGCAGCATGTCAGCGCAACGGTTTGGTGCGGCTCTCCCTACCATACCTGCCATGCAATCTGCCTAATCCAGGCGACGTTGATCGGTCGAGCGGCATTGCAGCGTACGCAGGGATAAGCGTGGAGTCTCAACGCTATCGACTGCCAGATGCGCACATGGTACCACGCTCTTGTATCGAGTACAGTAGGCGTTGGTCATATTCGCATAGACTGCCGGCAATAGCTGCCTAGCCTTGGGCCCTGTCGTGAACCCATCGTGACCGTCACCGGCAATTCGTGGCGGACGAGTGGCCATGCATACCAAGATGGAGAGAACAACACCGTGCCCGTCGGTGGTTTTGCAGCTTTTCGGAAAGACGGACTGGGCACCTTCTCGAACTCGCTCCCAGCAGGCAGCCACGATCGCAGCTTCAACCACCTTCACCACCCTTTCCCCCCCTCCCCCCGAAAGTGAATCACTCGCCATGTCAGCAGTCCTGTACAAACCTTCTGTTCAGTCATCACGTCGGGGAGACGCGAGCGCTCGCTCACGGGAGACAGCCAGCAGCCGCCACCTCGATACCCTCACTTGATGCTACGTAATACGAACAGCGTCTCTATCACCTTGAATTTGGTTCCCACGCGAGGCCACCATCCTCAGGGGACGGTCAAGTACTGCTTCTCCTCGATAGTTGCGACCCATCTACGGCATCGTCAATCAGATTGACCATTCACATCATGGGGCACACCAGGCTTTGGAACAATGGCGCATTCTGTTCTCTGCCCATCGAGGTCTAGATCCACGCACTCCGGCTACTTGTTTTCTACACTGACATCATCCTCTAGCTGAACAAGGCTATTGCCCATGAGCTTGCGTCCGACAAAGACATTGCCACTTTTCGCCTTCTGTGTCGAGCCACGAACGATGCCGTTGACGCAGACAACCAGTCGTTCTGGCGCGCGAAATTCTGCGAGAGGTTCGCTCTCGGAAAGAGAGAGTCCAACCGTCAACTGCAGAAGCTCTATCAGCAACGGTCGAAACTGCTCCGGCGTGGCGTGGGCTACGACTACTTTCGCGGGCACAGGGATCGTGAGAAGAACGTCGTGTATATGTTGCGTGACCTCATCGTCGGTGAGTCCACGCGCACTGAACGGTAACACACACACAGTGCACTCACGTAAGCTAACATGTACAAGAGTCGTTCCAAGGACCCCCAGAGATCGATGACCATGGCCGTCCCCGTTGCAAGAACCAGATCCGCCTGCTCGAGTTCGTGGCAAATTCGAAAATTCTTCTCAACGATCGACGCGCACCTCCTCCTGGGCGTAACGAAGTAGAGTGTGTTGATGGAGTGCTGTTGGCTGTGAAGTTGATGTGCTCGCACTTCCTCTTCGAACTCCAAGGCAGAATCCAGCATATTTTCGGGATGGAGGAGTCGCAGCGAGCTGTCTATACAGCGTCGAATTATGCAAAAATCTTCCACGGCCCTAGCCACACTGCCGTGAACATGGACTGGCTATCGCACTGTCTCAATTTTTTTCGTCATCACATGATGAGTGAGGACGCCCGGACTCTCCATGGTAACATGAGCGAGCTTTCCGAAGCTCAGAAGCCTTCGGCGTGGCAAGAAGCTCTCAACACGGGAGCATATCCGTTGGGGAGACACTGGAAGGGCACCTACGCTTTTCTTGAGGCCTCTGAAATAGCGAAGCTACGTCGGATGGATCCAGACAAGGCTTGCAGCGAGTATTTCATGGATCAGAACGTCGACGAGGGTAAGATCCAGGTACGTAATCCTACTCTAACCCGTGCAAACTTGGTGGCTAAGCGTCTACAGTCACTTGAACTCGAATTCATGCCCCGGGGTAAGCACATGAAATGGCCACAAGTGTTTGAAGATCGTCTACATTCGCTGAACAACTCGGGCGAGCCGCGCATCAAAACCCAGGGCAGGAGTAAGTCTAAGCCCACCAATCGAAACGGCGAAAACATACAGTTTGTGGGCACCGGCGAAGATTTGGATGATGACTTCAATGCCGTCGGTTGGCTCAACCCTTTACCGCCGCAGTGGGGTATTCCGGGTTGGCAGAGAATTACGTTTATGAAGCATTTCATGGAGAACTTCGCCGAGGTGGAGCAAGATAACCTGTGGGCCTATGAGGGTGTGGTCTTGCCCGGCGGTCGGATCATCCTTGGCCGGTGGTGGTACGCGTCTGAGCAGGTCAACCTCGACGTGAGTAGATCGGAGAAGCCGAGGAGAAGAACGCTGTATTGAGATCTAACTCGTTGCAGAACGATTACAACGGTCCATTCATTCTCTGGGCTGTTGACCCTGAGCCCGATCTCGACCATGTCTACGGCAAGGACCGCTGCACCGATGATGGCAAGTGACCTCCCAATGCCTCCCCTCTCATGATAGATGGACGCATCTTGCTTATCAGCCATTTGGCTGGACTTTGGCGTTTGACGAGTTCGACGGTGGTGGGAATAGGGTATATCGAAGGAAAACCCGAGTGGATGATTCCTGTGTGTTTCTTGTGTTGAAGATTACATTTGAGTGTCACTTGCCATGGGGATGAAAATGAAACTATTTGACCGTTGACGAATCATGTGGCGCTGTAACCGCCTAGGAGCACGTGACGCGGAGGTTTGGCGCAACTCCGATTAGTTTCTTTTCTGAGCATCATCAGAATCAAGTCACCGAAGACTACTCCGTTCTGCCACCAAGCCGCGGCCTCTTGTTTTGCGGCCGTTCCGCCTTGTTGAATTGTGTTGGCTGCCAGCCATCGAGTGTCTCCGCACGTCGTCGGCACAGTCCACGGGCCGTCGCCAGCCATGGACGCGGTACCCATCACCAAGAAGCTCATTGCTTTCGGCAGCAAGAAGATCTACCTGTACGCCTTGCCAGCCGACGATTGGGGATGTATTATGTACCACGGCCACTAATCTCCAACGTCTGCCAGCCCCAAATTCACCATTGCGCTGCTCCACACGCCGCGCCTCTCGCCCTACCACGCGCGCTTCCTCGTTCCGCTCGATTTTTCCAAGTATGACCTGCGCGACTACCTCTACCACGCGTACAACGTGCGGTGCTTCAACATCCGGTCGGTCATCAAGCAAATGCCGGTGCGCGACACGCGCGACCAGCCGCGGCACTGGTTCCGGCCTGAAAGCAAAAAGTATATGACGGTGGAGATGGAGGAGCCGTTTGTGTGGCCGGAGCAGCCCGACCTGACGCCGTGGGGTCAAAAGACGAGGAGAACGGAGATGCACAAGGAGGCTGCCACCGGCGGTGCCAAGAGCCCCAAACGGGAGCGCGAGGCGGCGAGCAAGCTCAGGGAGCAGGCGAGAAAGCTGCTGGAGAAGGGGCAGCGGCGGTGGGAGCGGCGCAGGCCGGGCAAGCTTACGGCCAACGATGAGCGTGACAAGTTCGCCATCAAGGCGTGAGGCGTTTGCGGAGGCTGATGAAACGTGGTCATGGGACGGAAGGGATACGAGGAGCACGCAGCAGGATTCTGGAGTCGCGTAGGGGGGTTAACTTTGTCTCCATGTGCTGCAAGCACCAACGCTGTATGCTACCTGTTTTGTTTCACGGGGCCAAAAAACCAGAAACGCGCCCTTCTCCTCTCCAGAGTAGCTGGCTGCATACTGACGACATCCAAAGGGAAAACGGCCCGTTGTTGGGCTGGCGGGGAGCGTGAGTGCTGCGTGGGAGAGAATGACGACGGCTCCGCGCTAGAGACAATCGGGGCAGCAGCGGGCACGTGCCGATGCTCGTCAGGGTCGAGTCTCACGTAATCCGTTGCTTTCCCATCACCACATTCGGTGCCAGGAATACACAGCATCGCATCGCATCCCGTCCACGGCCCTGCGGCGGTGTCGTCATCATGTCTCGCCCGTTGCTTGATCCTGGCCTGCGCAGGAAAGAGTTTTTCTTGCCTCAAACGACTCCAGCGACGCCGACCGACGCCGACACCCCCCCTGTCGTGCTGCAGCAGCGAAGACCCCCGCCGCCCGAGTTGGCCTTGCTCCTTCTGCAACCCAAGCTGACGTCATAGCTGCCTACGACCACGGAGCCCCAGCCAGCCTCACCCCCTCGCTCGCCTCCCCCTTACAAATCACTTGTAACCTCGACGCCAGCGCGCACCGACCACGGAGAAAGCATAGTCCCTGCGCCCCCAAGAGGTCCCCCGTTAAATATCACCTCCTGCCCGTGCTCCTCCCGCCTGCACCCTCTTTGTCCCCGTCACTTTGCAGGCACCCTTCTCTCTTTCTTGCACCTGGATCCCCCCTCTCACCCGCTCCTCAGCCTCAGAGTTCGTCTGTCCCTGCCTGCGAGAAGGGCTTCTGTCGGTACGCACTCACGATGCACCCATACTGCTACTCGTACTCTACTACGCACTCCCGCGTACCTGCGCTGACGTGCCGTAGCGACCATGTCCGAGTACAGCTATGCCCACGACGCGCCGCGCCGGCACCGTGCCAGCACGCGCGAGCCCGAGTACGTGACGGAGACGACGTACATCGAGCGCGGCGCCCGTGGCAACGGCCCCGTCCGCGATCTCGTCTACCGCCCAGCCCGCGAGGACAGCATCGAAGACATTCCGCGCGACTTCCCCCCGCCCGGCACCGAGTACCGCCAGTCCAAGTACCGCGAGGAGTATGCCCCGCCTCGTCGCACCCGCTCCGTCAACCGCACCTACGACGACGACGACTACTACGTCTACGGCCGCCGCGACCGTGGGCGTGGCCACCGCGACCGCGACTACGACGACTACTCGGAGTACTCGGACCGGCCCAAGCCTTCGCGCCGCAAGTCCATTGTCGACCAGGTCAAGGACTTTGGTGAGGCCGCTGGCCTGGGCGGCGTCATCGGCGCCGTCACGGGCCGCAGCCGCTCACGCCCGCGCCGTGACGACCGCGGCTACGACAGCGACAGGTACTATGACGACCGTCGCAGTCGCTACGACTCAAGGTCGCGTAGTCGTAGCCGTGGCGGCGCCCGCAAGTCAGACAAGTGGGAGCAGGCCGCCAAGGCCGCCATAGTCGCTGGCGCCGTCGAAGCCTTCCGCAGCCGCAAGGAGCCCGGGGCATGGACCGGTGCAAAGGGTCAGCGGGTCGCTACGGCTGCCCTCGGTGCTGCTGGCATTGATAGCCTGCTCGACAAGGACCCCAAGGAGCACAGCAAGCGCCATGTCGCCGAGTCCGCCCTAGGTGGTCTCGTGGCTTCGCGTCTGGCCAATGGCTCGCGCTCGCGCTCTCGTGCTCGTGGCCGTGGTGACTCTAGGTCTCCCTCTCCCGGCCGCTCCCGGTCCAGGTCCCGGTCCATTTTTAGTCGCTCGCGCTCCCGTGGACGCTCAGCCTCTCGCGACGGCGGCATTGCCAAGATTGCTGGCACCGGAGCCGTCATCGCAGCAGGCAAGGCGCTCTACGACCGCGTGCGTTCCAAGTCCCGCTCTAGAAAGGAGCGCTCCCGCTCCTCTAGCCGAGACAGCTTCGTTCCGTCGCGTCGAGGCCACCGCCGCTCGTACAGCCGAGGCCGCGGTATGGACGACCGAGACTCAGAAGCTCCTGCTAGGGCTAACCCAGATCACAGACTAGCCGCAGCAGGCGGCATAGGAGCCGGTGCCCTCGCAACCACTGGCGGAGGCGGAGCATTGACTCGTCATCGAGGCCGGAGTTCTAGTAGTGAATCTGAGTCGTCGACGGACATGGAGGAGCGTCGCAAGAAGCTACGAGGTAAGGAACTCATCACTGCCGGACTGGCCACCGTCGCTACCATTCACGCCGCCCACGGAGTCTATTCTTCCATGGTCGCCTCGGAGAACCGCCGCAAGCAAGTTTCAGAGGGCGAAATCACGCCGGAAGAAGCCCGCAAGCGCAAATCCAAGAACATGCTCCAGGACGCTGCAGCCGTGGGCATCGCTGCCCTTGGCATCAAGTCTGCCTACTCGGAGTGGAAGGAGATGAACGAGCAGCGTCATAGTGTGAAGGAGCTCGAGACACGCCGTCGCAAGCGCAGAAAGGCCCGCGAACGACGCGAGCGAGAGGCAAGGGAGAATGCTCTTCATGGCGTGGGCGATGCGAAGAACACGGCCATGGCTAATCCGTATGCATATCCTGTAGCTTCCCAACCTTATCCCACGAGCTACGCGGATGCGAATCCGTATGGTAACATGCCTCCACCGCCTATGGGTGCTAGATATTAAGGGCCTCCTATTCCTATTTCGATTTTTTTAAATCTCCTTTTTTTGGAGAAACAAAGACAGAGAGGGAGGATGGGGGCTTGAATCGATAAATCCACTGTCCGGAAATACACATCCCATGATACTTGGGATTCTTTCCTACGCCTTTCTTTTTGTGTCTTCTTGCGCGCGGGTGGAATTGGTGGCATAGGGGCACACATTGGAAGTGGTGACACGTCAGGTCCTTGTTGGCTTGAAATGACGATAACGAATTTTATGATGATTGAAATGAGAAGATTGCTTTTGTACACCTGATGATCGTACATGTGTCCGACTGCTTTTGACTGGGGCTCGTGAGCTCTCTCTCTCTCTCTGTCAGTCTTGCATTTCTGACAGTGGATTGTTTTGGTGCGATGTGAGATAGATTTGATTCACGAGTCTAGTAATGACTTACTTGTCTATTTCACAGTCAGTATACAGTAGAGAAATTCCAATGCAAACAGACAGCACGGTCGTGCCTTCCCATCGGGCGTTTGCGCAGTTGTCGGTCGTCAACAACACCAGACACTACCCACCACAACACTTGGATGAACTTCCAAGTACAGTACAACGCGTCAGCATTCAGGCACGGCAGTACCTGAATGAGCGACTCATCATACAGTCATGGACAGACGGACAGCGCCACCTACAATCGAACCAGGGCGTAAGCCCAACAGGATCATACCCGTCCCCCCAGAGTACCAGGTCGCAACATTCACACGGGAATGCGATCTGCTGGTAAGTGATATCTCAATCAAGGCCAGCTGCGTGGTTGTCCCCCGTTGGGACCATGGCAAGATTACCCGCTTCGAGCTCTATGGTGTAGGAACAGAACAGGCGACCGTCATCATCAACAAGTGGATATCCCGTGCACATGGCAAGTCCAAGGCCACCTCTGCCTGGGGCAAGACGCCAGCGTTCAACAACGACGAATGGTACTACAAAAGGATTGCCGAGATGGAAGCCGAACGCAAGCAAATGTTCAAGGAGCCGGCGCCTAGGCCTACAGAAGATGCACCGAAGCTACCCAGTGTACGTTGTTGCAGACAATCTGCAGGTGAATAGGTCTTACAGCATGTCTGACTGACGCTCTTCCAGGTCATTGTCGACTGGCCGGAGGATCTCCGCAACCATCCCGTCACCCCTCGCGATGCCTTTGGCAACAAACTCGAGGCTTTGAACGAACTCAGAATGCGCGATGAAGTCTTCATTACGCTACTGCCAAACACCAAGGGGCTTTGGCAGGTCGAGATTACCGGCTTCACGGCCGATCATGTTCAGCACGGAGAGCAGCACTATCGTACCATGATTGACAAGGTTCGCACGGATACAGTTGGCCTACAGATTGGATTAAGCCTAGCCCTCGATCTAGAAGAGGGTGTCAATGTGATTTTGGAAGAAGCCGAAGACTGGTGGCCTAATCGTGCCGACCGGACTGTTCCTCGTCTGATCAACTCATTCTTGATGAGAGCACCAGGAGAATATCTTCAAGAGGGTTTGCATCTCTACCAGTTAGAGTCCATCCAGAAACATATCAAACAAGCTCTCGAGGCGGTTCAAAGCAAAAAGGGCTCGTACGATTTCGCTGTCCGCCTTGGATGTCTGGCTCTAGGAACACAGAAGAATCCTCTTTGGCAAATTGGCTCCAAGATCGACAAGGAAGTGTTTCTCGCCGCTATCAATAACAGCGTGGACATTGCGATCAAGAAGTGGTGCGTGCTGTGCACTTTTGTCGATAGGTGATTGCTAAATGTAGTAGGGCGTTTGACGACGAACTTGGCTGTCAGGTCATGGAGAGCCTCTTTGGCGCCAAAGACTTGCTTGAACCGATCAAATCCGCTGGATTCTTTGGTCATCTTCCATTGACCCTGGAGCAGACTGTGCCAGTGTTCCGTGGTACCTGGGTGTTTCGTGATCCAAACGTCTCCGCTCCTCAGCCTGCTGCCGCACCTTTCCGCCACGCAGGAAGGTTTGCTGTTGCGCAGCAGCATGCCCCTTCTTCTGTAGCAACATCGTCTTCGCCGGCCACCAGCCTGTTCGTCGTTCAAGTAGATTGGACCGATGACGAAAAGGGCTTGTACGAGAAGACGGATACGCGGTTTTACAAGTTGGCACCGGGCAAGAACGCACCCAAAGTCAACATGGAAATCAACGTATTGGAGCTGGCAGTGTAGGAAATGACCCCCACCCAAGGCCATGGCTAGGAACTAACAGTGAGTAGGAGTAGAGGATGGACCTTTGCCCTGGAATCCTTGATCCCTGTTTCTCGACAGCTGGTTTCCCCGGCACTGGTGGGCTTTGCCAAAAGCGTGAGCATGCCGCCCAAGTACAACATCACGTCCAAGGAGAGTTTCGCCCGCTGGGAGCCCACTCCGACCATCCAGCGGTACCTCACGAATCATCGTCTCGACAAGATTTATTCCTTTGGCCTTCGAAACACGTGCTACAAACTGGAAGCCACGGCCATGTGGTACCCACGGCAACAGAAGACGCCCGTCTGGGGCCTGGCCGTCCGCCATGTGCAGTGGGCCACGTACCTCGCGGAGCTGGAGCGCCTCCCCATGGGCAACAAGGCCGGCTGGGGCGATCTCGTGACCACGTTTCTGCCAGAGGACGGCCAGATGTCGGCTCCAGCCGTGGTTGATGGCGACGGCAATCAAGAAAAAAAGACAGGGAAGGCAACGCATGCTGATGAAGCCGTGGCGAGCTCGCACCATGGGATTCGCCTTTTGGGGGAAAAGCTGATACAGATTTCCACGGTTGTTAGCTCTGCCACGGGTGGTGGTGTTATCTCTTCAGGATTAGGGTGGATGGAGTGACGAGTGAGGTGGATTGGCAGGTTCGCTGTTGCCAAGGAGGTTGACGGAGGATGGGAGATGGAATGAGCTTGCGGTCGGTGTACTTGACACATGCTTATTCACCGGATACCTCTTCCAGGCCTGGAGGCGCTGTCTCTCAGCATGCTTCGAGCCTTCCTGTAGCCATGGAACCCATTCTCAACCTCCTCCCTCCCCTCTCTTTTCTGCTCCTACGAAAAAAAGCCTCCCTCCCTTTCAACCTGCCTTGCCTTTGACCTCGACCCCCTCCTCTTCCTGCTGCTGCTGCTGCTGCTGCCCCAAAACCTTGACCCTAACCACCTCCTCCACAACCCTAACATTCTGCGCCTTGGCCTGCACCACGCCCTCGAGCTCGCGCAAGCTCTCCCCAAGCTCGCGCACCTTGCGCTCGTAAAACGCGCGCGCATCCCCTACCCCTTTCTCCACAAAATACCCCGTCCCCACATCCACCAGCACCCGCTCGCTGTCCGCCAGCCGGCCCGGCACATAGAGCGACGCCGTCAGCGGCACGAGCAGCGGCTTCGCGGCCGTGCTGGCGGTCAGCCCTGCGGCCAGCGACGCGAGGCAGTCGCGGAACTGGGACTGGGCGCTGCGCAGGGACTGGAAGGACGTGGAGAGGTGGGTGAGTTCGGCGTCGAGTTGGGCTTTGAGGTCTTGGAGTTGCGGGAGGG
>Ga0182211_1000201_pt1 | contig 18534 bp, 24 predicted proteins | sample G5R1MG_20_FD_129660 | JGI IMG/M metagenome (GOLD analysis project Ga0182211, IMG submission 129660) | Switchgrass phyllosphere microbial communities from Michigan, USA - G5R2_MAIN_03OCT2016_LD1 MG | ecosystem: Host-associated > Plants > Phyllosphere > Phylloplane/Leaf | place: USA: Michigan... | reverse complement strand
CTTACGGCGAAAGGGATCGGCCGGATCGAGGGCGGCCAGCTTGTGGGCGAGCTGGCGAAGGGAGCCGCACAGCTGGTTGTACTTGCGGTAGTCGTCGCGGCCCTGGATGGCGTAGCGGCGCATAACGGCGGCCTCGCGGTGGCCATTGTCGGACTTGTAGGTGGTGAAGTCAACCTTCTTGAGCAGCTTCTGCTCATGGTGCTTGAGTTTGCGGGGCATGGCGTCGGTATGCACAAAGCTGGGTGAGGTGGAGAGTAGAGTGCGCTTGGGGAAGACGAGCATTTTGCCCGGCACGCTAGGGCTGCTTGCGTGCTAGCGTGCATGGCGATGACGGATTTGACTCCTGCCCTGCAACGCCCTCCCGCGCCACACGCGCCGCACGATGCCGGCCGTCCACCTTCTCGACTACGTCGCCGGCAATGTCCGCTCGTTGGCCAATGCCATCGAGAAGGTCGGCTACACGGTCCAGCTGGTCACCTCGCCCGCAGATGTGGCCTCGGCAGAGAAGCTCATCATCCCCGGCGTCGGCCACTTCGGCCACTGCCTCACCCAGCTCGCCCAGGCCGGCTACCTGGCCCCCATCCGCCAGCACATCGCCGCGGGCAAGCCGTTCATGGGCATCTGCGTTGGCCTCCAGGCCCTGTTCGAGGGCTCCGACGAAGACCCACACGCCGCCGGCCTGGGCCTGATCCCCGCCCGCCTGCGCCGCTTTCAGGCCACGGACAAGAGCGTGCCGCACATCGGCTGGAACAGCGCTACCACCTCGCACACAGGCGCCGCCACCGCGTCGCTCTACGGGCTGCGCCCGGGCGCCAAATACTATTATGTCCACTCGTACGCCGCGCCCTATAACGAGGGCCAGCTAGAGGCCTTGGGTTGGAGCGTCGCCACGGCGCGCTATGGTGACGAGCAGTTTGTCGGCGCCGTGGCCAAGGACAACGTCTTCGCCACCCAGTTTCACCCCGAGAAGAGCGGCGCCGCGGGACTGCGCGTCCTCAAGGCCTTCTTGGACGGCACGCGGACGCAACCGCTGTCCGAGACGTCGATTGTGTCGGCTGGTGAAGGGCTCACACGGCGCGTGATTGCCTGTTTGGACGTGCGGACGAATGACCAGGGCGATCTTGTTGTCACCAAGGGCGACCAGTACGACGTGCGCGAGAAAGAGGGCACCGGCAACCAGGTCCGCAACCTCGGCAAGCCGGTGGACATGGCCAAAAAGTACTACGAGCAGGGCGCCGACGAGGTCACCTTCCTCAACATCACCTCCTTCCGCAACTGCCCGGTCGCCGACACCCCCATGCTCGAAATCCTGCGCCGAACAAGCGAGTCCGTCTTCGTCCCCTTGACCATCGGCGGTGGTATTCGCGACACTGTAGACACCGACGGCACGCAAGTCTCTGCCCTTGCCATTGCAACCATGTACTTCCAATCTGGCGCCGACAAAGTAAGCATCGGCTCTGACGCTGTCCTTGCAGCCGAAGACTATTATGCCCGCGGCTGCACCCTTTCCGGCACCACAGCCATTGAAACAATCTCCGCCGCCTATGGCAACCAAGCCGTCGTCATTAGTGTCGATCCGAAGCGAATCTATGTCGCCTCGCCCACCGCAACCCCCCACTATACCCTTCCAACCGCCACGCCCGGCCCCAACGGCGAGCAGCACTGCTGGTACCAGTGCACCATCAAAGGCGGGCGCGAGGGCCGCGACCTCGATGTTCGTCAACTCGTCACCGCCGTCGAGGCCATGGGGGCCGGCGAAATCCTGCTCAACTGTATAGACAAGGACGGCAGCAACGCCGGCTTTGACCTCGAGCTCATCAACGACGTCAAAGCCGCTATTCGCATCCCCGTCATCGCGAGCAGTGGCGCAGGCCACCCGCGTCATTTCGAAGATGTCTTTGCGCGCACTACGACAGATGCCGCCTTGGGCGCTGGCATGGTGAGTGGTCCAGCCTAGTTTCTTTTTTTTTCTACTCGCCGTGTAATCTACTAACGCATGGATGTTCCAGTTCCATAGAGGCGAATACACAGTCAAGCAGGTGAAGCAGCATTTGCAGCAATGCGGCCAGCTGGTACGACCGTACGAAGACAACGACGACGACATGTAAACGGCGTGGTTTACCATTCTGGAATCCCGTCTCTTCTTGTTACATAGCTCTTGTCTATACATACACCCCCTCTTCGACCTCATTCTTTACCAGCGCCCTCCCCCTCCCCGTCGTTTCCAGTAAACATCGTTTCCTGCGTACTCCAAAGCTCGCTATATAATCCCCCACGCTCCATCAGCTGCTGATGGGTCCCGCTCTCTGCGACCGCGCCATCCCGCAGCACAATAATGATATCGGCGTCGTAAATGGTGCGCAGCCTGTGTGCAACAAAGACGGACGTGCGCTGCTTTTCCTTGACCAGCGAGTTGATGTGGGATAGGAGCGCTTGCTCCGTGTGCGTGTCAAGCGCCGAGGTCTGCGCGTGCTCACGTTAGCAGTGTTCGATGGGAAAAGAAGACGGGTAAGGTTAATTTCATGGCACATACCGCCTCGTCGAAAAACAGCAGTGGCGGGTCTTTGAGGATAAGCCGTGCAACTGCCAACCGCTGCTTCTCGCCGCCAGAAATCATCATGCCCCGTTCCCCGACCATGGTTTCGTAGCCATCGGGGAACGACTCGATCGTAGTGTGGATATGCGCGCGCCGCGCCGCCTCGTGGACTTGCTCCATGCTCGCGTCTAGGTTACCGTAGTGAATGTTGTGGCGGATAGTGTTGTTGAAGAGAGGCGTATCCTGTGGGACGACGCCAATGGCTCTGCGCAGACTCTGGAGCGAGACGGAGCGGATGTCCTGGCCGTCGAGCAGGATGCGGCCGTTCTGTGCGTCGTACGAGCGGAATAGGAGGCGTAGGATGGTGGATTTGCCGCATCCCGACGGCCCCACGATGGCAACTTTTTTGCCGGCGGGAATGGTCAAATTGAGGTTTTGCAGAATGGGGCGGTCGGGCCGGTAGGCAAAGGTTACGTTTTGGAATTGGATTTGACCGCCTCCGGGGGCGAGAGCGAGGGGTGGCGCGTTAGGCTTGTCGTGCACGGCAACGTTTACTTTTTGCAGGTTGAAGAGAGTTTCCATGTCGAGCAGGGATTGGCGTAGCTCGCGGTACATGGAGCCGAGGAAGTTGAGGGGCACCGAGAGCTGGAAGACAAGCTGGTTGACCATGACGAGGTCGCCGACGGAGAGCTGGCCGGTTGCAACGCCATTGGCGGCCAAGTACATCATGGCAGTGAGGGCCGAGGAGAAGATGATGTTTTGGCCCGAGTTGAGAAAGGCGAGCGAGGTGGCGACTTTGATGGAGGCTTTTTCGTAGTCTTTGAGGGCGGCGTCGTAGCGGCCGACTTCGTAGCGCTCATTGTTGAAGTATTTGACGGCTTCGTAGTTGATCATCGAGTCAACGGCTACGGTGGCGGCTTTATTGTCGGCAGCGTTGGCTTGCTTGCGGAACTTGGTGCGCCACGAGGTGGTGAGGATGGTGAAGGCTGAGTAGGCCGTCATGGTGACGCCGGTGATGGCGGCGAACTGCCAGCCGTATTGGTAGGTCAAGATGCCGCAGACGAGGGAGATTTCCAAGGCGGTGGGGACAATGTGGAAGACCATGGAGGTCAGCAGGAAGCTAATTCCCTTGGTCCCTCGATCAATGGCACGGGTCAAGCCTCCCGTCTGTCGCGAGAGATGGAAGCTCAGGTCCAGGTTCAGCAAGTGGGCGTAGACACTGCACGCGACCTTGCGTATGGCCTTTTGTGCCACACTCGCAAACACGGCATTGCGCAGCTCCTGAGAGACGGTTGCGCCGATGCGCGTCACGCCGTCTACATCACTCAGTCTCCGTCACGGGCGTAGCTTGCGCCATGGCGGCGCTGGAAGTGGCGACGAGATGGGCTGGTGCGGGGGGCTTACATGCAACGATCATGGAGCCCGCCACAGTTGCGGCTGTCCCGCCCACGGCGAGGAAGTCGATGTTCATGGCATCGACAATGTTCTTGAAGTAAAAGGGGACCTGGACATTGAGCAGCTTGGCGCCGACCAGCAGCCCGACGCTCAGCCCGACGCGCAGACGTGTGCCCAGGCTGTCCCTGGGCCAGAGATAATGCGACATTTCCTTCATGATGGCCCAGTCGGCCTTGCGCTGCTCGCGATGCGTCAGCGTCGGTTCCTGAAGCAGCGCATCGCCCTTGACGGCGCGGGGCGTCGTCGCGGCCGGCCGCTGTCCATGTGCGGTTTTTCTGTGCAGCGGCGACGAAGTGAAGACGCGGAGGCCGTGGGCGACGGCGGGTGGGCGCACGCCCGCGAGGCGACGGCGGCAGCAAGTGCGGGCGAGGGCGGTCGAATACATGGCACGCCTTCACATGTTCGACAATGGGGGCGAGAGGGCGTGGCTTCAACGGCCGATTGTGCAATGCGGCCGTGCGATGCCGTGCTTGGAGGGGGGGAACGTGAGCACCGTGAGCACCCAAAAGACGGTTGCCGTTGCTGATCTAGCGGGGCCGAAGTATTTCCGGCTCGCTGACTAAGTAAGTTACCCACGTAACGAGGTAACAATACATCATGGCCTGTCAAGCTCGAAGCTCGCTAGCGCACCTGCAGGATCCATATCGACCAAGTACAGTACGACCTGGTGCGTAGTACTTCGTCCTGCGTCGAGCCGAGCAAGGCGCCCTCTGACCGCCCTCGCCATGCTTCGCCCGGCTGCGTCGCCCTGGAAAGGCGTCGCCCACGGCGCGCGCACTGCGACCGCGCGCCGCATCAACATTGCGGCCTCTGCTTCTGCCACCGAGCCGGCGCTGGAGCCGCAGACCAACCTGGACAGCGCGTCGATACCCACGGCGTCTCCAGGTGTGTCTGCATACAACGAACACACGGCCGGCTGCTGATTCGACCAGACGCCCGCTTCGACGTCCTCGGCACGCCCTTCTCCCTCCTCTCCGTCTCCCTCTCCGCCTCCCAGACGCTCTACACCCGTCGCGGCACCCTCGTCTCGCTCAGCGGGAAGCCCGAAAACACCCTATCCACCCTCTCCGTTCTCGAGCCCATCCGGCGCGCCCCCGTCGGCATTCCCTTTCTCTACCAAAAAATCTCTTCCACCAGCCCCGTCACCGCCCTCATCTCCACGAAGTCGCCCATCTCGAGCATCGTCTCGGTCAACCTCGATGGCCGCCAGGACTGGCTCATTAGCCAGCGTCAGGCCCTGCTTGCCTGGACCGGCCATAGCCTTACCCTGAAGCCTCAGTACAACGCAAAGCTGGGCCTTGCCCACTGGGGCAATACCTACGTTACCGGTCGTGGTCTGATGGCGCTTGCTGGCAGTGGCCAAATTTATCAGGTGCAGATCAAAGAGGGCGAAACCTATGTCGCGCATCCCAGGCACGTCGCTGACTACCATGAAATGATGGTAGTCCGCTAACACGTCCCAGTAACGTTGTAGCGTACACCGCATCCTTGACACCGCCACAGCCCTTCCGCTTCAAGTCTTCCAACCTGCGCCTACAGGTTCCTGATCTTGGCTTCGGTACGCTGGTCCAGAAGGTGCGCTTCTTCAGAGTCATGAGCGAGACGGTCACATGGAAGGCGCTGGCATCTACATACCATACTCTGAAGACCTGGCTGCGCAAGACCATCTGGGGCGATCGAGTGAGTGCCCCTCTCGATATGGCTCACTTCTTTCGCTAATATTTACCCCAGTTATTCCTCCGATTCGAAGGTCCCACTACGATGCTCCTGCAGTCACGCAGCGCGCGCATCAGCGATGCATTAACCCTACGGGACGTCGACGAAATCGCAGACAGCGCTCCTGGCGCTGTCAACGACGCCGTCTCCCGTAAAATCAGCCGAGAGATCAAAGAGATAGACTCGGCGAGTAGCCAAAGTCCGGCCCGCAACAACACCGAGACACTGCGATATGCCACAATCAAGGACGGCAAGACAGAATTCGATAAATCTTGCGTCTGATGCACCATTGTATAATAGTCAGCATCACATGATGCTCTGTACGATTTAGCGGGGAGTCAAATATCTCGGTTGGGCTGGTTGTTGCATCAATTCCATGGGTGCCATGGTCGAGATCGAACTCGACATGAACTCAACTTGAACAATGCATTGTGACTCGGTACCACCGGATCAATTCGCAGCGCGACCAGGCATCCCCATGTCCCATCGTCCCCTTCCTTTCCCCGAAGTATGTTTACTGACAAGGCCCACTATGTCAGCAACATGTTCAAACAACCTTGGAAAGAACAGTTTCAAAGACTTGGCATACGTCATGTTTCAGACCACACTCGTGCGCCGTGTATTGATTATATCACACGTCTATTCCCAGTCCAGCCCTCTCAATTCCAAGCTCGACGCTCAGCACAAAGTCTCCTCCTTTTCTTCCTTCTCACACCACGTTGTCTCTCGCATCGCCTCCCCGCTCCACCTCCTGCCGACAGACACCGCGTCCGGGCAACACAAAGAATCATAGAAATCAACGACGCCAGGCCGGAAAAAACAGCCGCCAGAATAACAAGAACAAAAGAAGTAAACAATGTGCATCATGCGCACCTACGAGACTCGTGGCCGCACCGTAATTGAGCCGCCGCCGCGCCGCGGAAACTACACTTCTCATCACCCTGCCGGGGTCATGCGCTTGCCACGCGAGTGGCGGCGTAGCGAGAGTGTGAGTGTGGTTGATATTGGAGGGTATGTTTTTCGTCTCTCTCTTTCTTTCTCTCTCTCTCTCTCTCTCTCTCTCTCTCTTACTATTCTTGCATTCAACTTTAATTTTTCATCCTTTTCTTTTGAGCCGTGGTACACATGGTGATTGCGATGCTGATTCCCTTCTCTTTTTCAATAAATAGACGCTCGCGATCGCGAGTCCGTGCCATCGAATACTACGAAGAGCCGCGCCGTAGTACCACGACTAGAGAGCGCAGTGTGAGTCGCAGGCGCATCAGCGATGTCGAGATCAGGCATCCGAGGGGTAGTTTTGTGGATGAGAGGATTGTAAGGAGGAGTGTTAGTCGGGTTAGACATTGAGTGTTTTTTCTTTGGCAGAAGATAGCGGGATGTGGTAACGAATAGGTGCGTGCATGGAATGGACGGATATACAGCACTCACTTTCAGGACACTCACAGAGAATAGCAATGCACCATGTCATCCACGACAAGCCTGCCTTTATACAGCTCCAGCCGTCGGATTCATCCATACGTGAACTTAGATTGTCATCCCTGACCGTCAGAAGAGGGAGTCGCAGCTTAAGAAATCATTCACAACAGCACTCCTCGCTGTGGTGTTGAGATATGGCGACTTGTGAATTTAGCACTTGAAGGCAGGAGCTAGATTGTGCGTTTTGGGGCGCATGCCTCGTCGCTACTTGATTGTCCGGATCTTGGAACTGCGACGCATTGAGACCCGCGGTTCCTGGAAAGAAGCGAGGAATTTGAATGGAGTAGGGTTTTCTCTACAATTCTACCTTTGGGGGCTCGACACGGGAAGGCCAAGTTTCCTTCAACAGGCGGCTCATTACGTCTATTTCCCTAGTAGTGCGCTTGCCACGGGTACATACGAGCCAGATGTGATGTCTTGCAGGACGGGTGTGCCGTTTGGCTGCCAGCCGAGTTTCTTCCGCGCCTTTGCTCCCGAGGCCCTGTTTTCCGCGCGGAGAAACCAGGCGATGTTTTCTCCGAATTTGGCAAAGGCATCGTCGTAGGTGATGTCCTTGTCGGGCACACCGACAGAGGCATTAATGGCGCCGAATAGGGCGCCCATGGTGACTTCGGTCTGCGAGCCGGCATGGAAGACCTCGCCCGCCTCGCCTTTCTCAACGGCTAGCAACACAAGGCGGACGGCGTCGTCCACGTGCACGGTTGTCGTACGGTTCGCGCCGCCGTTCACCGTGGGAAGCCCGCCCATGTTCTTCGCCATTCCCATGAAGCGCGCAATACCACTGCCGCCACGGCCATAGGTAAACGGAGCGATGCGGACGACCATGACGCGAACACCTCTTTCTTTTGCCTGGGCGAGGGCATAATTCTCGGCTTGGATACGCACGTTGAGATGGCTGGGTTCGGGAAGAGCCTCTTCGTGGGTCTCGTTTCCATTCGGATCGGCTTATGCGGACAGAGTACCCGACGTGGTAACGAGGGGCTTCTTGGTGTCGACTAGGCCATCGCAAATTGCGTCGACGGCAGCGTTGTCGACCGGGAGCGCGTCCTCGTACTTGCCCTAGCCAAAGACATAGGCGGTGGCTAGGTTGATGACCGCATCGGCCTCTTTACTTTCGCGTCGGAGCACGGCCAGGGAGCTGAGATCGCCACGAATGGGTTCAGCACCCAGTTTGCGTAGTTTTTCGTCGCCGTTTTCACTGCGAGAGAGAGCGTGGACCTAGGTGTGGGAGTTATGATCAGTCAGGGCATCCAAGGTACACTGAGCCGCGGTCGTGCGATATCAAAGTTTTAGAAAGAGGAAGATGTGACGACTGACCTGGTAACTGCCAGTGACTGCAAGCTAACAAATAGCCGTCCAGGACTCATGTTTGATGATCTGCAGGCTGTAGTTTAGTGAGGGGCTAAAAGTAAGCGGTAGTAGCTACAAAAGGGAGAAGTGCTGGCAGTTAATAGTAAGCCGAGCCGCAGTCTGATTTCCCTGGTCCTTTGTTACACGCTTCCTTCTCCTGACCCTCACAAAGCCGGGGCGTCAGGAAGTAAGCACGGCATTAGGAAGTCAGCAAAGACTCAGACTCCGACACTCCGACACTCCAATACCCGATCGTCCCGACACCTTTGCGCTGACCTCCGGTGACTTGGACTTTGGTATCCGCATGTACTCCACCGTACGCCGGTACTAGCCCCCAAACGACAACTCGTGTGTGGAACAAGAAGGTAGAACCGATCTGGGTAGTAGTGCCTCGCTATGGCAGTATGACGGACTCACTACGACTACCGAATTCAATTCAACAAGCAGAGAGATCCAAGCTCGACATCCGCGGATGGTTGTCCCTCAAGACGACGACCTGGTCGGCAATGAGGTCTCCCATGTCTCACCATCTTCCTCCGTCTCCTCCAAAGCCGGCACCGGTAAATCCAAAAGGTTCAGTTCCCCCACGACGTCCTTGAACACTGGTATTTCATATACCTCGAGAAACCACTCCAACACCCGTGGATACTTGTCCCTCAGCATCGCATGGAACACCATGACACCGAACACCATCGTGCCCGCTGTGAACGGGTCTGCGAGCGTCATCTGGTCGGCGACCAGGTACCTGTTGTGCTCCAGGTGCCCTTCCAGCAGCTTCAAGTCTGCGTGCAGCGCGCAGAGACAATCCTGCGTGTTCTTGCGCACGACAAGGGGCAGGCCAAGGCGCGGCAGGATGATGCCGCCAATGGCAGGGAGGAGGTCGGAATTCGCGAACGACAGCCATTTGAGAATCGAGTAGTAGTCATTGCGGGCGCTGCCGAGAAGAGCCGATTCCGGCGCCTGCGAACCAACTATTCAGACGGTCATGGGGCTGCGGGTCAGCAGCGGAGGGGGGCAAGTCAACGCACCGTAGAGAAGAATCGCCGTGCATTCGGTTAGAAGGAAGCCATCGGACCCGACGAAGACGGGGACTTGGCACAGTGGATTGAGTTTTTTGAGTGTTTCCTGGTCTTGTGGGTTGTTTCTGTCAATGTAGATGGTGTTGAGTTTAACGCCCAGGGATTCTGCCACTGCGATAATGGCAAAGGATCGCGGGTTGGGCTGTTGGGCTGTCAGTCAAATCATATCCCACACTACCTGTTGAGAAGTTAAGTAATATACATTATGTGTGTAAAGTGTGCCGAATGACATGATGCCTGTATCGTTGTCGATGTGGTAGGAATGTACAAGATTTATGGCAAGGTTTTGGGTTTGCGAACATGAACACATACGTTCAAAGAATAGCATATAGATGTACAGGACTGATCTTACCATGGCATCGGTGCTCGGGCATCACAGTGTCTTCGACCGAGGCCCGCGACTCTTCCGAGATCCAATCCTGGTATATCTCGATTAGAGAATATTTGGAGATATTCTTTGAGCAGCCTCTATCAAACGGTTCCTAGATTCTTAGATAAACGAGGGGGCGACAATACATTTTGGATGAAAAGACTACGTGTGACGCCTGATTTACTCAATCTAACCATCTAATCATCTCTATGCATACATGACTCCCACATTATGTCTACCCTCGCATCACATGATGGAATACCATTTCTTCTCCTTTTGACGGATTTCGAATGCCACTTTTCCATCTTCCGCCAGCTTATTCAATACCTCGCCCATCAGCGGCTCGATTGCCATCTGACGTACCTCCCGATCCATCCCATCGCCATGCATGATGCCAACTAGTTGCTTGACCGTAACGCTAGCTTTTCCGCCGGGGCCACGGATCTGGGCCAGGGTGCTCAGCACCTGCGTCTCGCGTCGTGTCTTTGCTTTCAGCTCCAAATCAATTTTGCGCTGGAGATCTGGAATCACCACGCCGTGCGCAGGATATCCCACTGTGCAGTTGTGCGACTGCATCAATCGTAGTGAATCGAGCCAAACGCTCAGTTGTTCCACTGCAGCAGTGCCATGCCCCAAGACATTGTCGCCTGTAAACATTGCCATTTCCTCTTCGAGTATAAAGCACGTGTGGTCCTCGGCGTGGCCTGGCGCATGAACTGCCCTTAGCGTAGCACCCTCAGCCTGGAAGACACTGCCGTTGGGTATAGGTTGTTGGCTCTTGCTAGGCATGTTCTTGTAAATCGACGGCTTGAGGTGTGGATACATGCGCAAAAGATCCGGCACGCCTCCAGTATGATCACCGTGCCAGTGTGTAAGGAGGACGTGCGAGAGCGTGATGTTCGAATCAGCAAGCGTGGAAGATATTAGAGCTGCCCATTCGGGGATGCCTTGACTGGTGTCAATGAGAATTCTCTCAGAGCCTGTGCCAATGATATAGGTGTTTGTTCCTTGGAGAGTAAATTTGCCGGCATTCTGGCCTAGGATGCGGATAACTCGTGAGCTGAGAACTTCAACGTCTGCAATAGCTGGGAGGCGTGACAGCTGCGTTTCAAGATAGTCTTCAAATGCGCAAATATTGAGGGCCTTGTTGATTTGCTTGTAGCCGCCCTTATGCTTGTCGGTGTAGCCTCCCTTATGCTTGTCGGTGTAGCCTCCCTTATTGTCGGAAGGTGGCGGAGCGGTTGCGGTATTGGCGGGTGGAGCCATGTAGCAGCACGAGGAAGATGTTTGTTTCTGCTGGACAAGAACACTACACTCCGAGGAACATCACAAAAGCCTTAGCTAAATGAAAGATTGGGCATCGGAGAACACTGAGGAGAAATCTTCTCGGATCGGGGCGGACTGATGAATCTACTACCGGGATCCGGAACTCGGGATATGTAAGATCGCTCACGTGGCAGTGTGTATAGAAATCGGGCAAGACACGAGGTTTGCTCTGGTTCCACTGGCTCAATTCCATATCAATTCCACATGGCTCCACACGCGATTGCGATAGAGGCTGCAGGCGACAAACATGAGTTCGATGTCGGACACTGGGCACGCTCCATCGATGGAAAGGTCATGCCAAAGAGGTCGTCAAGCACAGGCATTGATGTGCTGATCGTGGGAGCTGGCATGGGTGGACTCACAGCGGCACTGGAGTGCTGGCGCAAAGGACATAATGTCGTGGGAATTCTGGAACGCAATAACGGCCCCGTTTACACTGGCGACATCATCGTCATGCTTCCCTCGGCATTGTCGGTGGTGAGAAATTGGCCTGACATGCAACGTGACATGGACGTTGAGCAGGTCGACGCAGAGGTGAATTACGAGACGCATCGCGGTGAGAGGATCTTTGGGCCCACGGTGCCCTCGTACAATGACCCTGAGCACCGAAACGAGCGTGAGGCAAGTGGGGAAAGGGGATTTGTTGCACCGGCGCAAATTCGAAGCAAGTTCTACCGCATGTTGCTGCGCCAGGTTGCTCGTCTTGGCTTCACGATCGAGTATGGCAAGGTGGTGCGCGACTACTTTGAAGACGAACGCGCGGGCAAGGGCGGCGTGGTGCTCCAGAACGGACAGTAAGTACGCTTGGCTTCGTTTGAGAATGTTGATCAGTAGTGACCTCTTCCCTTTAGGGTGCGGCTAGCGGACATCGTCGTTGCGGCTGACGGGCTGAGGTCGCAGTCAGGGCTGCTGATTCACGGTCGACAGACGGCACCCAGGTCCAGTGGCATGTCGATATACCGTACTGCGTATCCAAAAGATGTGGCCATGCGAGATCCGGTGGTGCGGGAGCGGTGGGGCAACAAGCCCCCCGTGTGGGAGTACTGGCTGGGCCCGGGCATGTACATGGGCGTCTTCATCTCGGACGAGCTGGTCACATGGGGTTTTACCGTAATGGATGGCCAGGGGGAAGCGACAGAGACGTGGGAGCCGGACACCGATCCTGAAGAGATTGTCCAACACCTACTCAAGGTGCCGGACTGGAGCCCAGCCATTCTCGCGTTGGTGCGCACGGCTCCACGCGGCGTGGTCCACTGGCCTCTGCTTTGGCGCGACCTCCAGCGCGAGTGGGTTTCCAAAGGCGGCCATGTCGTGCAGGTCGGTGATAGTGCCCACACCTTCACGCCCACGTCTGGCAACGGGGCGACACAGGCCCTCGAAGACGCCGCCACGCTTGCCGCTTGCCTTGAGCTGTCGGGCCGCGGTGGCATGGATACAGGGACCAAGATCTACAACCTGCTTCGCTACGAGCGTGTTAGCTGTGCCCAAAAAATGACTTTTGTCAACGCACAGCTCAAGACGGCCACCGACTGGGAAGCCATCGCCGAGGACCCGGCCAAGGTGCGTACACGCTTCCCCAAGTGGATCTTCAGCCACGACCCGGAAGGCTACGTGTACGAAAAGTACGGTCAAGCGTTCAGACACGTGGTAAGCGGGGCCAAGTTTGTCAATTCCAACGTGCCCCCGGGGCATAATTGTGTGCCATGGACAATGGACGAGGTGACGGCGGCGATGAGGGCAGGGAAGCGCGTTGAGGACTTTCTGGATGGCGACTGGTCATGAGGGGCGGATTATGTAATGCGGCGATTCTGCAATGGCATCGATTATGTAATGACTGACTAACCGAGACATGTCCGAGTTCCTCTTCGCCCCAACGCCCCACCGACCGCCATCGTCCCGTCTCACACAGTCTGGAAATTCCTCGATACCCCGGGCTGGATTGCCTCAACCGCCTTGACCAGCTCGCTCGCCACCCGCTCCTGCCCCTCCCGACCGGCTGCATCGGTCACCAGCGCACTGGGCTCTTCCATGGTGCAATCGCTCAAGTACTTGCCGTGCGTCTCCCTACCCGATGCACCTGCATGAACCAGCGTCCTACTGCCGACTTCCGTCGAGCGCGCCACCACCAGCCGGAAGAGCCAGAACCCCCAGCCGGTGGCCTCACGTGCCAGCTCCGACCAGCACAACCCTGGATTGACGATGTTGATGGTCACAGGGAACTCGCTGGCGGGATGGTGATGGGCAATGGCGCGCACCAGCAGCAGCTGCACGAGCTTGGATACGGGGTACTGCTGTGACCAGTACTGCTTGCATGTCTTCTCGTCGGAGAGCGCAGTCAGAATTTGGCCATCCGGAGCAGAGCGTTGGGGAAACGTGGTGTGCTCGTAGGCCGCCGACCCCGTGATGGTGAATGTGGGCCGGGTGTTGAACCGAGCGGCCGTTTCCCGCATCTTCGGCATCATGTTGGCCATGAGGAGGGCTGTGGAGATGGCGTTGACGGCTATGCCTTCTTCGTGCCCATTGACCTGGTGGTACTGGGCTCGGACCACACCCGCATTGGCGATGAAGATGTCGACGCGGTCCAACTCGGCTTCGGCACGGCTCGCAAACGACTGCACGCTGCCGTAGTCTCTCATGTCCAGCTTCCAAACGTGGATGTTGTCGAGTCCGGTGGTGCGCACAATGTCCTCCTTAGCTGCCTCGCCCTTGTCGACGCTGCGTACTGCGAGGATGAGCTGGCTGGCGCCCAAACGCGCATAGTGGCGGGCTGCTTCCTTGCCGAGGCCAACATTACTGCCCGTAACGATGACCGTCTTTCCACGGAAGCTGCCCTTGGGATAGGGCGGCGTTCGGAAGAACTGGCTGTACAAGAAACCCATGGCCGAGGAGGGCGGGGGGTTCCAGGGGATGATGGGACAGAAGAGCAGCACACTGAGCAAAGAAGCGTGGTGGAGCAGCTTTCGCCTCGCGACGAGATTCCAGAAGGCAAGATTCTACCGCCGACCAGGACAGCCAGGGCGGCCCATGGCTTCAAATGAAGCATGTGTCGCACTGGGTTGCGGCATGAGCGGGGCTTGCCTCTAACCTCCGTCCCACAGGCTCGCAACCTCGCAACCGACACCCGCGGCGAACGACGGCTGACGGATGGACACATAGGCACGCTTGTCTACGTGTCTGCTGGTGGCACGGACATGGCATGCAGTACTGAGTTGCTACACTCCGGCGTCGCGACCAGCGATCCCGCTCCGAGTCACGAGCATTCGCCCGACCCGAGTCACGTGCCCATCCACACCCACCACGCACTGTCTTGACGCCGTCTCGACGTGTATGAAAGGCGATGCCGCATGCAGCCCTTTGGCTCACTGCCTGCAGTCTTCGCCATCCTACACGCTGCCATGCCTACCTACGCTATTCTCGGCGCCACGGGCAACTGTGGTACAGCATTAATACAGACCCTTCTGAAATCCCCCGACAATAAGATCCACGCCTACTGCCGCAATGCCGCCAAATTACACAGACTGGTTCCCCAGGTCGTCGATAACAAGCACGTCCAAGTCTTTCCCGGCAGCATTACGGATGTCGGCCTCATGGAAGCCTGCGTGCGCGATACCCAGGCCGTCTTCATGGTGGCCACGACCAATGACAATATTCCTGCATGTCACGTCAGCCAGGTGAGATGGCGCATCGAAACCCACCACTGACCGCATTTGCTCACCCATTCCTTTGCGCCCCTCAGGACAGCGCCGCCGCCGTGATTGCCGCGCTGGAGAAGATCAAAGCAAAAGCCTCGCCTGGCGTCAAGCTTCCTACGCTCGTGCTTCTCAGCTCGGCCACGATTGATCCGCACCTGAGCCGCCACATGCCCTCGTGGTTTCGTCCCATCATGCTCACGGCGGCGTCCTATGTCTATGAAGACCTCCGAATCGCCGAGAAGATGATGCGCGCCGAATCATCGTGGCTGTCCTCGGTTTTCATCAAACCTGCCGGTCTTTCCCCTGATATCGCTCGTGGACACCAATTGACGCTCGATGAAGAGGAGAGCTTCATTAGCTATCTTGATCTCTCCGCAGGCATGATTGAGGCGGCCCAGGACCCCGAGGGCCGCTATGAGGGGCAAAATGTGGGCGTTGTAAATGCCGAAAGGGGAGTCGGTGCCAGGTTTCCCTCAGGCACCCCCCTGTGTATCTTGATGGGGCTGGCGAGGCACTTCTTCCCGTGGCTCCATCCTTATTTGCCCACAACCGGGCCTACTTAGAGACAGAAAAATAGTCACATTTCGTCGAGAAAAGTTCCCGTCCGTCCACCAGAGGCGCAAGGGCGACAGCGACTCTCTTGCCTTGCGTAGTCGTGACGCTATTTGCTTGCACTGATTTGCTACAAAAAGCACAGCCATCTACTGAGCGACCAGATCCGGCCTCTTCCACGGCTGCTCAAAACCAGTGAAGGGCACCCACTTGAGATCCGTAGGCCGATCTTTGGTCGTGTCCTGGCACATGCGGGCCAGCCTGAGCCACATGTCTCCCTTCATCGGAAAGTAATCGCTATACTCGCCCTGCTGGAACCTTTTCGCCGCATCTTCTCCGTTCTTCAAGGCACGGAGGAACTTGGCCGCATGCCCGTCATCATGCTCCTTGATCACCGCATCAAAGAGCTCATCCCATCCCATCCCATCGCTCTCGGGAGACGAATAGCCAGCGATGGCGCTGCCGTCGAGCACCGCACATCCAGAAACCGCGTACCAAGCCAAATCCAGACGGGCCTTCCATTCCACAAGGCGCACGCGGTCCTCCAGTCGGATCCAATCCTGCTTAATGAAGACGGAGAAGAAGATAGCACTGGTGACACAGTGCATGTAGAAGAAGTCAATCTTGATCGTGCCCTGTGTCTTCCTCTTGGCCTGTGCCGCGCCCGCAAAATACGCACACGTGCTGATCATCTCGGCGGTGCGGCGCGCCAGATGTTCCTCGTCGTGCGGGATGCAGAACTGCGACGCCAGCCGGGCCATTTGCTCGCCGGCACGGCCTACGATGCCGTCGCGCATTTTGTTGCCGAAATCGGTCCATTGAGGCGCGTTGCGGATGGCGTCGGTGGCGCGCACTTGGTGCACCAGCGCCAGCATCGACGTGGGCGTCTTCGACGGGTACGCCATGCGGGCTTCCTGCTCGGCGTCGTGGAAGAGCGTGCCGATGCCGGCGTCGTCGTGGGCGGCGGCCTGCGCCAGCGCCTCGGCGATGATGGCGGGTTGCTGGAACTCGACACCGAGCCCGAGGTGGATGATGGGGTGATAGGCCCCCTCGTACATGCGCGCCAGCAGGAGATCGGCTACTTGGGTTCGTGCGAGGAGGTACTCCTGTATGACCTCCCTCCAGCCCTTGGCGCTGATTTCACCCTGGAAGAATTCGAGGAAGGTGTGGTACTGGTGGACTTGTCCAGAGATGGACTTGTATAGCGCGCCAGCCTCCTCCTTGCTTCTCAGCTTCCCCAGCAGTTCGGAGTCGACCGAGGGCATGGCGCGCTGGATCGGTACTCCGTCTTCGTATCTCGCCTTGAGTTCCTCCGGGCCAGCACCCAACGCGAGGATGGTCAGAAGGCTGTGGACGATGTGATTGTGTCCCGCCGTGTCTCGGAAGAACATGTGCCATTCCTCATGGTTCTTTCGCAGCAGTTTGTTGCACTCTTCCAGCGCGTTTGGGCTGACTTCGCCCGCGGCTCGGATGAGTCCAACATGAGATGGAGATAGTTGAATGGCGGTGGCTGCCATTGCTTCGTTCTTGCGTGTCTTCAGTAGATGATTCCAATGAGGGATAATCGCTGCAGACGTGATGTTACCCTGGGGAAATTTTGTACTGCAACGTCGCTCCTTGGCCGGCATCTATAGCATCCGGTGAGCATCGGAACACTGGCTGGGACATCGGATCCCGAGGACCGAAGCGCACCGTTTACACAAGCCGGTGTCCTGGGTTCGATCATGCCACGGTGATTACACATGGACGCGGATTCGTACGCCGATAAAGCAGTCCATGGAGTGGGAAAGGTCGTGTGAAACCGTGGACATTCACGTACACTCGCCCAATGCATATAACTATACACACGTTGTAGAATCTGACGATGCTTGATCCGTTCTCATCCTCGCAGACAATGCTACAGAAATGATGATCTATTTCTGCATTACTGAGTGAACCCATATTGCTATCGCCCGGCAGAAGCTGCATGTAGGGTAGCCTATCTACCCGAGATTACCTTGGTCTCTCATTCCCACCTGTCTGTCGATTCATGTATTTCAGAACAGCGTCCTGCACGTCAGACCTCATGATCTTGTGGGTCGCATTGACTGGAAAATCAACAAGGCCCAGCTGTTTCAGACACAAGACGTCACCAAGTGCGTAGTCCTGGCCAAGAGCTTCCAGAACATGCTGCTGTACTTGTGCTGCATCCGCAGTCGAGAAAGATTCGATTACAGCAATCGGCTCGGCGATTGCTTCTGCGTGAGGCACTGCCACCACCACGGTCTATTTTGGTCGTTAGCAGGTCGATTGCCCAACTGGTGTACACATGAAGAGACTGGCCTGGCACTGTGTAAACGCCGCGACGCAACTCTCAACGACAGCAGGCGCAATGACAAGACCCGCGCGCTGAATCATGTCTTTGCGACGACCTAGCACGAAGACCAGTCCGTTCCTGTCAATCACGGCCACATCGCCCGTGTTGAACCATCTCCCTGTCCTGTCGTGATAGAACGAGCGCTCAGAATGGCCACCGAGATAGTGTTTGATTACGCTCGGACACGAGATGTGAAGCTCTCCCAGCTCGCCTCTTTTCACAACTGCACCGCGGTGCAAAATGGAGCAAAGACGTATTCGTGCACCGGGGGCAGCCTCTCCGACTGGACAAATCTGGTCTCCAAAGAAAGGGATGTCCTGGGGAGGGGTGCTGAGAAATGGCCAGGTGAATACACCAGGTCCTTCTGTCATGCCCTGGTTCACGCAGACTTGTGCGCCCGCGAATAACGTGGCGCACTTGATCAGAGCTTGCTTGGTGACGGCGTCGCCACCGACCTGAATCCGCTTCACACAAGACAGGTCCATAGGCCTTGCTGCAAGCTCAATGGCAAATTCGTGGACCATGGGTGGTGTCAGCACCAGGAAGCTCGCTCCAAGCTGTTCGATGGCCTGGATCGCATCGCGAACGCTGCGCGTCGGACCAAATTGTCAGCACAAGGCCTTCGT
>Ga0182211_1000200_pt1 | contig 18549 bp, 19 predicted proteins | sample G5R1MG_20_FD_129660 | JGI IMG/M metagenome (GOLD analysis project Ga0182211, IMG submission 129660) | Switchgrass phyllosphere microbial communities from Michigan, USA - G5R2_MAIN_03OCT2016_LD1 MG | ecosystem: Host-associated > Plants > Phyllosphere > Phylloplane/Leaf | place: USA: Michigan... | reverse complement strand
GTGCGTGCTATCCCTGCTGGCAATCACTTTAGCTCCCGCAAGGCATGCATTCGTAGTTATTTGTCGTTAGCTACGCAGAGGGCAAAGGTTGTGTGGTATTGGTCATGAAGCTAAGGCTCTATACCATTGATCGTGTCATAGTAAAAGGGATACATGCTACGAAAGCCCTTTGGCAACCGATCACAACCAACCAGCGAATTTCCCAAGACTCCCGCAACAATGGCGTCACCAACGATACCAAGTCTCTGTCAATTCCTTGTCGCAGCACCTCATGGTGATGAGGACTAATCATCGTCCATGTCGTCGAAGATGTTGGTTGGCTGTGCTACTGGTCGTCGGAGGGCTTGAGGCGGCTCCAACCCTGGCTGCACCTCGCCCGCCTGTGGTGCCGGCGAGCCCTCGCCCAAGGCCTCCTGCAGCCTCTTCAGCCTCTTGTTTCTCTTCTCCTCCTCGTGTGCAGGAATACTAAAGGTGTTGAGATTGTAGTTTTGCTCGCGGAAGGCCTGGAGCTTGTGCAGGTTGCCCTGACGAATTTTATCGTTGCTAGGCCACGGATACCATGTGAACTGGCTTTGGTTGAGTTTTTTCAGCCACTCTGCTTCTTCCTCGGTGATGTCTGGCGTTGCACTTGGACCAGGCTCAGCATCTTGCTGGCCACCCACGGGGGCTGTGGCGACCTGCACAGGCTCTGGTGGAACGGCAGCAGGCGTGTTTACACCGTTGGTCGGAGCAGCATTCGGGGTTGCATCTTCCTCTTTCTCGGGAGTCACGGCGGGCGCCGGTACGCGCTCGCGGTATGTAGGGGGCACGGTGTGTTTGGAAATGTTGGTCGCATATTGGAGGAGTTGGTCGAAGGGAACAGGGCGCGAATTTTGTGGAAAGGTCGTGGCTGGCGTCTCGAAGAGGTCGTGGCGCAATGTCGCAAGCTTTTCCACCGACGCCTTGAGCTGCTCTTCCAGGGCTTCTGCTTCGGCGCGGAGAAGCTGAATGCGCGCGTGGTTTTCCTGGTGCTGGGCGACTGCCTGGCTTCAGCGACACGTTGTTCCACAAGGCGGCTGCGACTTACGCTGGTCCAAGCCATGGGACAGCTCGTCATCGGCCGCTACGAGGTCGACGGCAGCCTGTGGGGAGGGATTGTATGCGGCGATGGAGTCGACCAGGATGCCCAGCGCCTTTTCGACGCGGTCGAATTGGGCGGCGAGGACTTCTTGCATGGCGAGGGCAGTGGCGGACACGGGAGCTGTTCAGCTCCACGGTCACCTGGTCAGCCACTGCGAGCTACGTCATCACGTGATGCGGTAGGCCCGGCTCCAACCACGACTACGACGGCGGCGGCAGCATTGCGCTTCGTATTTGTTCCCTATGCGCCTTGGTCGAAAGAGGGTTCAAGTGCATGCGGCCGATGCGAGCGCCAGACGCCCGCCGCTTACTGGCCCAGCGCGTGGCCAGACGGTGACGAGAGGCTTGGATCTCTCGGCTTCGGCCCAGCCAACGCCAACCCCATAGCCTGAAACCCTTTGCTCGCCGCACGCCTGTACAGAGTCTAGCCTGCCACCATCTACCACTGCGCCCGTGTCGCCCATCGCCCTTCGCATTACTCCTCCTCTCCCTAGGCCCTCCCCGATATTCCCTACCACGCCTCGCGCTGCTTTCTGCCTATCGCCCACTACCCCGCCAGCTCCCGTACATTGGTCCGCGACCCCGCCACCGACTAGCCCGCTCCCGGATTGCACTCGCATTACTGCCGGCACCACGCCTTGCCGTCTCCTGTACAGCATCACGAACGATGGGCAAATCGTAAGTCTTGTCGCGTCCCCCTTCACCTTTCCGCCGCACCAGCGCCGCTCCTGCATCCCCCCTGCCCTTCACTGCCAGGCAGCCACGACTGCCCGGCGAGCAAACCACCCCACACGCCAAACATACCAACATGGCCTCGACCATCGCCCATGGAAACCACCACCCCCTCGGTACCACGGCGCCATGATTCAACCCCCGCCCGGAACCCGCGCCGGCTTCGATAGTGCAGACTCGTCCAGAGACGCGTCTTCTCGTACATGGCTCGCATCGCATGGAATACCTCTGCTTGAGCACGAGCACCATCCGCTCAAGTTTGCGCGTCGCCACCATGCGCTGGTGCCTCGCCCGGGAGATGCCGGGTTCGACCAATACAAGGCTCTGCACAAGGTCGCCCTCGCCACCGCTGTCCGCCAACTGGAACAGGAGTTGGGCTCGCGGAGCAACGTGCACCATCTTGAACTGCTCGACCGAATGCTGATTGTGCGACCTTACAGCCAAAGCAAGCTCTCCCAGCAGGAGCTGGCCGACCTCCAGAAAGCAACACACTTTGACAAGAAAGAGCTGCAACAATGGTACAAGGGTATGTTCGTCGTCGTCTGAACCGGTTCAGTGGGTGGTGGACGACTAACGGTCCTTAGGGTTCCTTAAGGACTGCCCGTCAGGCATGCTCACCAAGGACGAGTTCCAGAAGATCTACAAGCAGTTCTTCCCGTTTGGAGATCCGTCGTCGTTCGCAGATTATGTCTTCAATGTATTCGACGCAGACAAGTCAGGCACAATAGACTTTAAGGAGTTTATTTGCGCCCTGAGCGTCACGAGCCGCGGCAAAATGGAGGACAAGCTGGATTGGGCGTTCCAGTTGTACGACATCGACGGCGACGGCAAGATCAGTTACGAAGAGATGCTTTCGATCGTCGAGGCCATCTACAAGATGGTAGGCACTGTCTCGCACACGTCAGTACGCTGGGCTAACACGGCCAGGTTGGCTCCATGGTCAAGCTTCCCGAAGACGAAGACACGCCGGAAAAACGCGTGAGGAAAATCTTCCGGATGATGGACAAGGACGAGAACGGCAGCTTGGACATGGCCGAGTTCAAAGAGGGCTCCAAGCGCGACGAGACCATCGTCTCGGCATTGTCGCTCTATGATGGGCTTGTCTGAAGAAAGGTTGATACCCAACACCGTTTCCCCTTTTTGTTTCCTTGATAGTACAGCGCATTGATTCGACTTTTGGGCAGACGTGTTCTTGCCAGTTGCAGCGTGGGAGCAAGGTGCACATCGCCTCGGCGTATAGGACGTTGCGAAAAACGTAGCTGAAGCTTTGCTGACACGCGGCGCGGGATGTGAAGAATCAAAGTGCAGCCTCCATCATGACGTCAAGTGAATATGTTACTCTGAAATGGGATGCCGATTCGCTGTACAGGGCGTTCGTTGCATTGGTGTGGAAAGGCAAGTCGTGGCCTAAGTCTTGGCAGACCCGGTCGACGCAGCCAAGGGACAGATAGCTTCAAGAGCATGCACGCACGGATGTGGCATGGCTGTATACACGACCCTGCATCCGACTGTCTGTCCTCAACCTGACCACCACAAATATTTCTGGATCGCTTACCACGACTGCACATCACTACCTCCACCGGGACCGACCCCGACTGACTACGCTTTTACGAGCAACTGTATGTCTTCGCAAGTCCGGCCAGAAACGCTCTGCTGGGCCCGACTTTGAACTTCCACACCTCAACCTTGAGGCTTACGGCGCAAACACACCTTCACAATGCGACAACGTCCCATGTCGCCATCCGGCGCTACGTTGGCTTCACTGCTTGTCCTCGCGCCCTATTCCGTGACGGCCTTCTACTTCCCAGGTGTCGCGCCAGCATCTTACAAAACTGGAGATGCGGTACCGCTCTACGTCAACCACCTCACCCCAGCTGACTCACAAAACGACCCCAAACTCCGCTCCGTCTATTCCTACGATTACTACCACCCGCCATTCCACTTCTGCAAACCCAAAGATGGCCCGAAGGAGCAAAGAGAGAGCCTGGGCAGCATCTTGTTCGGCGACCGCATACAAACAAGCCCCTTCGAGTTGAAGATGGGTGTGAATGAGACATGCAAGCCTCTTTGCGAGGCGCAATACTCACCCGAGGATGCAGCCTTTGTCAACAGCAGGATAGATCAAGGCTACGATCTCAACTGGTTGATAGACGGACTGCCTGCAGCACAGCTACTGAGGGACCCGAGTTCAGAGGAAGAATTCTACAGCCCTGGGTTTGCGCTGGGATGGTCAGAGCCTGAGACAGAGGCGCCCATGTTCAACAATCACTACGATATTGTGATTGATTACCATGAAGCCAGTCCGAATAACTACCGTGTAGTCGGCGTCCTCGTCGACCCGTTCTCCATAGAACCTTCGAAGATCTTGGGCGATGGCAAGGCGACTTGTGGCGAAGGGATGGAACCACCGCCTGTCATCATGCGAGAAGACGGCGACAATACCGTGACCTTTACCTACGGCGTGTACTGGAGACGGAGCCCAACACCGTTCGCGACGCGCTGGGACAAGTATCTACACGTCTACGACCCAAAGATCCATTGGTTCTCCCTCATAAACTCGGCCGTCATTGTCGTCTTCCTTGTCGGCATGGTGAGCACGATCCTCGTGCGCACGCTCAAAAAGGACATTGCGCGGTATAATCGCCTGGAGCAATTCGCTCTCGAGGACTTTGGTGAAAGTGGCGAGGCTGAGGACGGGCAGGACGATTCAGGCTGGAAGCTGGTGCACGGCGACGTATTCAGACCGCCCAAGAACCCGCTCCTGCTGTCCGTTCTCCTTGGTAACGGAGCTCAGCTATTTGCCATGACGGCTCTTACTATCGGTATGCTACGAGTATGGCCCCATGTTCTGCCTGATACTAACATGGAATAGTCTTTGCTCTCCTCGGCTTCCTTTCCCCCAGCAATCGCGGCGCTCTTGGGACTGCCATCATCGTCTTCTACACTCTCTTCGGCTTCCTCGGTGGCTACGCTTCGGCACGAATTTACAAGTTCTTCCATGGCGAGTCTTGGAAGTTGTGCTTCTTCTACACGCCCGTTGCTCTGCCCGCCATTGTCTTCGCCACCTTCTTCCTGCTCAATCTCTTCCTCTGGGGCCGCGGGGCGTCTGGAGCCGTGCCATTTAGTACGATGCTCGTCATCATCGTCATCTGGTTTGTCATCTCGGTTCCTCTGAGCATCACAGGCTCCTGGCTTGGCTTCAAGCAAGCTGCCATCGAACCGCCTGTTCGCACAAACCAGATCCCGCGCCAGATTCCTCCAGCCGGTGGCTACTTGCGCCCTCTTCCGTCCATGGCACTCGCTGGTGTTCTGCCCTTTGGTGCCATCTTTGTCGAGCTCTACTTCATCATGAACTCGATCTGGTTCAACAAGGTCTACTACATGTTCGGGTTCCTGTTCATCTGCTTCGGCCTCATGATCATTACGTCCGCTGCCGTCACCGTGTTGATGATTTACTTCCTGCTCTGTGCCGAGAACTATCACTGGCAATGGAGGAGTTTCTTCACCGCTGGTGCAAGCGCAGCGTATGTCTTTGCGAGCTGTTTGCTGTACTGGATCAAGGACGTGAGTTGGACCAGTTGGACCAGTGGTGTCGTGTATCTCGGATACTCTGCCCTACTGAGTTCGTTGGTCTTTGTGTTGATTGGTAAGCTCCCCATCCTTTGCCTTTTCCCTTCCCGGAAATGGCACCAGTGCACACGCTCTTTCTCTCTTCCCGTCACTAACTCTTTTCTTTTTTTTTCAGGCACCATCGGCTTCTTCGCGAGTTGGCTGTTCGTGCTCAAGATCTACAAGTCCATCAAGGTCGATTGAGTGTGGCATTATTCCGGTTAGTGGATACACAAGGCACGAGAATCCAGGTTTCTTGGTAGTGAGGAGATGGGTTGCCTCTTTTGAATCAAGAGATGCACACCTCTGCCTGCGTAGTATTGTTTTGGATACAACATTTCGTTGGCATTTGGTTCTTGTATACCCGTCGATACAGCGCTATTGTCATCATCGTATGCCGCACGGTGGTCTGCAGCTTGGCCCCAAAAAAATACCATGGGTTTTTTCCTTGAGCCGTAAATTCACGTTTATCGAGGCGTTTCTCTTGTACGTGTATATTTAGACAGTGTTTCTCTAGGGTGATGAAGGAGTCTGTGTAGTTGCAGGTATTGCTATGTATAGACAGGCATGCTGCGTGAAATTTCCCATAACGTGATGGCTGTTACATGGTCCGGCCTAGTCGATCAACACACTGAGTCTCTCGCTGGAGTTGCATTCGCCTCCCGACATGAAAACTAAAATTCCCCTTCAAGAAGATAGGTGGCTTAACGCTCACCAGTGGGATGGGCGTAGATGTACTGGCCCTGCTTCATTTGTGCACCCAGGTTGGAACTCACAATAGGGACTGGTGTTCTCTTGGCCCAAGCACGATGACTAGCGATGCGCAGCAGTAAGATAAAGCTCAGTGCCTGGAAGAAAGCCATGACGTACATGAATGCGGCGTTTGTCGCAAAGGTGATGATGTTGACGTTGTCGTCCAAGTAGGAGGCGGCGAAGACGACACCGATGATGGACCAGATAGTCAGGGAGAAAAAGAGAGCGAGGACCCAAGGGAGCAGGGTCTGTTCTTGGTTGAGCAGAAGTATTGGACGGTGTGAATGCTTGGGGTGAAGGACTTGTTCTGGTTGCTGACTCGAACGCATAGCGAAGATGCTTCTGATGGCAATCGTTCCGGCAGCGAGTACGCTGGCGAGGTACAACACGGTCCAAGCGGTTCTGAGGTGCTCCGCCGGTAGGCCGATGACACTTGGAGTCCCATGGTGACGAGCGACCCAGAGGTTGTAGCTTGTCATTGCGATTTGGGCGGCAGTGACGGCAAACATGGCGTTGATAATGGTGAGTAAGGTCCTCTTGGTGATGGCGCTTGCCGTATCAAGATGCTCACGAAGCATTATGTTGAGCGTGTAGACCACGACGACCAGCAGTGCCCAGTAAGCGAGGTAGTAATACATGTTGAAGACGATTGCAATCGAATCGGCGGTGGACAGATCAACGGCATCACACTCCAGCAACACCGTAGCTGTGAGCTCCAAGACATATCCTCTGGCGAAGATTAGGACGACTGGAGTGTCAGCCACCGAAATGACTGTACTCACGCGATGATGAAGCATAACGCGATGATATATGCCGCGCCCAGGAGCTTTTTGCCAGCTCTTACCTCTGGCCGTACTAGGCAAAGAGCGATGGCGATGGCGAGGTAGACCACAAGGAACGCAACGACGCAGACAAAGTATACTTGTGTCTGAGTATCTGCGAATGCATTAGGACATGTCATTTTGCGCGAACTCTCTGTATAGCTGCTATCTTCGCCGCGTTTTGGTGTCGTAGCTGGTCGCTGATTGCGATGATGTAGGCAGGACAACGGTAGCCAGCCACTATGCTGGGCGTGGAGCCGTATAGCCGAGTGGCTTATGCAGCGAAAAACGCAGAATCGACGCATGGGCGGAAGAGTAAGGCGCTTCGCATGGCAGCTCTATATATGGCCGAAATCTTCTTCTGCCCCGTCGAGTAGCATTCTGGTGCTCCGCCTCATTGTGACGATAGTCAAGTGAAGATGAGCATTGCAGGCCGAATCCAGTATCTGCCAAGCGTTTCGAGGCATCCTTGCGAGAGGCCTGGTGTGCCTTAACGAGGCGATGCCATGATAGAAGCGAGTAGGTGCAGAGACTAAAGGGCATTCGCTCTGTCGAGAGTTGGACGGCCTGATCGTATTCTCCTATGAGCGTTGAAGTCGGTCGGTCACGTATGGCACTTGAACTGCCCGGCCATAGGCATGGCCCAATGGGTGGTTCAGGCCTCGTGCCCCAAGGTGGATGACCCAGGCGGATGATGAGAAACGAGGCTATGTACAAGATGGCGATACTAGCCGGATGACTAGCACTGCGAGAAATGCAGAGGCATCATCGCCAACTCGTGCACGTGATGCATTCGTGGCTGGTCCGGCACGGAATGGTGGGTCGCCCCTTGCTGCCGATCCTTCCGCTGTCGCATGCATCATGCAATCTGCCATGCCTTGCATCATCGACGATTGACGGAGGCTCATCACGAAATTATAAGCCGAAGGTCCGAATACATCCTGCGTTATCTGGCAGAACGGCTCTTCCGGATACTGCTTCTGGTCCGCGGTCTCCGAGGTGTCCGAACCTGTCTTATATGTCTCGGCTCCCTCCCTGCCATGCTAGAGTACCAACTTCCGGCCCATGCCTGCCAGATTGTGCAACATTGAACATTAGCCGAATGGGAAACGACTTGTACCACTGGAACTGGCTACCCACGATCAGAATTCCTTGGACCCAAAATGGCGACAGAGAACACGCTGAGTGAAGTCGGTCACTCCAAATCTGGCCCCACGCCTCCGAAAGGCCGCTCGGTCATGGCGTATGCCCTCCAAGGACTGGCAGCAAACCCATCAGCCGAGAGTGTCGATTCGTGGACGCCAGATGGTTCCGCAAAATTATCAGATACCGAAGATGCAAGCCCATTAAACCTTCCGAGAGAAGAACAGGCGCCAGAGATTCGCAGCCAAAGCACATCGGCAGTTCCTCGAGATAAGGTCGATTCAGACACGCAGCAAAACAAGAACCATGGCGGTCGAAGAAAGAGCATACAGGTACTTATTGAGCAAGACAAGGAGGGTGAATACACCTTCACGACCAAGGACCCACTGTTCAAAGAATTGATGAGATCCGGGCGACGAAGAGATGCAGACAAGCTCAGTGCCAATTCAAGGAGCAAACCCCGGGATTTGGTCTTTATGCAGCAGTTCACAGCGTTTGACCGCCAAAATGCAACCGCATCACAGTCCCCCTTTAGAGGCTTCTTTACGCTTTTCTGGCTTGCAATGGTACTACTACTTGCCAGAATTGCTGCATGGAACTACAGGAGCAAGGGGTCCGTATTTGGAGATGCAGAAATTCTTCATCTAATGGTCGACCGGGATTTGTTTACCATGTTAGGGACAGATGTGGCAATGTGTGCGGCAACCAGCTTTGGCTTCTTCCTGCAAAGGGCTATTGCAAAAGACTATGTGACGTGGAACGGGGCGGGGTGGATTATTCAGTCTGTGTGGCAAGCTTTCTTTACCGGGATAATCATTTGGATTACCTTCTGGAGGGACTGGCCCTGGACACACACGGTCTTCATCGTCCTCCATGTCTTCGTACTGCTCATGAAGCAGCATTCATACTCATTCTACAACGGCTACAGTAAGTCATCAGCCCTTCTCACGCAGTACAAGTGGTCGTCGACTAAACCAAATAAAGTGTCTCGCGTATACAGACGTCGTAACCTCCTGCACCAGAAACGACTGCAACTCGACAATATTAAAGCCCACCAAATCTCCACCTCGACACCATCTGATCCAGAATCATCTCTCGCAACTGGAACTTCTACCAACGATGACGACAGACTGACCCACCGCCGGTCCCGCGGCCCAAAATATTCGACCAACCTCACATCCGAAGAATCCGAAATCGCGTCCATCGGACAAGCCATCTCCAGCGGAAGCGCGCTCAATCGTGAAGAAATCCAAACATTCCATCGCATCCTCACCACCGAAATCACCATTCTCGACGAAGAACTACGCGGCAAATGCACAACCACGCAAAACATTTACCCGGCCAATCTAAGTCTCTCCAACTTCATTGAATGGGCCTGTCTCCCTACCCTCGTCTACGACCTCGAGTACCCCCGCCAAGCATGCAGAAACTGGTGGTACATTGCCGAAAAGTCAGCCGCGACGCTCGGCGTCATCTGGACCATGATCATCATCAGCCAAGCCTACATCTACCCCGTCGTCATCGAAACGGTGCGCCTCAAGGACGCGGGCATGTCGCTCGACGCGCGGTGGAAAGAATTCCCCTGGGTGGTCAGCGACATGCTGTTCCCGATGCTGCTCGAGCAACTGCTCGCCTGGTACGTTATCTGGGAGTGTCTGCTCAACGTGCTCGCGGAGCTCACGCGCTTCGCCGACCGCGGCTTCTACGGCGCGTGGTGGAACAGCGTCTCGTTTGACCAATACGCCCGCGACTGGAACCGCCCCGTCCACAACTTCCTCCTCCGCCACGTCTACCACTCCTCCATTTCCTTCTTCCACCTCTCCAAAATGCAGGCCACCTTCTTCACCTTCCTCCTCAGCGCCATCGTCCACGAGGTCCTCATGTTTTGCCTCTTCAAAAAGGTCAGGGGCTACCTCTTCACCTTTCAGCTTACCCAGCTGCCGCTGGCCGCGCTCAGTAAGACCCGCTTCATGCGCGGAAGGGATACCCTGGGCAATATCATTTTTTGGTTTGGCATGTTTATTGGGCCGAGTGTGATTACGAGTTTGTACTTGATTGTGTAAAAGCTGCACCATGGGCCTAGCGTTTCGGCTCCATGTTGCGATGTAAATCTACTCTCTCTTTCTCTCTCTCTCTCTCTCCCCCTCCACTTTTTCAGGCTTCACCTACTTGTAATAGAATTGCAGCGAAGCTCCTCGGGAACAAAAAAAATGTGCGATGACTTGCATTTGCCACTCGTTTCAATCGACATTGGATGAGTGGAGGTTAAGGTGTAGAGACTATCTGGAAGGCGATTTTGTAAATAGAGTGAAATCTTTCGTGCGGACATGGATTTGATAGGGACTTTGCTCATTATTTTCTATCGCGTTGTCTCGTCATTTCCCTCCAAGGATATGCGCCACAGGCACGGGACCTTCAGCGCCATTTGCCCTGATAGCTGCACGTATGCCTGTCGCTCAGACAATCGTCTCCAACTCCCTCGCATAGCCCAGCGTATTTTCAATAACCTGATCACTTGTAACCAAGATATCCTTGCTGAGATAGTCCTCCTCCTGCTGAGGAAAGTAGATTCGGCCATCCTTGACCACCCACCCAGACTCATTTGCAAAGTTGACAACACTACCTTCCGAGTCGAGGAAGAGGAGAGACTTTGCGTCCGAAATGGGAATGGAGGGATATGCGCGCTCGCTGCAGGAAGCGATTTCCTTGCGAATTGTGCCGATGAGGATCTTTTCCGGTGGGTCAGCATTTTCCCTTACACAAGAGGCTCCAAAAGTGGTTGATGCACGACGTACCTCTGTGAACAGGCCAAACTCCTCGCTCGGGACCCTCTCCTTCTTGGTCTCGCCCCACACCCTATCATAGCTTCCTTCCATGAGTGCCTGCTCCAGCCGTATGGGGTACTGAACGAATTGGTTATCTTCCAACTTGCAGCCAGCCTGCGCAGCCGCCACCTCGAGTGCCTCGAGCAGTGTGTGGAACCCCGCGTAGTCTCCCTCGCTCAACAGAAGCAGCAGGTATAGGCCGGTCACCTTGCTCGCGTTACTGCCTTCCTTGGGTAATGTCGACTCGGACAGCGAGTAAAAGGGCTGCAGCTGCTGAAAGTAGCGGGTGAAAGAGACGGTGTCCTTGAGGCGGATGGAGATGATGGCGCCAAGCTCGAGCGTCTCGCGGGCGACCTGGAGGTATTTTCGCGGTGTCTTCTCTTGCGGGATGAGGGCGTTGAGGTTGAGGAGGGCGATCTTGGCTCGGGAGAGGAGTGAGGTGGACTGCGTGTAGTCGTGCGATTGGAGCGTCTGGCGGAGCTGCTGGAGCGCTGTCTGGAGCTCCTTTTCGGCCATGCTGTGGCGGTTCACGGGCGCGGCAGATGGAAGTGCAGGGAGTCGGCGGAGTGGGTGCGCAGGCAAGGATGTCGATGTTGATGTCGATGCCGTGGCTGGAGCTTGACGTGAACAGCAAGTTGGCGCTAGCGGGGGCGAGTGCATCGTCGTTCGCCACGGCAGTTCAGCGCCCTCAAACGTCCTGTTTCGGATGTATGCCATCAGATAAATGTTTTCATGGTATGGTTAGGTCTTCCGCCCAAGCCGAGGATGAGACTATATATTCGCACAGCGACCGTCCGCCCACATTTTGCATGCCAGACACCTCAGGCTCAGATGACCAATGTGGTCATGCTGTCTCACACACCAACGCCATTGGCGACTTGCTTCGCGTCCCGGCCGATACATGTGCATGTTGACCGTCAAGGCAAATGGTTCTGCGAGTCCATTTGCCTTGTTGTATTTTAGACCCAATCGAGGACCGCTTGCATGCTTACCACAAAACAGGCGGTGTCACTCTGCAGCTTACTGTGTGCATCAATCCACCCATCAAAAACACATCAACACCGAGTGGCTTACTAGGCAAAAGGCAGAATCAATGAGAACTGACCATGACATCAAATCACAGCCCTCTTGCATTCAGGCTTGACCGCTAACTATCCCAACATGAAACAACTCTGTTCCAACATGCGCTATTGTGAACCCTGGTCTATCGCCGTCTCCCAAACTTGCCTTTTGCCCCTGCCCCGGCTTTCCCTTTGATGTTGAGCCTCCGATAGTTGGCGTTTGCTGTGGCCTTGATCTTCCGCGCAGCTTTCTTGACTACTCCTTCCTTACTCGGCTCCTCTGTGCGTTTCCCTGTTTTCATGGCGGGTTTTTTGCCCGTCTTCGGTGTATGTGAAGCATCACTTGCGTAGCTAGAGCCGTCATCGTCAGAATCGGTATCGTGTGTTGCTTCATGCGCAGGCACTTGTGTTTCCGCCACGGCCACCTCATTTCCAGACTCGTCTGGTGCTTGTAGTACTGGCTCGGGCTTCGGTTTAGCGATATTTGGTCGCACTGAAGTATCGTTAGCCTGGCTGCAACGCGCAGACTGTAACATAACTCACTGATAACACGCCTCGTCTGCCTCTTAAGACCCTTCTTCTTCCAAGCGTTACGCGGCTTGCTGTCACGACCGAGTGCTGGCTCTTCGTCGCTCTCTTCTTCGGTCTCTATACCGCGGTCAGGGCCTAGAGGCATATCCGTCTGGCTGTCTTGGACCAGAAGCTTTGGTGGCTTGGGCTTCTTCGGTATTGAGATGCCTTGCTCTTCCATTTCCATTTCCCGCATGATCTCTGCCTCATCATCTAGTCGGTTGTCCTCGTCTTTCTTCATGGCTTGAATCATGGAGCTTAAACTTCTTCCAAGAGCGCGACGGTTCCAGGGTGCTGGACGCGGTGCAGGCTCATTGTCTTCCTCGATTGCTTCCAACATGTTATCGCGCCGTAAAAATGCAGGCGTTGCAAGTCCACGCACGGTGGACGGTGTCCCCTGGTCGCTCAACTTCCTCTTTTTCGGTGTCACAAACTGGTTCAGCAGGAATCTCTTGCCAGCTGACAATGGTGTCCGCTCGCCTCGTGCCCTTGATTCGAGTGAGGCCACGCTGCCTTCCTGGTTCTTGCTCGGTGTTTGAGGGACATTCAATTGTGCATCTCCAAGCACCGCTCTCGGCTTACTGGGCGTTCCCTCTGAGAGGAGATCGAAAAGTCCCAGCACGATACCGTCTCGCTGAGGTGTAGGACCTATTACGCTGAGGCCTTGCGGAGACACAAGGAGCTCCGCAGTGGGATCCACGTTTTCTAGAGCATCCCCTTCCTCCGTCCTCTTCCTTTTTGTCGGCGTAAACGCGGGGGGGTTAGGGTAGACTTTTGGTGTACGGTCGATATCATGGTTGGACTTGGACGGTGGGGCTCGTTTTGAAGGAGTCTGTGGTTCGGCTTTGCTGGAGAGGCGGACTCGCAGTTTGTTGTACTCTTTGTACTTTTGCGCTTGGAGAACTTAGCGTCCTATTATCCGAGGCAGGGTGCGTTGCATGCGTACCAATCTCTACGTTACTCTTGATGTCATCGCGCCCTGCTTTTCGGCCTTCGTTCTGGGCAGCGAATTGCTTTTCCCAAGCCTTTAAGTCTTGCCGAAGTGTATTGCAGCGTTGCTCAACGTCTGTGAAGCTCATGGCTAGTCGTGGGGGGATTGCCGTGGTGAATGGTTTGGAGGGGGGAGTACGGCCGAACTGGGTATGATCTCCATCCATATCGCGCGGTAACGCGTTGCGCGTGCACGCGACGGGATGGCACTAGCAGGGACCTCAGCCCTACCCAGGCCGCGTCCAATTCACGGGCACGCGCGGATGTCACCGTGATTCAGGTACGCCATGCAGACATCATCAGACTCGAATATATGTTACACGTTGCTACTCACAACTCCCCTATCGCTAGAGAGCTCCAAGTCATATCGCTGATGCAAAACGCAAACCTAACCAATGGAACGGGGAATCTAGTAGTGAACAGCCTTGTCGTAGGTAGCCATAGCAGCCTCCTTGAACGCCTCGGCAAGGGTGGGATGAGCGTGGCAAGTGCGTGCAACGTCTGGAAAAAATCAGCGGCAGTCAAAGCGAGAATCTGGGCATGAAGGGCCTTACCCTCTGAACTGGCACCGTATTCCAATGCAAGCGTACCCTCGGCAATCATCTCGCCAGCATTGGCACCAATGATGTGGATACCCAATATCCGGTCGGTCTGAGCATCTGCCAGGAACTTCACAATACCTTCCGAGTCGAGGTTGGTCTTGGCCCTCGAATTGGCGGAGAAAGGAAAGGTTCCCGTCTTGTACTTGATACCAGCTTCTTTGAGCTCTTGCTCGTTCTGGCCAACCCAAGCGACTTCAGGATGTGTGTACATGACAGAGGGAATGGCCCCGTAGTTGACGTGACCGTGACCCTTGCTGATGTACTCAATAGCTGCAACGGCCTCCTCCTCAGCCTTGTGGGCAAGCATGGGTCCGAATGTGCAGTCGCCAATAGAGCGAATGTGGGGGATCTTGGTGCGGTATTCTTGGTCGATGATTAGTCGGCCTCGGTCGTCCGTCTCGAGCCCAATGTTGTCGAGACCAAGACCAGCAGTGTATGGGCGACGACCAATAGCAACGAGGACAACATCTGCGTCAAGCTGCACTCGTTAGTAGTCGTCTCGCTTTTGGTGAAATGCACAACTTACAGTCTCCTCCTTGCCTCCCTTTGCGGCCTCAACGCTGACCTTGACGCCGGCATCATGGACCTCTCCAGCAGTGACCTTGGTGTTGAGCTTGAACTTGAGACCCTGTTTTTGGAGCATCTTTTGGCTTTGCTTTGCAATCTCGTTGTCCATACCGGGGCCACCAATCTGACCCAAGAACTCTACGACGGTAACTTCAGTACCGAGACGCGACCAAACGGAGGCCTGTTGTATGTTAGTACAGTTTGCCAAAGCCTCGCGGCCAACGTACCATCTCCAAGCCAATGATACCACCGCCAATGACGGTCATTTTCGCTGGCACCTCCTGGAGGTTGATGGCGCCGGTGCTCGTGATGACTTTTTGCTCGTCGATTGTCAAGCCGGGAAAAGGGGTAGCCTCCGAGCCGGTGGCAATAATGATGTTCTTTCCGCGGACAGTGGTCTCACCGCCATCGACCAAGTTGACAGCAATAGTGTGCTCGTCCTGGAACGCTCCAGTACCCTTGATGTATTCGACATTGTTCTTCTTGAAGAGGAACTCGATGCCCTTGGTCAGGCTGGACACGGACGTGTCCTTTGCCTTCATCATGGCGGGGAGGTTGAGCTTGACATCGCCCACCTCAATGCCGCGGCCCTTTGTGTCGTGGAGGATCTGGTGGTAGAGGTGGGAGTTGTTAAGGAGCGACTTGGAGGGAATGCAGCCGACGTTGAGGCAGGTCCCGCCGAGGGAGCCGCGCTTCTCAATGCATGTGACCTATGGAACAACATGAGCTCATGACTCCCGGTGTTGCAAGTGCCGTGCTCAGCGTACCGACAGGCCCGCCTGTCCAGCCTTGATGGCCGCGACATAGCCTGCGACGCCTCCGCCAATGATGACCACATCCTTCTCCGCTGTCTCTGGGTTAGCGCATACTCGCTGCCGAGCCTATGCACGGATGCGACTGACCAGCTTCGGACGCAAAGCCCCGTCGCAGGCGGTTTTGGAAGTAGAGATTCGGCGCACAGAACGTCTTCTGGCTAACGGGGCGCGTCGCCCGCTGGACGGCGCGGGGGGCCAGGGACCGGAACATGGTGAATGCAGTTGCAAGCGGAGCCGTGGGATGTATGGCGGGGGTGGTAGGCGTCAATGGAAGAGGAGTGGCGCGGGCGCTGGTCGTTGGTGACGAGCTTTTTGCGGAGCTCACTCGGCCGGGAGTCCCAATGTCCTAATCCTATCATCCCACCCAACGTTGGTCAGCCGTGGCGCTAGACTTCCCAACCCAAGGCACTTCTACTTCTACGCTACCAGGCCGCCAAGTGGCTGCAGTCGCCACACGGCATTATTCGGCTGATCACACCTGCCTGCCTTCCACGGGAACCAGACGGTGGAGCTGAGCATTCGCTGCCAAGCCCTACGCAGTCTGTCGCAGTTCCGGGCATACTACCTACGATCCTCAACCACCACCCACTCACTACCCAAGCGCACACCCAGACGCTCATGTCCATGCCCATGTCCATGCCCATGTCCATACACACGCTCATTCCTCCTGCATGGCCGTGGTGGCAAGAACACGGGTCAGCATACCCATGATCGACGTGCACGCCCATCGGACAGTTTCCTTCTCCGCCTTCTCCACGATATCAGTCTTGCGCACCGTCTTCTTTAGGAAGAACTGTAGCCCTGCGATCATCTCAGGAGCTTGGTCAACCTCGACAAACACCTCGCGCACCGCTCGTTCATCCCGCTTGTCCTTGCTGCTCTTCAACGACTCCAGTATACTAGTCACCAGGATCACTTCGACAAAGGTCTTGGTCTTGGGCTGCAAGTAAGGAAAGTTGAGGTTTTTGAGACTGGTTACGGGCAGCGCCTTTCGCCCAATGAGTGTGCCGTAAAGTTTTCCCTGGCTGACGAGCTTCCGTAAAGACATATTGCTGCTTGGCACATCTTCGTCCTCTGACTCCTCTGCTTCGTCTTGTTCCTCACCCAAGCTCTTGAATATGTCCCAGAGCGCGAACTGAAAGCTCTTCCGCGACTTATGGTCCGAGCAGACCTTGCGTGCCAGAACGGTGTAGTACGGGTTGTAGGTCTTCTCCGCACCGGCGCAGTGGACTATGACCCGTGGGATCTCCACCTCCTGTGATCTTTTCAAGTTGAGCTTGCTGAGCCGCACTTGGGCGTCTTTAAAATCGCTGGCAGACATGATGGAAATGTATATCGCCCTTCTGATGTCCGTGTTCATGCGCTGTTCTCGGGCGAGTTGGACCAGATCGACTTCGCTATCGTCGTCATTGTGATCAAGTGCCATCATTTGTTGCTGTGCCTTGCCCGTCTCCTTGACATGATCCTCGTTACCAGGTTCATTACGCCAACTCGCTCCCACCAACCACCATTTCCCCTTTTTGTCCGTGTCTTTGATATCCTTGAGTCCCACTCGAAGTGGTTCAGTGGCTTTGAGGTTTCGAGAGTTGAGCGTGCCTAGTTGTTTCTTCATGCGTGTTGTATGCTCTCGGGACATGTTACTGGCAGCTACACCAGTCTTCATCTTATTATTCTTGAGATCGTTAATAGTCTCGATCATGAACTTTGTCCGGACGGGCAGATTGGCCTGTCCAACTTTAGCCACTGATTTCTGCAGCAGTATGACAATGTCCTTGAGCGAATTAGGATCATCTTGACGTAGTTGCGGTCCAGCTGCTCGCACGATCCTTAGAAGAAGCTCTGTGTTGATTTCTGTGAGCTCATTGAGGAAGAACCGGATGTAATCGAAGACCATGTTGCTTCCTATAACCTGAAATGTATAAAGCTCGGCGACAACAGATATGAGATTCTTTGTCTGTTGCCCAGTACCTTCCTTGTTATGCTGATAGTGTGCATCAAACTCAAATACGATTCGCTCTATTATCTGAGCGCCAAAGTCGGGCCCAATAACCTTGTAGATGGCTGCGATGAAGCCGGCGTGTAGATTTAGGAAAGTTTCCAGTAATGCCGACGGATCTGAAAGCATTCCAATGAATAAATCCACAAGTGTTGTGTTAACATAGCCTCGAGGATTGTTTTGGTAAATAGCCTCAATATCGCGCAGAATCGCGAGAATGTTCGCCTCGGAAAGTCGGTTAAAGAGACCTTGTATTTGTCTCTTAAGACGAGACAAGGCTTCTGTGTCTGAAGAAGGTGGCGCCCGTAATGCCGGCGGTATGTATTTGGTGGACTGTGTAGCACCAGAAGCCATAGGCGCAGTGTATGGATTCTCTCGTACTCGCGGCTGAGCCGATTTTTCTTCGTGTTCCCTCTCGGTGTCTTCTTCATCTTCATCAGAGCCACAATCTTCGAAATCAGAGCCTTCAAGATCAGCCAGGTCAGAATCCTCCTCTGAATCCTTGTCCAATCGCGAAATTTCCGACGCCTCGGATTCGTCGTCGTTTCCACTGTCGCTATTATCCTTCAGCGCCACACCTAGGGCTTTCTGGCGTTTGCTTGCCAGCCAGTCGCTATCTTCGTCTCTCTTCCTCTTTGTTGCTTGTTGGCCTAGTCCATCATCCTCGCTACCAAAGTCTCCGAGGTCGCCAAAGATGTCGTCCAATCCGTCATTGTCCACCCCTTTTGATTTTTTCTTGCCTTTAAGGCCCAGTCGCTTCTCCAAGGCCGCAATTTCCGCGTCATCTTGACTGAGCTTCTCCTTGACGGCACGAGATATCTTCACTGGCGCCTCTGCTTTGTCCTCTACTGGCGGTGCTTTTTTAAGGATACCCTTCGGCGGTTTTTGCAACTCTTTTCCTGGCGCCGGTGGTGGTGGAGTAGTGTCCTCGGACACATTATCCCAG
>Ga0182211_1000199_pt1 | contig 18634 bp, 15 predicted proteins | sample G5R1MG_20_FD_129660 | JGI IMG/M metagenome (GOLD analysis project Ga0182211, IMG submission 129660) | Switchgrass phyllosphere microbial communities from Michigan, USA - G5R2_MAIN_03OCT2016_LD1 MG | ecosystem: Host-associated > Plants > Phyllosphere > Phylloplane/Leaf | place: USA: Michigan... | reverse complement strand
CCCCGCAGAGACTCCCCCACCATTCCCTACATACCACCCCATCACCACCACTCCTCCTCCTCCTCCTCCTCCTCCTCCACACCCTCAGCCCCCAGTCTCGGCGCCGCATACCCAACCCCGCGCCTCAGCATCTTCTACCCGGATACCCCTCGCACCACCCGCGGATACTCATGGTGTACGTCTGATTCCACGGCATCGACGGCCGTGGCACTGCGTGATTCACCAGTGCAAGCGGCAACACGCCGGAGCGTGGTATCACCACGGGGTGAGGATGTAGGGGGAGGCGACGGCGGCGACGATGCGCCGCTGGGATTAGGGCTGGAGTTGCCGTTTATTGTGGAAGAGGACTTTGATTATTATCCGAGGGTGGAATATGTCTCGAAGGGGATGCAGACGGGGGAGGGGAGCGTTGGCGGGGTTTTGGGGCGGGAGAAGAAGAGGGGCTGGAGGCTTGGGATTCAGAGGGTGTTGAGACGACTCATGGGTAGGATTTGGCGTGGAAAGTGTGTGTAGGATTACGCTATCTTTTGCTGGAATTATTCCATGGTCCCAGGGGGGGCTGCAATCTGCGGTTTCTGCGAAGCATTGTGTTATAATGTTTGTTGCATTGTGTTGTCACACATACTGCCTTCAGTTCACTGAATGTTCAGCATCGGGCCCGCTGGACTATGCGGATAGTGAATACACAATACATTCAACATGAGCTATATCAGTCTTGTACTTAATCTTACCCACGAATCATCCTTCCATCGCTGCACATTCTTGACTTTTGAATTCAAGCAACACTTTAGCAAGAGCGCAGTCAGCGAAACACACCACAACGAATCCTGATACCCCGATCATATCTCATCCCTTCCCCCCCCCCTTTGAGCAATTATGCCTTCACATAACTCCTACACCCGACCTACTTCCTCAGTCCCCTCAAGCCCCTACTCCCCAACCATCTCCCACGGCCTTCCAAGCGAAGAATACAAAGCCCTACAACGCCGCCACACCCGACAGTGTCTAGAATCGCACTTCACACACAGAGGCAGCGCAACCAAGTACGCGTCTCCCCGCACCGCATACCAATCCGCTGACATGCCATCGCCAAAGCGTAGCCACATTTCCGCCATGCAGAACGCAACGCGCCACGCCCTGGGCCCTAGCTTTGACTTCACGCAGCACAGCTTCGAGAAGCTGGCACAGCGCGACAGGAACGCTGCGAGCACTTCTGATGTAGTAGTGGACGAGAAAGCGGGTGGTGGGTACGACAGGCCGGTCCCGCAGCGCTATATCGATGCTTTCAATAGGAAGTGGGCCGAGGACGATGCCATGTATGATTCTACTCAGGCTTGTGCGGATCGCGTGCCTGCTGCGGCGTGGCGGCAACATGCCGATATGCCTACTGATATTGCGCCAGATGATTTACATGTGTCTTTGCGTAACGTGTCCCGGGCGGACAGTGCGCATGCGGAGGTGAGAGGTTGTAGTCCGGTGTCGCGTGGGCATGGAGGTCGACGGCCGGAAGTTATTAGTAGGTTCAGCTCGGATAGCGACGTTTCTGTGGCTATACCGAGACGTAGCATGCTTGGATTGCGGCGTTAGGTTGATGGATGTCTGATAAGCATATAGGTCAGAATGCGGTAAGAATGGGGGGGATTCGGTTAGAGTATATCCATGGTGAATATAGTGGGTATTGGAACCTGTTCTTGTGCCCCATTGTGATTTGTATCCAACTTCCGCTAAGACTGGGTGATGATCCCGGCTTTGGGAGCTTTTCCGGTGACCAAGTATTCAGAGATAATAGAGAATGACTCGCCGCCCAAGAGAAATGACATGTGCCCATCGCCATGCCTCACAAGCAAAACGGCATTTTCAATCTCGTCCATCATTCCCAGCGCCCAGGGCATACCCGTCCCCGGATCCGATGTACTCGTCACTACTAGCACAGTCGTTTCTGTCTTGATGTCTAGTTTCTTCGGGGGATTCTTGACCTCAACTGGCCAACCAAGACAAGCATGTTGGAACTTCCAGGTGGATGTTGCGCCGCGTGTGAATGGTGCAGATGCATATAGCATGGCCTGTGCAGCAAGAACGTCAGATATCGACTTTGTCGAATGTGTCCAGTCCAGGCAGCCGATGCTGAGAAATGTGTTGTCGCCTTCGACCAGGTCATTGGACAGGGAGGTGGCGTCGCCTCTCGTGGCATTGAGCAGCGCCTCGGACAAGAATTTCCAGGAGCGGCCCGGAATTGCGGCGTAGGCACCATAGAACACGAGGAGATTTTGTACTTGGAATAGCAACTCTTCGGCATTTACATTACTTCGGCAGGTCGTGTTGTTGCAGGATAGAGCAGGGATAGGCGCGTCTTTTGCTTTCTCAAGCAGCTCTGTCCACACTGCTTTTACATCTTGGCCCTTCAGCGCAGACGACTCGTTCTTTCCAGCCCAGTCAAAAAAGTGGGTCATTACCTGCTCGTAACTAGTTGAATCGACCAAGAGGTTTGCGGTCTCAGGTAGTGAGTGCTGTAATATTCCGTCAAGGACCAGTGTGCGGATGTTGTTGGGGAATAAAGCCGCGTATTGAGCACCGAGTTGTGATCCATAGGACATTCCGAAAAAGTTGATAGGCTTATTGTCCAGGGCTATACGAACGGCCTCATGATCCTTTGCAGCACTTTTAATTCGTCAGCGTACACGGTAGAAGGAAGCCAAGTATAGGGCCATACCTGATGGTGTCAATGTGTTCAAATAAGGGCCCTGTAAGCTCTCGACAAGACTGTCCTAGTCTTCTATTCCTGGATTCCAGCGCCTTGAGCTCCTCTTCCGTCTGTGGAAACAGACTAACGCGCTCCGCGAGTATACTCGAGTTACACTTGACCTGGTGGCTAAGCCCAACCCCCCTAGGATCCAGACCAATGATATCAAACGCCTCCCGGAGATTTGCCATGCGAAATGCCCCGGATGAAATGGCCGTGACCAGCTGCGCTGCACTTCCACCTGGCCCTCCAGGGTTAACAAACGCAGAACCAATTTTGGTCGTGGTATTTGAGGGCTTTGCTGGCAATTTTACCATTCCTAGATCAAAGTGTGCACCATACGGCTCGTCCCAATTCACGGGGACAGAGAAGTTTGCGCATTGGAAATCCGGGGGAAAGCTTGCTGGGGGACATGCATCCCATACAATTGATGTTGCTGTGCTGTTTGCTGGAGGAAAGTGAAGCGCATCGTGAGAAGTTGTGGTAGCCAAGGCGTTGACTGATGTAAGTAGCGCAATAAGAAGATATAATGCAGCCTCAAATGCTAGCCTTGTGGTGAAAGCCATTGCAACTAAAAGTCGGTGGTTCCAATGCCACTGGTAACCTGCAAGCTGAGGTAGTTGTGGCAAACGTACAGATATTCCATAGAACTGGTCGGTACTCACGTTCTTACCTTTATGTCTCGACCCGGGGCGGCCAAATTACCGCTGTTCCTCGGCCTTCCGAAATTGCGGAGTGACGTTAGATGAATTGCAATGAGTAAGAACTGTTTTGGTGTTACAGTTACACGCCGCCCTACTACCGTGGTAGGTAGGATGGAACCAATCATCGGCCCGTGATTGTGACGCTTGGGTAATACCCAGTCCGTATTCACTTGTCCTTCTTGAACGCGCTGGATACATGATCTTGATGCTGCTTTGTGCTAGGAAATGTGGTGGGGTGGCGCAGAATTGGTTGAGGGGCAAATTGACCGAAAGATTCCTAGATAGATTGCTTACGTAGGTACTACCGGTAGCGCTTACAGAATTACATTGGACCGAGAATGACCAGCCGGGAAAAGTAGCTCTCATCCAGCTCTACAGCCAGCAAATCACATCGTTACTGACTTACCATTTACGTCAGTACCATGTCCAGGGACTTCTGAGATGAGCTGCCAAGAGAGCTGTACAACGTTATTTGAACTGTCAAGAGGATCTCCGTGGCTAAGCCCACGTGACGCATACGAGTACATGCAACGCAGGCTTGATCAAAGCATGGACATAAGAGGCACAACAGAGGCAGAAATGATGCAAAAAACGAGGTTCGGGAAGATAAGGGTATATACGTCCGTTCAACGGAGACCTGCCTTGGCCCTTCCCAAATGGATCACAGGAGGATGGCCGATCACCGTCTACAAAAGGAGAGCGGCGACACCAGCAACACCAGCCATCAAGCCACCGACCTTGACGCTGTCAGCCGCACCAGTAAACTGGGGGTAAGGTGTAGTGGAGGCAACAGTGCCGGTAGGCGCAGCGGTGCCATACGGTCCACCCACTCCTCCATGGACCTTGGCAGGGGAGCTGAGGGGGTAGGGAGCTTCGACAGCGGGGACGGAGGGAGCAACCACAGCAGGAGCGGAGGGGTAGGATTCTCCCTCGGTGGGAACAAGGGCCGATGGGGTGGAATGAGCGCCTTTGACAGTTCTGTGCAAGGTTAGGTTGAGGATGCTTGAACGGATGGCAGTTCAACACATACTCAGTCACGGTGACGGTGACAAGAGAGCACGTCTCAGGAGGATGAGCGACGGTGAAGGACGCAACAGCGACACTAGCTAGGGCAGCGGCAATAGCGAAGAAACGCATCTTGAGTGATGTAGTGAATTTGGGTTGGGTAGGGTGGTAAAAGGCGTCAGAAATCGATGACGGAAGGGGAGATAAATGAAAAGAGCGAATACAGTAAGAGGTACTGTCGAATGTATAGATGGCGGGGTGGACGAGAATGCTCCAGGGTGACGCACTGTCGCAGTCTTATACCTACCATTCTGCTCCTCATCTCATACGAGAGAGTCGGAAAGTGGAGCCAGGCACCGAGCCTTAGGCTCATTTTACCAATCGCGCAACGTTGGCACTTCCTTTAATTGTGATCCAAGTACTATAATTAAAGTTGCTGGGGACCCGGGTCGGGCAGACCAGGATGTTGTTTGCAAATGTTTGCGGCTTTTTCTAAAAGTGCAGTGTTGTTGTACCATAGTACATACAATAGCACCTACGTGGATTACTCGGCTCCATTCATTTGCCAGGACACCGGACAATTGTTCGTAGAATGCTCACGGTAAATCTTTCGACGGACATGGTAAGTTCTATTGCCGGGCAATCTTCACATTCCTCACGAGTCTCATCATAGGCAAGTCATCATCTCAAGCAACACGTTTGATATTGCGCTCATTTTCATGCAAGGTTTGTGGCGGTTCCTCTAATGTGTCTGTGACAGAGACGGCGTGGTACTAGCCTGTCTTGGCTTAGTCAGCCCTGGATATCAAACAGCCTAAGCGAATTAAGGAAAGAGTCTGTCCATCTTTGTCCATCTGTGTTAGGGTCGACCACAGGATTGTTGGATGCATTCCCTGTCGAACACGATACTGGGAGATTATCCTGTACTGGGTAGTCCTGACCGTAAACGCACGATCTGGACCGATTGCGATCCTTCTGTTGACTTGCAGAACGGCCCCGGTCATTAGGACGTTTATCGTGGATGATAAGCGTCGAGACAAACGCAGAGCCGCATGCAACTTTCGGCACGCGCATTCTGATCAAGGTCTGGCATAGTATACATATCATGTTGGTCCATGTACACAAGTGCGCCGCCCAAGCTTCTAGAGAAGTCTTCTCTGCGAGAAAGCAGTCAAGTATATTTAAGATAGGCAGTTGATACAACAGTTTGGCCGGCTTGGTTCTTCACTCAAGTCAGGAGATTGTTATTTTTCATGGCAAGAGTGTACACAGACATGCTATAAACATACCGTAGCACGGTTGTCTGCCAGTAAGATTGCAGAGATGACACGATAGGTCGCGGCTCACTCGACTCTACGCCGCTTAAAAAACGTCTCGATGCTCCTCTGTGATGTATCATGGCGCGAACTTCCAAGACCACCGCCAGTGCGCTTCAAGCCTTTGAGATGGTCTTTGCCGTTGATCGTCATGACAAGGGTGTTCCAACCTCGAATCACGTCAGGTTTGGAGATCCTGACCGAGGGTTTCTTCATGCCAGCCAGTAATGGTGTCTCTTCGAAGCCAGCCTTCTTGGAGTCACATCGCAGTGCTTCATCCTTGCCGTTGCCTTCACGAGATGTTGGAGTTTTGGCACCGGGCAGTGATGCGAGGGGCGAATCGTCAGGTGAGACGGTCTCAAAAGGGCTGGCTTCTTGGGTGAGGAATCTGGTCAAAAGTACCTCTAGATAGCCTGTATTCGACCAAGCCCCCAGATGCTCGAGTGACGGTCGCGGTGCCACTGAACCATCATCGCACAACGCGACACTCCTGATAGGAAGACGTTTCAGTATACGCTTCCAAAGTATGGAGAGAAATATGCCATGAGACACAATCGCAATGACGAGATCAGGGGCCATAGAGGAATCGTCAATCAACGGAACAAGGTGCTTGTCGAGAAACACGTCAGCGCGTTTTCTCATGGCGTCTTTCGTCTCCACTTCTACGAATTCCGTGGCTTTCTTTCCAGGCACGCGGGAGTCTGCAGTTCCACCGGACCAACTTTTCCCCTCGATTGACCCGAAGTCTTGCTCCATAAGCACGGGAAGTTGTGTGACTTCGGGACTTGCGTGTCGGTTATCTGCATAGCTCTCGGACGCCAATTGCGCTTCTCGGATCCTATCGGCTGTTTTCGCAGCCCGCTGAAGGTGCGACGAGAAGATGTGCGTAAACGTCAGTCCACGTGCCTGGAAATGCTGCCCTAGGCGCTCCGCTTGATGGAAGCCATGATTCGTGAGCTCTGAGTCCCTGCTGCCAGCACTGCCTAAGTCAGCATGGACATTTTAAACGGCGCGTCGGGGATCTTACTAAAGCTGGGCGACATTATCCACTGTCTCCCCATGTCGGATCAGGAACAACCTCAACGATGTCGCCATAATTCCCGCAAAGGGCGATCAGGGAAAACCCTAAGCTTCATAGCCATCAATGGGGGCGTCACCAGGCGATTGCGAGCGTCAAAGAATAGGTGCGTGTGGCAAAGGTCGAAGCTAGGTAGGTCCCCAATGACGAATTAGACTTGGCTTCGATGACTAAGACGCTGCGACGCAGCTTCTCCAACACGCGCCCGCGGCCCAATCCTTCCAGCACAACCGCGTCGAAGTCCAAGATGGTCCTATTTCAGCCTTTCTGCAACCGAAAATCGCCTACTAAGGTACGGTAGCATCTTATTCAGCTCGAAGGAAAGCAACTTTCGAAGGGCCCCGTGGGTGCCCTGTACGTAGCCAATCAATGATAAACTTGTGTTCGGATTCACTATTCGTCTTGTATACGTACACTTGGGACTGCGCCGTCAGAATTACCATCCTGCGCAGCATATGCACACCCAATCTAATGATGGTGAAGTACAGTAATGCTGTATAGCGGTATGGGTCAGGATGCTTTGCCACTCACTGCATCAGCCTCATCTCAGCTCAATGCAACTGCTCACCGCCTCACTTACTGGCGAGGCATCTATCACTTCGCCACGTGCAGAATCATTCCCCTGAGTCGTGTCTCACTGGCAGTGTACGGTTTCTTGACTTGGAACCGTGTGTTCTATCCCCTACTGGCGTGCGAAGCTATGCGTCCTCAATAACTTTCGGAGCCGTAGACATCTACTAATTGCCATAGTCAACAAAAGAAATTATTTCTTATGACCCTAAACCAGAACAAATCTGCTTAGCACTTCGACTCTACCGTTTTTGAGAGGAAGCACTCTCAAACTGGACATCATGACAGACGAAGGCCTGATAGATCCGACTGGTCATGCCTTAGACTTCAATCTCTCAAATGGCTCCTACATTGACGATAGTTCCATCGAAAATACATCGCAGCCCTCAACCTCGGCCTCCAAATACGGGCATGAGACTTCAATGAAACCGAAGCCAGCCTATCTTGAGCATAGCGGTCACAGCCACAGCGAGCGTAACAGCGACTCAATTTCAGAAAAATTTCCCTCTCAACATGTAGATGGTGATTTCGCACAGCAGGATAGAGACGGCATAAATCTGAAGCTGAACTATGATCGGTTATCCCAGGGGAACTCTGATGATGAAGACGCAGGCGAAGCATTTGATCGATCCTGGAAGGGTCGTCAGATCAGAAAGCCAGCCACAGAACCAAAGAAGTCAATGCGGCGCGACGATCCTGACCACCTTGAAGACGCGATTCCAAATTCGAAGAAGCCGCGACAATCTCTATTCGGCGGTCCTGTTCCGGAGGATGAGGAACCCCGGTATGATGAAACGACAACAATCCAGGCCGCTGTAAGAAATGCAAAAATCCTTGAAAGTGGTATCGGATCGAAAATTTTAGACCTCAGCCACGAACAGCAACAGCAGGAAAGTGGTCTGTCAGAACGCTCGTTCGATTTTGGCTTTGGTGCTCCACCGCCAGAAAGAGGCGGTTCCATATCCCGGCTTTCTCCGGTGCTATCCGAGAATAGTATCATAACTTTCCAGGAGAATCAAGTAAGTACATCTCATGAATCAGGAACTGCACACATTGACTGGGGAATTTAGCCTGCCTACGAGCTACGCAAGAACATCGAGCGCAACAAAGCCTTCACCTATATTGACACCGACATGTCCGGCAATTTCGACCCATCAGATGAGCCCAGGCAGAAGATGTTGAAACTGAACAAGGCAAGAGCGGCAAAAGCGGCAAAAGCGACAAAAGCGGCGCAGCAGCAGAAAAGAACGAAGAAGAAAGGGGGAAACCAAGCACCCAAGGAGCATATTATGAAGCTCATAGTTAAGCTGCGCATTGAAGCTTTTGGCAATGTTCGTAACTGCACGGACGACGAACAGAATTGGCCCGACAATTGGTCGGACATTGACTCAGGATGTGAGCGGGAAAGGCAAGAATGCCGCGACTTTTTCCGCTCCAATACACCTGGCCTTCACATGCAAATGTCGATTAGTGACCCCCGTAATGAGATCGACGACCTTACGGGCCACCCTATAGCGCGAGGCTGCAAGTCCTGCCGCAAGAATGAGGACAACTGCTCTATAGTCGAAGGTGGAGAATATCCTTGCGTCCAATGCGCTAATACAAATGTCACATGCGAGCTCATTATCCCAGCAACCACCAAAGGCTTCTGCAAACAATGTGTAGCAGATGGAGTGGAATGCTGTTCGTTTGCGAACGAGCCTGGCATGGCCATATGTGATCATTGCGTGGAGGGCGAGTTTGTTTGCGAAGCGTTACCGCCAAAAGGATATCGCGCCAAGAGGATTAATATTGACGAGTTGGTGTATGGCGAGGACAGGCCCTACCGTGCGTGCACCGTTTGTCGCCAAGAGAAGAAACGTTGCAGCCTGAAGAAGTCAGACAAGCCACCCTGCAAATCTTGTAAGAAGAAACACATTGGTTGCACATTCTTCGATTTTCCGAAAGAAGAACCCGTAAATAAAGCGACTGAATTTACTGGTTACAGCCCTCCGGATCCTACAGAGGTGGCTGCGCCTGAAGTGGTAATGCCAATCTGTTCCTACTTCACCGCCGAAGACCTAGCAGACATGGAAGCGCCAGATCAAGAGATGCCATCTCGCGAAACCACGCCTGAAATAATAATGGAAGACATCGACGGCAACAAGGGAATACTTACAAAGATCCTGACAAGTTTCGCCCATCCAATCGAGTTTAATATCAAAAGAGAAGCTTCCGATTGCAACTTCTGTCAGATGCCTGTCTTCGGCATCACTGGGGAGTATGAGCGTGAGGTTCATGTTATTTGCTGGAACAACGGTCTTGGATACACTGAGGTCGGGGGCGGACATTGCGAGGACAAAGGCGCCACAAGGATGTGCACTTTATGCACAGCTAATCGCTTTCAAATCGTATACTGCACCGACCATAAACTCAAGTATGTTGGGGAAGGTGAGAGCATGCAAGATTTTGATTCTGTCGCCAATGATCTTCTATCGACCGAGCCTGGCTCGGCCATGATGCAGTCCGAACTGCTCCGGTGGTGCTCGCTTTGTTTCTCCGTCGCCAAGTTCGAGTGCTCAGCTATTCAGATCCCCTTATACAGCGACGAAGATAAGAAAGATTCCGAAATAGTAGGGTGTGGTTTGCGCCTTTGTGAGCACTGTGAACGTCGTCTGACAGAAGAGTTTGGCGACGATATGAACCTAATGGTGTGTGAAATGGAAAAATTGTCCAAGATCCGGATCAATGCGGAGAATGAGGATTTGGAGGGCAGGGCAAGAGCAGACGTGGGGCTTTTGAAGAAAGATGGATTACTCACGAATAATGTCTTTGCATGGGGTAGAGTCGTTTGAATCGTAGGCGGCAAGCTGCTGATCGATAGGCCTGACGATAGCGACAACGACTACGTGGGCACAGTAGTCATGATGGACTTGCTCATCTCTTCGATGTCTGCTTCCATATGCTAATCAACACTGTTTGCACAGTTTTCTTCCTTGCAGTGGACAGCTTTTTGGCTGCTTAGCTAATCCCTAGAAACCCAAAGTTTTGGTGAAATGACGACATACGGTCCTTGATTCCGTACCACTTTACCGACCTCCTTTTCACCCCCAGTTCTGCAGCCGAGCAACAATATCAAGGCCTTCGAATTGACCTCTGGGCCCGCTAATACTCGAATCCGGCGAGCTTTGGCGCTTCAATCTCGGTTTCGAATGGTACCTCGGCTTGTGGGGTGATTCGCGCCAAATGCCTACGCGCCCCATCATCCCAATCCAAGAGCGCTGAATGAGCTGTCACCCTGTTATCCCATACCACAACTGTACCCTTTGCCCACTTGACCCGCGCCTGGAAATCCTGGCCTTTGGCCATGTGATCGTATAGGAAGTTGAGGAGGAAGTCGCTCTCTTCCTTCTTGTAGCCGATAATGCGCCTGCTGAACTGCGGATTGACGAAAAGGGCCTTCTCGCCAGTTGCTGGATGCGTGCGGACAAGCGGATGGATCGAGGTGACTGGATCGCGGCGGACGATCCCGCCGTGGTTCTTACTGTTGTCGGCTTGTTCGACAGCTATCGGTGATTAGCACGTGTGCAGCGAGTGGTGAGATGGAGATTTACCAGAGTGAACAACCTTCAGTCCGTGCAGACGCTTCCTGAATTCTGGGGAGAGTCTCTTATATGCTGCTGCCTGATTTACAAACAACGTGTCACCTCCAACTGCTGGCCCGTCAAGAAGATACAAGAACGTAGTTCCCGGGGGCTGCTTCTCATATGTCACGTCTGAATGCCAGGTAATGGAGTTTGTTCGCTCCTCGAAGAAGTCTCGTGCAGTTGTATCATCGGTTCCCCTGTGCACTAGATGAATCTCAGGATGACCTTCTGGCGCACCAGATGTGGGATGAATGTGGTGTCGACCAAAATACCCACCAAACTCTAGTGCATCTTCGATGGGGAGATCCGCGAAATCTTGGTCACGGAATGCTACAACTTTGTTTTCTGCAACAAAGAGGGCCAGCTCGTCTTTGCCGGCATCGTCTAGATTACTTAGTTGAACACCACGGACTTCGACGCCGATGTTGGCGGTGATATCATCAACTCTTGCATTCCTCAGGAGGTTCGGAAACCCCGGGTCAGCATCCAGTCCATGCTCGATGTGCTCAAACGGCTCAAGCGGAGGATATCTTGGCGATAGTAAGTATAGCCTCGCATATTAATTTCTGACGGCATACTTTGTTCCTTTCTCATTTTCCCAGGTAGGCAGGTAATTTGGATAGCTCGCTGGTGCGTGCTTGTCCGTTCCTCTCAACTCAAGCTCCTTTTTGAAGGCATTTGGACCACTAAATGCAACTTCTTTGTACTGGCCAATACCCGACTTGTAACCAACAGAGGCCGGTTCGACGACTGGTTCGACGACTTGTTCGACGAGTGCGGGTGCCATGATGTTCTTGAAAAAAATAAGCTGAGTTTTCTCCGTCACATCCCAGAGACCAAAGGAGTAGGATGGCTAGTAATTCTTTATAACGACAACGGAAACACCCCGAATCCTGGTCTTAGTCATGAACCATATCACGAACGGCTACTTATCTTGCGTAACCCCGCTTCTTTAGATCAGTGGCGATGATGAGCTTAGAGTGACAGCAACGAGGAGCAACCCCTCGATGGAACCATAGGCATATCAACTGCCGTAGTATATCCGGATCAATCAAACCTTGAGTAGATGGCATCAGACATGTAAGGTATTGCTCCATCTGCTCCCATTGCATTCTAAGCACCTAATTCGGCATAACGCTATGGGCACCCAAGGCTTGCTATGCTGCGGAACATCTGGACCATCATTCTCCATGTCGAATATACAAGCCATCTTGCGTCAGCAGCTCCTATCAGCCGACGGATGAGGCGACAATGGGAATCAAGTACGGCGTTGATGTCGTTACGACCCTGGCCAATCACGCAATACCACATCCAACGCCTACCTTGACGAATCAACGCTAAGCAATGGAATTAGCGCTGACGTCGTGTCTTCAACACGGAATTCCATGAGCACTTTTCGTGCTTGTATGTAAAATCATATCAAGGATGTCTACTGATGATGACGGCACGGCGGTTTTCACTCGTGCCGATCCATTTCTCGGGCGACAAATCTATGTCTACACCGGCGACTCAAGAAGATCACCCTTGACACGAATGCAGTAGCGCTAAACGAGATTCGAACTTGATGCTCCGTGGAGTTCTCCATATTCTATAACCAGGGCCGGACAATTGCGATACTGCTCCATGCCGCTCGGTCTACGGGCCGACAGAATCTTTATAAGTCATGGCTTCCGATCTTAAGACTATCCAAAGACGACCGAGAAACGATTTTCAAGTTGCGGTGCAGCATGTCCCGTTCTCATACTACATCAGCTACCTTGGGTGATGGCTCGTCCACTGTCGACAAGACGGAAGTCGTATTCGTAGGCAGCGCTGGCAGTAGCGATAGAAAAGCCAACTCAACAGGCTTTTCGGGAAAGCAGAAGGGTGAAGCTACCTTTGCGACAGAGGGCCTAGGAAAAGACCACTTCAGACCTGTCGCGACGTACGAAGGAATTCACCGATATGATCCGGACTTTGATTGGGAGCTCAAGGAGGAAAAGAAAGTGGTCCGAAAGGTGAGCGAATACCAGAACCTCCGGTTGGAGCTGAACTGATTCTGCTACTAGATAGACAAGCGTATATGTACATGGGCGTGCTTGATGTTCTTTGCACTACAGCTTGATAGGGGAAATATCTCTCAAGCTTTGAGTGATAACATGCTAGGCGATCTGGGCATGAACACCAACGATTATAACTTGGGGCAAACCATTTTTTTCGCCAGCTTTCTTGCCGCCGAGCTACCATCCCAGCTTATCAGCAAAAAGCTAGGGCCCGATAACTGGATTCCCATTCAAATGGTCTCGTGGAGCCTCGTTGCGAGCCTGCAAGCCTTTCTTAGCGGCCGGAGTTCTTTCATCGCCTGCCGTGCGCTTTTGGGTCTGATCGAAGGTGGTTTCATCCCTGATAACATTCTTTACCTCAGCTACTTCTACACTAGCTGGGAGTTGCCTGGACGCTTGAGCTGGTTTTGGGTGTCGTACCAATCAACACAAATCATCTCCGCTTTTCTTGCCTTTGGTATAATCAGGCTACGTGGTCACAATGGAATGGAAGGATGGCGATATTTATTTGCACTGGAAGGCATGCTCACGGGCCTCATCGGTATCGCGTCCTGGTTCTACTTGCCGCCGAGCCCGACGCAGACTGCGAGCAAGACTTGGAATCCATTCCGTGGCAAGAACGGGTGGTTCAGCGAAAGAGAAGAGAAGATCATGGTGAACAGAATCCTAAGAGACGATCCTAGTAAGGGAGATATGCACAACCGTCAAGGTCTGAGCTTTAGCATGCTTCGTGAGTGTCTTAGCGATTATCACATGTGGCCGATCTATCTCATCGGCCTTTCTTGGACGATCCCTTCATCGCCCATGACCTCCTATCTTACTCTGCAACTTCGGTCACTCGATTTTGGCACCTTTGAAACCAATTTGCTCACCGTAAGTTCCAATGCAGATCACAACAAAAAACAACACTGATATAGATAGATTCCTGCATATGTGCTCTTCATTCTCCAACTCCTTTTGTGGACTTGGGTCTCAGAACGCCTTAATCAGCGATTTCTCATCGGCCTGGTCTCCCAAGTTTGGGCATTACCACTTCTCATTGCGCTTGAGTTTCTTACAAAAAGCGCAACACCGTGGTCCCGCTGGGTTCTGTCTACACTTTTAGTTGGGCATCCATATGTTCATGCCATTCTAGTCGCCATCACATCTCGAAACGCCGGTACGGTGCGCACTCGCACTGTCGCATCTGCGTTGTACAACATGACCGTCCAAGCGAGCAGTATTATCAGCCAGAATATCTACCGCGATGACGACAAACCGTTGTACAGACGAGGAAACAAGGTTTTAATCGCGATATGTGCATATAACTTCGTACTCTTCATCGGGGCGAAGATTTTCTATGTTGCTGTCAACAGGAAGAGAGAGAGAATTTGGGGAGGTATGAGCGATGACGAGAAAGAGACATATCTGGCTACTACGAAAGACAGGGGAAATAAGAGGCTGGACTTCCGGTTCGCACACTGAGCGTGTGGGATTTTTCTGCCGCAGGATTTCAGCAAGTACGAGCTAAGACATCCATAATTTCCATGGATAGTAACCGATTGTAAATCATGACATCACTTGCTGATTCCACCTTTATGAAGCTATGCATATTAATTGTCTGTCGGCCCGCAAAAGAGATTGTTCTAGCCATCCACGCCCGACGTTCCAAAATCGACCACACAGATATCTTGAACAGGACAAGACGCAGAGCTGGAAAGCAGCAGACTCAGGTAACGTCAAAATTGCACGAAGCATCGTAGAAGCATAGACAGAGTAGAAAAAACCCCTACCTAGGTAAATAGCTGCGCAAATACAAAAGCCACGCACGTGTTAGAAACAAACGGCGCGAGAGTTTAGGAACAACCTCCCGATCTTGGTATCATGCCTTGTCCAGCTAGAGTTTATTCTAGATGTACCTAGTCACCATCTACCAATAGACGCACTTGCTATCAGGATTACCCTATCATACAACGGCTACAAATCATGTCATCAAGCATAATAAGCCTCAATTTTATAGGCTACCAATCCGCATAACTACAAAAATAATGGATCCCGCAGTCTTGCAGAAGGAAAGAAAAAGAAAGCTCTAAAGCTCACTATAGCTATCCCCTCCTCCGGCTGGCCAACGAACTGATCTCTTTTTCAGGATATGACCATGGGCCTGCACTCCCAGATCCACCATTCACAGAGCCAGTATATGGAAACTCCATCATCCAAGGAACTCAATATACTTTCGCTACCTCCTCCTCCCCCCACACACCCATACTCGTACAAAGAAAGTGAAAGCCCAACGGGAATTCACGCAGATACTGTTTCTCCCGGGTATGTCATGTCCATACGCCTTAATCCCCAGCGCCAGCAATGCAAACTGTGTCCGTCATAACTATATATCATCGTGGTGAGAAAAGAAAATTCCTCGCACTAAAAAGCTCACTCTGCTGTACCCTGTACTGGTCATTGAGAATCTGGCAATAGTGTTATTTTCTTGGTGTGCAAAGGCAGCGGAGACTCTAGGCAAAGCCAAAGTATTCGCCACCGGCTGTCATGGCTGTGTATAGCGCCTTGCGAAGATCCTCATACGACTCATACTCTGGAAGATCGAGCTCTGGAGGATATGTTAGTACGTGCTTGTGCAGAGAAGAGAGGCGAGGGCTGAAAACTTACGGTTAAAGCACGTATGACTACTGGGCAAACGATCCTTGCTCCCATAATCACGATGGATGTTGAATTTGCTGAATCCATTCATGCCCTCAAGCTCCTTGAACCCATTGAGCGGCACTTTACTTGTTCCCGTGATAAACTGCAGCAATTTGGCCTGCTCTTCCTTCTCGAAAGTGCGGATGGCACGCCAGAACCACTGGATTTGCGGCGATGCAGCAGTATAATTGTGGTACTCGGTATTATTCTTCCAGTCATCAACATTAATATCAGGAAGACCGGAGATGAGTAGCTCGAGTTCTTGTTCACTGAAGATAGAGACAAGTTCCGCAGGCACAATGTCGTGGAATCCTTTGAGGAAGTGCTCGAGTTGTTCTTGAACAGCACCTGTCAGGCGGTGCTCGGTGATAAGGCGGATATACTCTTGTTTGTTGTCTTCAGTCACAGGAATATTGCGGCCGTTCTCAATCAGATCGACGATTTGCATTTCACCAAAGGCCTCAACCTCTACCGAAAATGTCTCCGTGATGATGTCAGTAATGTCGTTGTGCAGCATCCATTCGAGTGACTTGTAGTACTCAAGATCGAGCGTCTCCATGTCTTTAAGGTTGACTTGTTTGCCCATAATTTGCTTGTAAACAGCACGACTGAAATGACAATCAAGAACACGGCCTTCGTAGAGGGCTTTGCCGATAATGCGTCCAATGAATTTGAAGAACATCAAGTGCTCTGGGTTGATGGAACTCAGACGGTTGGGGTGGAACGTTGTGCGATCGGACGCCACGGGGACAAATAAAGCATAGTCCGCATTGAACATCTGGCGAGAGATGACTTGGAACCATTCGCGGGTAACACCACCAGCATCAACACCTTCTTCACCATGGAAGCGAATGCTGAGCTTACCGTACTTCATCTCATCGGCCGATTTGAAGTAAAGTGACTTGAACGAGTCCAAAAACACTTGATCACGACGGACAGACAGCTGCAGCGGTGGATGGGGTTGGCGATCGCCACCGCGAGAGTGAAGCTTTCGGTTGAAGTAGTTGCGCTTATTGTCAAACTCCAAGACCTTCGAGTTCTTAACCAGTAGCGAAAAGGTACCGCTCATAAGTTTAGGGTTCTGCCGAACAAGGTCATTGAGAATCTTACGGTGATCTTCAGTGAATTTGAAGAAAAGATTCTCCATCTTGCTCTCTGGTGGTGGGCTTGAGAGGGCAAACTCCTTTGAGACCATTTTCGACAAGGGCAGCTCCTTGAGCGTGGTGTTCTTGCAAACAACCATGAGTGACTCGATAAGTGGAAGCAGTGTCGTAGCAATGTTGAGCATGTTGCCACGCTGGCGAATAATTGTGAGACACTCGCTGAGTTTATTCCAGAGTGGCGCAAAGGCAGCATCTTCATAGAGTGTCAGTAGAATATCTGCCTTTTGCCTAGGCTCCAGTGCTTCGGCAGCAGCTTCTGGCTTGTCTTTGATGTCACGCGAGGGATCAAAGAGGTAGTCTAGAGCCGTGAGGGCTCGCAAAAGCTTGGTCTGGTCAGAGCTTGCCGGCGAAAACTTGGAAAGGGCAATGCCTTGAACGTCGGTAGGGGACTCTGCATCGGACACCTGTACGGTCAGGCTAACAAGGTCTTGTAGTGTGGATCTGGCAAGCTCCTTGGCAATGCCAAGCAGCTCCTGACCAAAAATCTCTTTCGCACCTGGTATGGGAGACAAGTTACTGATGACAGATAGCGTTTCTTGGAAGACCTTGCTGTTGCATTCACGAGCGGCAAGGATTTTGGCCACCAGTCTGAGGTTGGCTTCAGGAACATCTGGAGGTGCCAACGTGCGGTGCTTCTTGGTCTTCTCCTCCTCGACCTTGCTTTCATTATGGTTGGATGTGCTTGCTTCACCTTCGGTGATAGCGGGTTCTGCCCGTACTTCGGAAACGCTTGCCATCTCAGTATCTTGGTCGCTGGTGCGGGTCTCTGGCTGTTCAGTCGCCGCACTCGGGGTCTCGACAGGTTGACTCTCGGTAACAGTTTCATCCGCTTTATTGGCTTCTTCTGTCGCCTTCTCCTTTTCTTTCTTCAAAGCTTGTAGGGGTGCTGTTATGACACGAAGCAACGTAGTGAGCTGCTCCATGATGGTCGAGCTCTCAACAATGAGTTTACGGTCCAATAAGGTGAGAAGAGAATTCACAGGATACCTATTCGCCTTGGTCTCTTTCGTCTTGCCTTTGCGATTGGCGCGTCCCTTGAGACCAACCCCAGTCTCGTGCTCAGTAAGGAAGAACGACCACACGGCAGGATTCTTCTCAGTTAACTGGGTGAGCGTGTTCAGGCATTGCTGAACGACCATGAGCGGGGAGACATCGGCATTGATAGACAAAGCCCCATTCTTCTTTGACGGTTTTGGCGTCTTGTCCGCTGGCTGCTGCGGCTGCTTCGCGCGAATTGACAGCTGAGCAAAGCTTCGCTCCACTGCATTGACATCGGCACTGCCATCTTGTAAGATAGATAACAGGATGCTGATGACCTCTGCACGATTCTGACGATTTTCGCAGACATATCGCAGGATAGAGCTAAGGCTAGACTTGGCGCTACCTTGCTGAGGAATGAACATTAGTCTCAGCAAAGTCGCCACGCCAGCTTTGTCGAGCATCTGTACGCAAGGACGAGCTTTTTTCTTCTGCGCGGGGTCGTCTTGGTGTGCACGGCGGCCGTCACGTCGGAAGCTGACTTCTCCAAACTGATTCAGTCGTCGATCACCTCCATAAGCACGAGCTTCTGCAGATATCTCTGGCGGAAGTTGTCGCAAAGTGTCTTCATCGGTGTCCATGAGCACGGCAGCGCGGAGGTTGGGATCCAGGGATGCGAGGAAGCTTGCGGCATCCATATCTTCTCCCTGTGGAACAATAGCGGCACCCTGGT
>Ga0182211_1000198_pt1 | contig 18645 bp, 16 predicted proteins | sample G5R1MG_20_FD_129660 | JGI IMG/M metagenome (GOLD analysis project Ga0182211, IMG submission 129660) | Switchgrass phyllosphere microbial communities from Michigan, USA - G5R2_MAIN_03OCT2016_LD1 MG | ecosystem: Host-associated > Plants > Phyllosphere > Phylloplane/Leaf | place: USA: Michigan... | reverse complement strand
TTTGGAGCCTAATTTAAACTGAAATCTCGACACCTTGACTTCGTCGTAGACGCCTTTCACTCCTATATCGCTACCCGGCCCCTCCATGGAGAGGACTGTGGTTTGGGATAATCCAGTCGTGCATAGGGAAATGCGAACCACAAATGGAGCCAGGGTCACCAATGTGGTGGTGAAGGAGTGCAGTGGATATGCGGAGTAATACGGAGGTGTCGACTCATCTCACTGGTGCACGTGGTCTTGGCACTCCACACCTCGCGCCTTGCGCCTACCGTCCCAGTCCACCCCCAACACGGCCCGCCATGGCCTTCAAGTTCAACCTCGCCGCCAAGGCTTCTTTCGGCAAAGCAAATGGAAAAGCCGCGCCGGGCAAGAAGAAGAACTCCCTGCTCGATGATGGCGAGGAAACCGCCAAGGGCAAGTCCCGGGCCGTCGACAAGCCGCAAGAAATCGGCGAAATCAGCTTCGAAGATACCCTCGCCTCCCCCACCGGGCCCTCGGAGCCCGCCGTAGCAAGGCCAAAAAAAGGTACACCACTTGTCCCTCCCAGCCATAAGTCAAAGCCCAAGGTAGATGATCCCACCATCACGGGCTACTCCGCCAGCGCTGCCGAGGCTGAAGCCCGCGCGCGCGAGGCCGCTGATGCTGATGCCACCATCTACGACTACGACGCCGCCTATGATGCCATACACGCAAATATCGCCGCCAAAGCCGCCGCGGCGCGCGAAGACGCCGGCGCGCGCAAACCAAGGTATCTCGACACTCTGCTCGAATCGGCCAAGCAGCGCGAAAAAGACCATTTGCGCGCACGCGACAAACTCCTGCAGCGCGAACGTGAAGCCGAGGGCGACGAATTTGCCGACAAAGAGAAATTCGTGACGGGCGCATACAAGGCGCAGCAAGAAGAGGCCCGCCAAGCCGAGGAAGAAGAGAAGGCCCGCCAGGCGCTCGAGGAAGAGAAGAAGAAGAAATTTGGCATGCAAGGCTTCCACAAATCCATGCTCATAGAGCAGGAGCGGCGCCACCAAGAAGCCATGGAAGCCGCCGCAATCGCCCTTCGAAACGGGCCCCCTCCCCCCTCCACCGAGGATGGGCCCGACGAACCAGAACAAACCGAGGCTCAGCTTATCGAAGCGCTGCGTAAACAGGGAAAAACTGTCATTGTCAATGAAGACGGCCAAGTGGCCGATAAACGCCAACTTCTCAGCGCCGGCCTCAATGTCATCGTCAAACCCAAACCTGCCCCCAAATCCACAACCACAGCAACATCATCTACCAATCCCGTCATCCATAGCGGCAATAACAGAGACAAATCATCTCGTGCCGCCGCCCAACGGGAACGGCAATCCCAAATGCTTGCCGAGCAGATCGAAATCGCAAAAAAACGCAAAGCTGACGCCGATGCCGACGAGCAGGCCAAACTGCTACATGCAGCTAAGAGCCAGAAAACAGCAACGGAGATCTTAAGCGCAAAGGAGCGCTACTTGCAGCGGAAGCGGGAGGCGGCGGAGGCCAAGGCAAAAGCGGAAGCAGCAGACAAATGAGCGATGACCCATTTTTCTCCAATGTCTTCGTGCATCTTCGAATTACAGGGCTATTATGCCTCACAGATGATTGTTGGTATTGTTGCTTGAGTATCCCCCTTCTGAAGCACAAACAAACATCTCCGTTTGAAACCCACCCCGCCTCTTCCTCCCTCTTAACATAATTACTCTTTGCAGCCGCATAATAATGGCATTGCAACCTCAACTACGCGGCACGTCTCCCATATATATAGAACGTCAGGTCCAGCCACGGAAAGGAAGAAGGCGCGCATCCTGATGGCAGGCAGTGATCGGGCAAGGAAAATGGAAAGAGGATGCCGTTGGCACCGGATAGGCACTCGCAATGCTGGTACTGATTGCAGTACGGGGAACAACACCATGGACAGCCTCTCGGTTGACGGATGAATGACACCTTGCGTGCGCCGCAAAACCAAGTAGATGAAATCTTGGATGAGGGCGTACCGAGCGATGAAGGTGTAAGGCGGTAATACTATTACATCTCAAAGTAAGTGGAGGGGAGGGAAGGCGGAATGGCGCAAAGCCTTGGTTGGAGACAGACGTGGGGGTAAATATAAAGTGGAAGATGGGACGAGGTAGGTGACTGGTCGATGGGCGGGTTAGTTGGCATTGTAGCATGCAAGTTTCTGTTTATTGCGATATCAAGGTCCTTTTGGGGCTCACTACTGCTACACTACGCTACCGTGATACTCTCGTTACACAATGAATACACTTCGCTCCTCTTCCCTCTTCTTCTTTTCCCAATTCTCGGAGATCCCCCAGTCCCCGCTCTCCAATCATCTGCAATCAAAGCAATCACGCCATGTACGCCTTTCATGCGTCAGCTTTCCCCCTCAGTCTTGGCAGGGAGGGAGAGTGATCCTCATACTGGCATAACTCATCTAGTCACCTGCTTCCTCAATCGTCTTTGAGCCGAATCTCTGCAACACTTTCCTCGTCACTCTCGCCTTGCAACCGTCGTGTGATACCCTCCACTGGCGTACCGACCCCAGCCTTCGTGCCCAACCCCTCTTCCTCGTCTCCAAAATCCTCTCGTAAGCGCGTGGTGAGGTCTTCGCCGCCTATAGATCCAAGTGCGGGTATGTCAGACGCGGCGTCAGATCCATTATCACGCGAGTTCAAACGATCAAAGCTCCACGCTGCATTATCCCTGCCAGGGGCAAAGGTGTAGGCACTGTACCCAGTGATCGTGTCATCGACATCATCGTATCCTTCGTCGCAAAGCAGCGTCTCGCCATCCGCATCATCGTCACTCAAATGGCTCCCCGCGACTGCGACTCCGTTCTTTAGACGGCTCTCGACTGCCGAATGCGCTGAGCCACCCCCTTGCAGGGCTCCTACTCCCGCTCCGATCGCGCCAGCGCTCGACGACCCATTGCGGGACAAATCGTCGAGGCGCGAGCCGTTTCCCGCCGGTGAGCGAGATCGCGGCGCGTCTATGTCAGCATCGTCGTTTTCTCCCTCAGAGTTTTGGCCATTGGCGGCTGTGACGATTCGCTGGAGCGAAGGGGGGCCTAAAGGGGTAGGTGAGCGACGGCGATAGAAGAGTAAGTAGGCAGCGCGTGATACGGCTTTTTGGCCAGATCCACACTTTGAGACAGATGAGTCTGTTGGGGTAAGCTGATGTTGTAAAAAGCTATGTACCGACTCTTGTTCTTACCGTTGTAGTCGTACCACTGCTTGTCAAAGAAATTCTGAGCAGTGGCCGTATAATGTCCTCCACCGAGCCCACCATAGTGATTATCGACTGCGAACAGATCGTAGGTTAGATCCTTTGATTCTGGAAAGCCGACTTTGCCAGAAAGATCCAAGCCCTCAACGGGGAAGTCGATGAGCTCTTCAATCTTGTCCCGGAATGAGCGATGGCCACTGAAGCGCTTAAGATGAATGATCAAAATGTCAGGCACAGTCCAAATTTCTAGTGTTTTCGTGGCACGACGAAGCTCTTTACATCGGCTGCAATACCACGCATTGTCTTCAGAAAGAACTTCGCTCTTCGCCGTCTCGGTAAAGCATTCCTCTAGGGTTATACCATGTTTGCGGCGGGCTATTCGCTTCGCCTTCTTCTCTTGAATCTCTGGATCGTCGAGCGTCTCTAAGAACTTCATAGCATCTTGGCCACGCGGGTCATCGTCAGTACTGCCTCCAAACAGGGCGTCGTAAGCTTCTGTATTCCATTCGATGACGAGCGCCTCGCCCAGGCGAATCAAGCGGTCATCGGTTTCATCATCCGGATCCTCGGGATAGTTCGGTTGGTCGGGGATGCGGTATTTTGTAGGCTTGGAGTTTTTGTTATTTCGATGTTTCCTTTCGTGCTTCCGTTGCTGTTTCCTCGCTTTCTTGTTCTTCTTGCCTCTACCTGAGCGAACAACCGAGGTCCCTTGCTCAACTGATACCATGTCTTCGTCACTGCTTGCATGGTCGGCCTCAATTGTAGCTTCTGCACTGGCGTTTAACGTGTCCTCGTCCTCATCACTTGAGGTGCTTTCGCCTGCGGTTGATGATTGTATCGATTCTTCTCGCGAGGGCGATAAGCGAATTCGTTTCGTAATAGACTCGAGTGTCCGTGAGTGATCGACAGTGCTCCAGCCAGTGGTGACAACCTCTTTACTTTTTTTGGTATGTTTCAAATCAAACAGTTGTCTTACACAATATTAGTCACACACCTTATTATCTCATCTCAACGCGACGTACCTGAGTTCCGGAGGAATGAAGCTGCCCGGCCTTAAAACATCCTGTGCTTCCTCCTGGGCCGCAATATGCAACGAGGATGGATGCACAGGCAATTCCGGTGCTCCGGTCATAGTCACTTCAACCATGTCTTCCCCCTCAATAGAGCCATCTTTGATCAGAGGATCACCGGGTGAAGCGTCTTCGTCAGTCGTCAAAACCACATCCGAACCGGACCGGGATTGCGCCTGGGACGGTTGGCTAGTGAGTTCACTTAGTATAGGTCTTGTGGTCGCCTGGGCCACCTTAGCGAGAACCTTGCGTAGTATCGCATCATGGTCTTTGGCTTCCTCTCGTGTAAGTACAATGTAAAATGGCCACAAAGCCATGGAGTAATCTTGCGATCGATAAGCGTTCGGGCCGCGGTGAAATACTGGAACGAGGATTCTATCGTGAAGAGATGACGCCGAATCTGGAATTTCTTCATCGGAAGAGCCCTGAAGAAGCACCTTATACCTCGCCCCCTTTTTCTTGGGGGCAGGCCAGTTGCTAGGGACACTGTCTAATTCGTAGAAGAATATTTCATCCCTGACGGTAATGTTTGTCTCCGCAATAGTTGATGAGTCATCCAAATGTCGATAGAACTTGTGGCTGTATACCTCGGAAGCCATGATGCGCTTCGCCGGTACGCCGCCACCACGCTTTCCCACGAATTCCTTCAAGGTCTTGATCGACGCGTTCTTATCCATGTCGATCTCCACTTGGAAAGGCTTCCCTGAAAGAGGCACATAGGTGATTGTGTGAGTCCAGGATTGTTCAATGGGCAGTTGTAGTGTAAGCTGGCTATAGGGATCGAACGTGATGCTGACTTTTTCGCATTCCGGACACACCATTGTGTTCTTGTAGAAGCCTGGTACATGTGTTAGTATGGCCATGTACGAAGGTCAGGAGTACCCATCTGTATCTCGAAATATACAATACATACCGCTGAATAGATCCATGGCGACAGAATCGTTTCGAGCCCGGTGATTTTCCCGGTAAGTTTCTCCAAGTTTCCTCACTGCGTCCGGGTCCCGAAAGGTATTATCGTCGGAATCAGGGTTCTCACGGTATGGCTTGACATGCACCCTGTTGAGATCCTCGTGCAATGCATCGACGAGCCAGCTGACGAACTCCTGGGAGTCCTGCTGTCCATAGCCTGAGAATAGACCGTTTGCTCTGCCCAACGTCTGCTTGAAATTCTTGGGGGCAAAGGACGACATGTTTCCAACGTCATAGATTTGTGTCAGTAGCTGTGCGTAGACCTTAGCTATGGCACCCTTGTGACCAATAGGATTATCGGCGTTAATCTCCTCTCTCCACTTGCTATTGAGGAAGTACATGCTGAGCTCTTCCACACTACGTAAACATTGGAGAGCCGAGTTCATGTAACAAGTGTTGCCTAGGTTGGTCAGTCCAACATGACCCCGTACTTTTCCAGAGCGCGTCCTGCCACGGGCTAGGGCGCCTGATGTCGGTGTGCTCCTTCCACTATTGGGATTACTGGGCAAGGCCCTGGTGGCTTGACTAGCGAACATAGTTTTGGTGGTAACACTGGCCGTATCCGAGATGTACTCGCCCTTCTCATCATGCTCTTCGAGGACAATGCATTGGTCCAGAGTGAACCCAGCGTCTTCCAGGGTGAGCTCTTTGTTATACTTCTCGTTGGCTTCCTCGTCTTTACCAGTGACCAACTCGCGCTCTGTTCCAAACTTCAGTCGGTTGAAGCTAGCTACGTCCATAACTAGAAGAGGACGGGATAGTGGCGTAGCAGGCGAGCCGCCGCGTGGGGAGGCGTCTGGAGTCATGATCCCAGATGGCTGCGACGATTGAGGTTCGTCTGTAGGTGCAGGCTGTAGTAGTCTCCAGATGCGAACCTTGTTGTTCAGGTCGATGCCAGCAGTCTTTTTCGCAGCTTCTATGAAACTCGTGAAGCCGTCATACCTACTTGCCACCAGTTTCTCGGCTGGCCTTGCAGTCTCCAACGCCGTGGGCGGTGTCTTACGCATCTTCCGAATGGTCAGAACCGGAGGGTCTATCTCCCAAATGACGTTCTCGCGGTCGCCGTCTGGCGTACTATTGTGGGCATGCCGACGGATCACGGGCGACCCTTCCTTCAGCCCATGCCAGCCAAGAACCAGCTCCCATGCTGCTGCAGGTAGAATCTCATAATCTTGGCCCAGCTGTAAGGACTTGCTAAGGGGCACAAACTCGTTGCCTTGCTGGTCCACCAAGTCTCGTTCCATGGCGCTCCTGTCCACAAGGGCCGAGTTGTCGACGGGGCCGATGGGGCCCACGGTCGCGTCCTTGGAGAATTCGCCAGGGCTGTGCGTCTTTTCTGACGTCCTAGACCAGACACGTGCCAGCCACTGCTCCGGGACCACGTAGCCCTCCTGGCCGTCTCTGGGGCCATTCCCCATGATTGCCATGACCCGAGCCACCTGCTCGTCGACACTGGGTAGGTTGCTGGCCTGATCCGGACTCGTGGCCGGGGAGTCGCCACGCGACGGCTCAGCAGCTGGACTGGGGGCGTCCACCATGTCGACCGAGGCAGCCCGCAGGGTCCGTTGTGGTGTGGACGTGGCTGCCGATGGCTCCTTAGAGGTCGGAGTGTCTGCGGTGGCGTCTCCGTTAGCCATGGCCGAGTGCAGGCGTTTGGCAGGCGACGAGGAGCGCGGGGGCTGTCGATGGTCTGGCTGTCTGGTGGTGTGTGCTTGCTCTGCGGCGCACGTGTGGCCGTCGCGGGCGTCGAGCGTCAGGTTGGCGTAAGCCTCGCTGGGCGAACTTGCACCCGGCGAGTGATCGCGAGGGGACAGACGGGTGGCTTCGGGGACGGTGTCGAGCGGTAGCACCTCGTCGTGCAGATGGGGGGGCAGATAGCGCGGCGGCGATGCGGTGAGGTGCGGCGAGGAGTGTGGCGATGCTGTCCCCGAGCCTGCCCTGGGTGAATGGCCGTCGTCGCGTGACGTGACCGTCGAGGTGGAGGCCGAGGTGGAGGCCGAGAGGGTAGTGTTGCGGGCTGGCGCCACAAGCTTCCGCTTTTTGCTGGTGTTGGAGGCCGTGGTGAAGCTGGGGGTCCGCCGTGAAGCCCGCGAGCTTCAGGGCAGACGGCGCCGGCAGTGGAGGGAGCAGCAGCAGCAGCAGCAGCAGCAGCGGTGGCGGGCTGTGGCAGTGAATGTAGGCGGGTGGGCGGCGGGCGGTGAAGAGATGGGTTGCGCAGCGTCCAGGGCAGCCATGCACTCGGTCGGCACGCTGCAGATTGAGGCTGGGGTAGGGGAGGGGGTGCGTACTCTACGCTGTACTATGTAGGTACTAGATGTGTACGCACTATGTAATGTACAGCCGCTGCCTGCCCCGTCGTCGTCTCTGTCGCCTGCCTCCGCTCCGGGCTGGCGAAAAGCTTTAGCGAGCGTCCTAATGGCGCAGCAGCTACCGGTACCGACTACTCCACGCTGGGAATGCCTGGCCTCCACCAAACCACCAACCCGCCAGCCCGCCAGCCCGCCAGCCCGCCAATGCCAGCAGGCCTGCTTGTGCAGAGCGGGACCCCGGTGCATCATAGGCGTGCATTGGCTTCCATTCCCTGGCCGCTGTGCCGTGCAGCACATGGACTTTACACCGCTACCGTCACTGCAGCCACCAACCATTCACTTCACTCCACCACTCTTCAACCACGGAAACGCAGAGGCACCGCCCACGGGGTTGGCTGGCCGGGTTCTTGTCGCGCCTGCCGCCTTCTCCGCAATCATCCCCCCCGAACCAGCTCGTTTGGTCGGTGCAGGGCCCAGAGCTGCATCCGCGTCCACCTCCCGCTCGTCCCTCCTTTTCCCGTCGTCAAAGAAGCGCGACTGTCCTGTCACAGGCGACGACATCGATAGCGCGCGCGACGGCTTCGATGGCTTGAGCACCTTGATGCCAGTGTCGCGGCGTTGGTAGGCGAGATTCACATTGGACGATTTACCCACGTTGGCCCAATCCAACGTGCCAGCATGCGCCTTTTCTTGTTGCTCACGTCGCCAGTTACTCCAGATAGCCGGTGATGCTTCAGACCGCGGGGCTCCACCAGCCGACTGCTGGTCCTGTGCGTCTTTGCTGCACCTGCGGCTTGTTGAGAGACCGAGACGGGGTCGTTGCTCGAGACTCGCGCGCCCGCTTGAGCTGCTATCATCCGAGCTTGCTGCGGCATTATTGTGGGCCAGTTTGGTGGCTGTTGGAGGAGATGCAGGAGGAATAGGGGCAGAGGTTTCCAAGGCGCCACTTGCTGGAGTCGATGCAGCGGCAGAAGGGTAAAGCTTGCAAATTCCGGCGCCCTTGGGAGCGGTGCTTGTGATAGACAAGGACTTGAAGGCGTTGTCGTCTTCGGGCCTCACGAAAGGGATGCGGAGTTTACCGTGGTCATCGTCATACAAAGTGAGCTGGTTCGAGGAGAATAAGATGTCTGCGTTATGTGCTCGAAGCGTGTTGCTTCCAAGGAAGATCTCAATCGCCTTCGGATTGGTCTTGGGATCATGCTGTTCGGTAACTGTGAACTCGACGCCTATCGAGGGTAGCTGCGGCGCGGGGCTTGTTGAACGAGACGACTGTGACATGGGTATTGCCTCAGGGAGGTAGATCGACAGCTTGATCTTGCGCACACCATCATCATCAAAAACAACGTGATCCTGGAAGCCGAATTTGTCGACAAGGTGGAGATCCAGATACGAAGCATGCGAGCCTGAGCAGATGGCAGCATACAACAGCGTGTCATGCTTAAAATCGGTGTTGAGCCAGCATCGTATGATAGCCGGTACGGGGCCGAGGATGAACAGGCCGGGTGCCAGTCCCGGTGCGTCGACTGGCGGTGCCGTGCCAAAGCTAGTCAGGCTGTTCGCGCGTCCTGACGCCGCTGAGTGCACAGACTGTCCTGCGGAGCTCTGCCTTCCATCCGATTTGTGCGAAGGACTCCGTTCACTCAACACATGTCCACCCAAACTGCTCCCAGTGCGGGGGATCAAGTCCAGCGACGATCTCGACGCGTGTGTCCAGTGACCGTGATTCGCAGTCTCATCAAACCGAACGCTGTTGGCACGAGATGTGGCCCCGATCCGGCGCGGCTCTTCGTCAGCGTCCAGTTGGAGGTTGCCAATGAGGTTGCTCGATTGATCGTCGAAGTTGGAGAAGTGTTCGGCGGTCGGTAGAGGAACTATTGCCATGAGTCTATATCTGCGCATGGGCGCTGGGCCACACATACCTTGCTGGGGTGTGCCGCTCAGGACCGAGGGAAAGGGCGAAGACGTGCCCCATACATTCTTGAGACGCGAGTCGTCTTCGTGCTTGCGTTCCAGGCGCAAGACGCGGTCAGTGAGGTCAGTCTGGGTCTGCTGCACCCTCAGCATGTCGTTTTGAAACTGCCAGAAGTCGTCGCGGGGCTGAAAAGCTAGGCTTTCGGGATCCATGCTCGTGGGCTTCTCATCCCTTGGTGGGAGTACTCAATCAAGAGACCCCAAATCCCTCCTGCATCCACTCCCTCACCAGCGCCCTACACCCCACCTCCAGTACCAGAGCCCGAGGGCCTTGGGGTTCCGCGCAGCTTTCTGTACGTCTTGTGTCTCACCTTGGGTCTGCGCAGACGGGCGACTGCCGGGGAGTTGGTACGCAGAAGGGGGCGTTGCGATGGCACGGAGAGATCTGCCAGGAGACTGCAGTAGTGGAGAGATGACAGCAAGCTCCCGGAGTAGCAAGCTACAGAGGTGAATTCGGCTTGGCGTCGTGTGTTGGTTGTACGCACACAGCGGTGGAGGACGGCAATCGTTTAGCGAGGAAGGAAAGGCTCTAGACACGACCAGGAACTTTTGTGATTTACCGGAGCGTATGTCTCGGATGCGTGATGTAGGTCAGGTTGTCGGTTGGCACAGGTTAGTGGGAACACGGGGAAGGAAGGGGTTGTCCCATCCGATTGGACACAGGCGGAAGCGTCCCGTTCGCCCCGCACGCGTACCACGAAGCGAGGGCGAGTGATGGCCTACCCATCTCCATGTATAGTAAATCTATCTATAGTACATATACCGTGCCATCTATCCGCCTCCCGCATCGCGCGTCTTGGATCCAGTCTCACTCGCTCGATGCGTGAGCGCCCTCCCATTGCTGCCACGCTACCTGATCATTCCACCGGGGAAACGCCATTGGCAGACTTTCTGGCATCTGGTCGGGCCATTGCAGTTCTATCACCTTCATGACCTCCTGGGACAAGATCTCGTAGCCTGCGGGATTCAAATGAAGACCTGCACGCCTAGTCAGCATCCGGCCGGCCGGCACGCCCAAGGGAACGCCGGTAACGCACCATCGTACATGAGTTCCCCCAGGCCATCGTCCTGTGGTATGTCCACGGAACCAGGAATGGCATCTCCACGCCGCCATGCATCCACGTTCAACGCCGTCTTCGCCATGAAGGCGTTCCACAGCTGGACAACGGGTACATTGAGTTTTCGGCCAACGTCACAGACTGCCTCGGCGTAGCGCTTGGTCGTTTCTGCGACACGCGATACACTGGCATAGCCATTCGACTGTTCTATTGGCCACCATAGGTGTTCGTTGATCGGCGGCGGTGTGATCAGGATGATGCGAGGGCTATGGGCCGTGATCTTCGGATGAGTGATGATTTTCTCGAGATTGTCCTTGTACTCATCAAGGGGAACATGCTGTTGATTGGGCGCACCGGGTAGTGACGAATCATTTGCTCCGAAAAACAGCGTCTACATAACGTCAATTGGATTCATACATGCATGGGCCGGTGTCGGTTGCGTGCGAGACACGTACCAGAAAGCGAATCCTGGCCTCATTCGGGGGTGGGACAATGGTGGGCAAGATCTGGAGAGCTTGCCGAGTGTTGTATCCACTGATGGAATAAGCATCGTCGCCATTCTCGAGGGAGCGTCTTACCTGAACCCACGATTAACCACATCCAGTCGTCGTATATATGCTGCCGGATATCAGGCTACGTAGCCATCACTTGGCGCATACATGCTTCACTGACCCGCTTGGAGAGCTGCTGAGAAGCCGAATCCACGGCTCTGGTCGAAGCTGTCCTGGGTTATGCTGTCTCCAAAGAGAAAAAACTGTTCGTAAGGGGCAGGCTGGAGGGGTCAGCCACGAACCACGCGAGCGGTCGGTAAGGAGGGAAAAACTCACCATGGTGGGGGTGGGGGACAACGTGGTGCTCGAAGCGACAACTAGATCTCCATGGTAAGTTGGTTGTATGAGACGCGAGATGCTAGCCCTATCTCTGGCCCAAGATTACCGAGTTCGTTTGGAATCATCTCCTGTACCTAGTACCTAGTATGTAGTAGCCATGTACATAGTACATACCTATCTACCCTGGCAACAACTCGAGCTGTTGAGGAGATTAGGTATAGGAGCGAGCAGACGTACCTCGAACCGTCTTGCCAAGCAGACAACGTGCACGGAAGTACCAGACGACAACGATGATAGGACGGTCGATGACTCAGTGAACTCTCCAGTGTCAGTCGTCCGTCTCCTGCTGGTGTTGTGGGGATTGGGCAGTTGATTGGGTGGCGGCCATGGGCCCAATTGAGCATAGCGCAGACCTTACCATGTCACATGCACTCAGTGCTCACTGTAATAGTATGACTTCTTGAGCGCAGGTAGGGGGGCATGGCGTAACTAGCCCATGGGACCTCGTTCGTGACACAGCCCCCTCCCCCTCCGCCCCGCGACCTTTCCAGATGACCACGGTCCACCCGGGCTGCAACTGAATCGCCGACACGCCCATACTCGGAATATCTACATGTCTGGCTCGGCCCTCGTACATGTGCTGCCCCGCCTGTCGCTCTACTCCCTCCTCCTAGACTCTCCACACGCCCCTCGCCATGCCCAAGTCTGCGCACTCATATCGGAGCGTCGATGATGCCGACGACGCGTATGCTGCCGAGCAACGCGAGCGCGACGACACCATCAGCAGCACCACACCAACATCGCCCACGGCCACATTCCGCCCGCTGAGGCAGATGCGCGGCTCCGATCATGATCTCACGGGGTCAAGAGATAGCGTAAACGAGCGATCCAGCCTCCTGAACCCCCATGGCGCCACGGCGCGGTCCTATGCGAGTCTGCCAGGTGCCGCGACACCAGGGACGCCCCGGCCGGGCACGAGGAGGCACAACAGCCAACTGCCAACCAGCTCGCGCGTCCGTCATAGCAGAGCAGGCTCCTTCACCAACAACCAGTCCTTCAGCCAGCGCCTGGTGAACGCCCTGGGCGAAAGACGAGCAGGGCTCGAGGACAGCATGCATTCGGCCAAAGCGTCTCTGTGGCAGGACAACCGCGTGTGGTATGACCAGTTCACATCGACCGACTGGGTACACGACAATATTGCCGACGCATATCGGGTAAAGGCTCTTCGCAGCCGCAAGGACATTCGAGGGAAAGTAGCCGCATGGTTCGATGGGGCCCAGGGCTGGATGCTCGTAGCCCTCATCGGCGTGTTGACTGCCGTATGCGCCTACGTCGTCAACACTACCGAGACTACCCTCTTCGATCTGAAACAGGGACACTGCACCAGCGGCTGGAGTAAGAGCCGTAAGACGTGCTGTGACGGTGCGTCCGCGTGCGACAATTGGGTTCATTGGTCCAAGGTCTTCCGCAGTGACAGACTGGACGTTGTCCAAACACAGTACGGATTCTTCGTGCTTTCGGTCGTGGCGTTGTCCATGGCCTCCTGCCTCCTGACACTGACGACCAAGACTGTCATTCCTTCCGCCATTTCACTTTCTACCCTTGACGAGAATCTCGGGGCTGAAGTGCGCAGATACTCCGACGATGATCATGGCGACGGTGACGATGACGACGATGACCGCAAACGGAGTAACAATTCGGATGGGCACTTCCAGGAGGCCCAGATGCGTCCACCCATGGTATATTACTCTGCTGCCGGTAGTGGCGTGGCCGAAGTCAAGGTCATCCTGAGTGGCTTTGTCCTACACGGTTATCTGGGTGTGCGAACATTGGTCATCAAAACACTAGCACTGATCCTCAGTGTGGCATCCGGTCTCAGTCTTGGTAAAGAAGGGCCCTATGTGCATATCGCGACTTGCATTGGAAACATTGCCTGTCGTATATTCTCCAAATACAGAAACAATGATGGAAAGCGCAGAGAGATATTGAGCGCCAGTGCTGCCAGTGGTGTAGCAGTTGCGTTCGGTGCTCCCATCGGTGGCGTCTTGTTTAGTCTCGAGGAAGTGAGCTACTACTTTCCGTCGAAGACGCTCTTTAGGACCTTCTTCTGTTGCATTGTAAGTCATCCGGCGGAGCCGTGTTCTCACAGCTAACGGTAACATAGGCAGCTGCGTTATCACTCAAGTTCTTGGATCCATATGGCACCAAGAAAATCGTCCTGTTCGAGGTACGATATAATCTGGACTGGAAGTTCTTCGAGTTGGTGACCTTCGTCTTCACTGGAGCTGTTGGGGGCGTGCTAGGCGCGTTGTTCATCAAAGCGTCTCGAATCTGGGCCCGGACCTTTCGCCGCATCACTATCATCAAGAAGTATCCGCTCCTCGAGGTTTTCCTGGTGGCTTTGGTCACTGGTCTCATAAGCTTTTGGAATCGATACACCAAGCTACCAGTTACAGAACTACTGTTCGAACTGGCCAGCCCCTGCGACACTTACTCCGATTCTGGCGATGGACTTTGCCCAACAAGAGAGCATATCCCTAGTGTACTCAAAGTTCTCTTTGTTGCATTTCTGATAAAAGCCAGTTTGACTGTTGTCACCTTTGGCATCAAAGTGCCAGCTGGCATCTACGTACCTTCCATGGTGGTTGGTGGTCTAGCGGGACGCTTCATCGGTCATACTGTGCAGTATTTTGCCCTTCGTTATAGCCACCTTGGTGTACTTGGCGAATGTGATCCGTCGGGCCCGCCGGGCTCGTGTGTCGTGCCTGGTGTCTACGCTCTAGTAGCTGCTGGTGCGACGATGACTGGTGTCACCCGCTTGTCAATCACATTAGCTGTCATTCTATTCGAACTCACGGGAAGTTTGGATCACGTACTTCCCTTCTCTCTAGGCATTTTAGTCGCAAAGTGGGTTGCCGATGCCATTGAACCGCTCAGCATATATGACCTACTTACTGACATGAACTCTTATCCTTTCTTGGACAACAAAGTTCGGCCAATCTTCACTTCAGAACTTGGCGATATAACTCCCCGCGTTAGGCAGGAGAAGATCATCGACGTGTCTGACGAGTCACTTATCCCAGCCATCGAGCTCCGCGAAAAACAGCAAAGGCTACAAATGGCCGGTGAGCTAGATGGTGGTCTGCCTATAGTCAAGGACGGTATACTAGTCGGTCTTATTCCAGCCCCCGATCTTGAATTTGCACTGGATAAGCTTGAGAATGAAGATAACACGCTCTGTCTTATGTCGCCTCAGGAAGACTGGGCTGCAGGAAGAGAGCCACACGGCGAGGAAGAACAAGGGTTATATGACCCCAGCGACTTCACGCCCTATATTGATCCTGCGCCTGTTGCATTGGACGTGCATTCGCCAATGGATTTGGTATACGAATGCTTTGTGAAACTCGGTTTGAGGTACATGTGTGTGCTACGCGATGGAAAATATGCTGGTCTGGTAAGATAAGCCTACGCTCTAGTACGTAAACTTCGAGTGCTAACGATGCCTTCTCAGGTTCACAAGAAATCGTTTGTCAAATACATCAAAGAGCTTGAGCTACATGAGAAGGAGCACGGCATTATCTAATGCACGACATCATTTTCTCAGTCACTAGAATCTTTCAATTCAAGGCCATGCCAGGCTTGCTCTCCATTCAGCAGCACATTTTTGGCATAGGATACTCATGGCATGTACATTACATTTAGATGGCGTTGTTTTGAACTAGGAATGCATGTGCAAGCGTCGGTTTGAGCAATCAAATTGGCACGACGCGGGCATACAAACGTATAATACAGGACCGATATTCGTTATGGATGCGAGTACAGATGAGTATGAGGTACCTCCGGCTGCTGCGACTTTCAAACTCTTACACAACCTCCCACGCATCGCATTACGCAACTTCGGACTCTGCTATGGCCATCGACCTATCTTCTACGATGCACGGATTAGTTTCACGAGAGCTGTCACAGCAGCATCTAGTCGTGGGTACATGTACGAGGTCGATGACGAAGCCCCACGCGGAAATGCAACCAGATTCCAGACTAATCCAATGGCTCGCTTAACCCTCCACCGCGCACTGAAACCGCATTGCGCCAGCCTGCTCTGTCAAATACAGTTTGGGAGTACTGGTTTCCCTGATTAATTCTATCTTGACAAATTCATGATTAATAAACTTTTCTCAATCCTCATTGAACCAGAATTCAGGCTTCTCTTTCAACATGCCCTCTTGGCTTAGTGGTAAAGCGTATCACTAGTAATTTCTTGAACATGATAAGATCGCTCGTTCGATTCGGGCAGAGGGCACTTGTTTTTTGCTTTGGTTTCCTTCTCTCTGTATACTGTTGCAGGAAATAGGAGGACGGGTTTTTTTTAACTGGTTGATTGAGACTTTGGCATAGATAGATATCAGATTTTCAATAGGACCCAGTATTTGGACCGGGAAGAACAGGTTTCTAGCTATAATAACCGGCAATAAATGCTTCGCAGATATGCGCAAATTGAGCAGTGGCCTATTTGTTCCTTCTTGAAGAGCCTCGTTATCCTGCCTAGGTTGCGCCTGAGAACGCAATCAAGTTGGAATATATAAAAATTGGGGATGAATATGTAAACGAAAGCCCTTCACCTTCGATTGATGTGGGCGACAGTATGTTCCTATACAATGGCAGTGAAGCCGGTGTGTTTTCTTGAATCCTCCGTACTCGTACGACGCTATTTTAATGCTGTTGCTTATATGAATGTTAATGCAAGAGCCTGCTTGCTATCCAATGATGCTAAGCCCCCTCACTGTTTTTTCCATACTGTCAAGAGCTCTTTGTATCTTCAACGATGCTCTTTTTCCCTCCGTCTATAACCTGCACATCTTCTCTATTTGTGGGGACGTTCTGGGACAGCGTGGTTTCAGAGTTTACCGAGATTGTCGCAAAGTCGCTGACCAGCGAGATCGGTCAAGATTTTTCTGTGACTTCTAGGGTAGATGTGTCTGCGATGGAAGTACCTTTCTCCCTGTCCAGTGGGGTTCTGGATTCTGTGCCGTGGCGCTTCAGATGAGCGTCGTCTTCGTCGTACATGCGGAATAAGAGCCAGAATAGGACGGTGGTGATGGCCATGCCACCCGTCAGTGCCGCGAACAGGTATGTGAGCCAGGGATCGCGAGCGACCTCTGCTAACGCCATTGCTGAAGCCGAGCCGATGCCGGCGACAAGCAGACTGATGGCTTGAACTAGGGATTTCATGTCTTTGGGTGAGTGGTCGTATGCGAACTCCATGACAGTGGTGTAGGCAAAGATCTCCCCAGTGGCGATGAGAAAGTAGAGTGGAGCTTGGATCCAGACATTGGGTCTGTTGTTCTTGATGTCGGCTAGTGCCATCGACTGCATCGCTTCGCATTGCTTGGGCCAGTCGTAGCATGGTGGAGAGCTGTAGATGGCGTGTTGCACGATAGTCGCGTACAGCATAGCCAGGACGATGAAGACGAAGCCAATGGCTATGCGCGTGACTGCATTGAGGTAGATGCGTCGCTTATGAAGGAAGGGATAAACAGCGTCCTGTATGACGGGTCCGAGGACGATGCATCCAACTTGGTTCATTGCTGGCAGCAAGTCATTGGGTGTGTTTCCGGTCTTCATTTGCCCGGCTTGGGAGATCAGGTTATTCTGCATCTGGTCGAAGCAAAGCCAGAACATAACGAAAGCGATGAGAACACGACATGCTCGTAGTCCTCGCGTGAGTTCCTCGACCAGGGTATTAGTCCATGATACGGTCTTCCCAAAATGCTCAAGTTGGTAGTCTGGGTAGGCGCGCTTCATTTTGAAACCGTTTCGTATGGCGCAAGTGGCGATTTTGGTGGCCTGTGGCAGGACGTTGACCTTGTGCGGCACCTTGACATACCAATGCTTCCCACAGATCAACATAATCATTGCGACGGTCATGCAGCCTAGGCAAATACCATAGGCTCCTGTAAAGCCATAATGCTTCTCGATATACACAGTTGCGAACCATGACAGTGATCCTACGTTGCCGACCCAGAAGTACAGGCTGTAGACGTATTGCAGGGTGAGTTCGTAGTCTGTTACTACCCGCTCGCCTGTTTTGAGTTCTTTGATCTCGGGCTCCTTCTTCTCGTATTGGTCGGCAATGAATGGCACCATGATCGCTTTGAAGCCTCCGCCGCCTAAGCCGATGAGTGCCATGGCTAAAATCAGTCCTGGAAGGCCCCAGCCCCTCCCAATACTAGGTGGTAGTGAGCTGACGGTAAGGGCGGTACAGCCGGTGCAATACAATATGACACTGGTAACAAGGGTCGTGTACTGTCCAAGACGACTGTCGGCGAGTGGTGCAACGAAGATGGGAGCACAGTAGTAAAAAATATAAAAGGCACAGTATATCCGAGTTGCTTTCTCTTGGCCAAGACCGAGTGCTCCGGGTGTCTGACGTTGGTCGTATTGTGACGGGTGTTCCATGTAATTCTCTGTTTTGTGCAACGCCACTTTAGTATTGTCTTTCCGCAAAGGCGGTTCAGATAAGAGCTGTGTAGGATTACTTACGCCATGGAGCAGTAAGTCCCCAGAATGCTGCCCGTTCCCAGAATCCGATCAATGCCACGATCCATACACGCCATGGCATACTGTCTCTAACACGCCGTAGGTGGCAAGCATCGTTCATAGTATTGTTCGAGGACCTTGATATCGAGCCGGCAATATCTCTACAAGGATGAGTACGTCAATTGTTAGTGTATGTCTAAATGGAGAGCATACCGGTTGGTGAAATTTGTTGGCCTGGACACTGGGACTTTAGGAATATCATGGGTGTAGGCCATACTAACGGTAGCTATGAACTGAAATCCGGAAACCTCGAATTGACTGGACGCTGCGAGGAACTAGGCCTACTAATTGGAAGCGTGTTTATGGATGGCTAGTGAGCGCGCGGGTAAACTGGGTGTCGAAAGCGTCGTGTGAAGCACTCACCGATTGAGGTCACAACTCGTAGTGAAAAGAAGTTCAGTAGGGTCTAGCTATCGATCCACTGCGATTCAAGTAGCGAGAAGAAGGCCTTCCTTTTGTATTTCCGTGATTCCGGGCAAATTTGCCCTTCTCGAACTACCCTCTGCCGCTTTACAAACATGTTTGTCTGCGGCGTACCCGAATTGGATATCCCAATGAGCCTAGTGTGTACCAGTATAAACATAACACGATCAGTGATCAGAATCCATCA
>Ga0182211_1000197_pt1 | contig 18651 bp, 11 predicted proteins | sample G5R1MG_20_FD_129660 | JGI IMG/M metagenome (GOLD analysis project Ga0182211, IMG submission 129660) | Switchgrass phyllosphere microbial communities from Michigan, USA - G5R2_MAIN_03OCT2016_LD1 MG | ecosystem: Host-associated > Plants > Phyllosphere > Phylloplane/Leaf | place: USA: Michigan... | reverse complement strand
GCGTCGATGCACTCGTGTTCGCAAGTCAGGAGCTCAAGCCGCGTGAGTTCTTCTTCGAAAGGGAGGTGGTCCACTACGAAGCCGTTGAGCTTGAGGCAGCTGGGGATTGGGTGAGCGGATTGTATACAGTGAGTGTATAGAGTAGGAGCGAGGGACAAACCTGAGGGGCAGTGGCGCAGACTCTGCGATCTTTGCAGCGATGCGGGCTCTGCGCATGCAGAAGTTGTCCAGGTACTCGCCGGTGCCGAAGGAGTAGTGGAGAATACCCTTGCCGTCGATGCCCCTGTGATGTGTAAGTGGTGGTGTGTCTTTGACACGGAAGAAGGCAATGGATTCACTTGTATTCCCTGCCTCCGTCTTCGCTGATGGCAACGGTCAGGCCAGTGACGTTGTTGGCCTTGAGCCAGTGCTCAGAGCGCACGAGCGGAGCCGCAGCCATAGTCAGTTCCAACAGGCGCATGCCACCTTCTGAGGTATTGCGGTAGACCGTCTCCCAGATGACAAGCTGGTATGAGTTGTGCATATGGAACAATCGCAGCTCCTTGAGTTTGGTCTGCTGTACCAGCGGGCTCAGCTCGTTGGTAGTGAGGTACGACTTGTGCACAGCTGTGAAGCCGTCTACCTGCAGTCGGACAGGGTTGCCAATGTCAATCACCAGCTTCGATAGGGAGGTGGTCAGGCCTGTCCAGATATGGGCGGTGAATGGGAGGTTGGTCAACCAACTATGTGATTATGAGAACAGAGACTCTAATCAAAAAGCTTGCAGATACTCACGTCAACTCTTGTAGACCAGGAATCAGCGCAACAAACTTTGCGAGCAGCTTGCCGGCATCATGCCATTCCTTTTCCTCTTTAGTGAATATGTGTGGCTTGCGCAATGTCAGTCAAGGTTCTTCCACTAATTGCGCTGAAGCCATTATAGAATAAAGTGTTGCTAGCTGAGAAGACATACCTCGCCCTCTGCGCGTGTAGGCTCGGGTTCTCCAAATCCCTCACACTCTGCCTCCGAAGGCGTCAGGCGCCAGGCACCGATGATATACAGCTTCTTGATAGGCACCAGCTCAGAAGAGTCCTTGAGATGGTATCCTACAATATCGTTCACCCGCTCGAGCGACTTGATCTCCCGTCCATATTCGTTGCGGCCGACGTCGAAGACAAAGCAGTCAAGGACATGCTCACCACAGTCAACTCTGACCCCTTCTTTCAGCGAGAAGGGCTCCAGATCTGCTAGTTGAGGCATTATCACGAGGTTGTTAACTCCCTTCGCTGATTTGATAGGGCTACAAAAGCTGTCGTGTCTGAAGGAGGGGGGGGTGGACAGGAAATGGAGGCTTTGTTATTTATGGTGGTGAAGAGTGTGCGCAGTGAAGGAGGGTATACAAACGCAAATGTGCCCATAGCGCAGGCGTGCACGTGGCAGCCTCATTATTGTTAGCAGAGGTATGTTACCTGTACACGCTACAGTAAAGGACCCAGGTTAATCTCTACTATGCCTGCTAGCAGGTGTAGTTATCGTGCCTTCTGTAGATAGGAAAAAGGGAAGGTACACTTCATCCCTTAGTTAGATGAAAGATATACCAGGATAAAGTTAGCTTTTAGCTTTATTTTCAGTTTCCTACTAGAATTCATAAATATAATACCTATAACCTACTTAATAATTTACTTCAAGAGGAGGACCTTTACAGAATTAAATGATATTAGAGCTTTAACCTATACTTAACAGCTTTATTAGTATTGCTAAGAGTAGTATTATAAGGGAATAGATAAAGGATTTCGGTCTAGATACAAATAGATTATAGAAAAATTACTTGTATAAGATGTAAGACTCGAAGATAATCGAGTCAATCCAAGTAAAGTGAATCCTTTACTTGGTACTAAGCAGGCTAGACCTATATATCGATTATGTATTTATCAGGAAAATATATAGATAAGCTAACCCTTGATAAAGGCAATAAAAGGATAATGTTAGGTATATAATTAAGCTGTTGGCTGTTCGCCTATTATTAGATAATAATAACACAAAGCAGATTGAGTACCTATATGGCGTACTATACTGCCTGTGACACGCTGTACTTCAACCACAGCAAGGACTCTTATATCTTGACTTATTATTTGAATATTTAAGCCGCTTGGTTTTTGTAGTGCCTATTGCTATCTAATATATATATCGGTACCAGTAAGTTCTTCTTATCCGGCAGCTATTACCTGTCTACTTCCAGATAGCTATCTTTTAGGGCTCCAGGGGACAATACATGCTGACATACCTACTCTTTCTCTCCAGATTTCTGAACCTACTGCATATATATCTATTGAAATTGCACTCTCAGATCAGCATCGTATTTGCCATGTCTACATCGTACCTCCACGGCCATCACGGATCGGTTCTCCGCTCGCACAGCTGGAGAACAGTAGAAAACTCTTGTCCACATCTCATTCCTTACCTAAAGGACTCCTCTGCTACTGTGTTCGATGTCGGATGTGGCCCTGGAACCATTACTGTTGATCTTGCTGCCCGGCTCCCACAAGGGTTTGTATTTGCCATCGACCCCTCACCTGACGTCATCGAAAAGGCCAAGAAACATGCAGAGGAAAATGGCATCACAAATGTGCGGTTCGAAGTAGGAGATATTTTTGCTTGGGATCAACTTGACGGCCTGAAGGAATCCAGCTTTGACATTGTGCACGCGCATCAAGTACTGCAGCATCTGCAAGATCCATTACGTGCGATGAAAGAGATGAAACGGCTTGTTAAGCCTGGCGGTGTCCTTGCAGTACGCGATTGTAATTATTCGGCTATGGATTGGTACCCAGAGCACCCTGGCATGCACAAGTGGAAGGACACATATATCAAGGTCGCGAACGGGCTCAAGGCACATCCGAACATCGGGAAGAGCTTGCATGCGGTGGCAATGCAGGCGGGCTTTCCAAGGAGCGATATAGACGCCAGCGTAGCAGCATGGACTTTCAGTACCCCAGAGGAAAGGGCATTCTGGTGTGGCCTCTGGGCTGAGCGAACTGTCAAGAGCGACTTCAAAGAGAAGGCATTGAACGGAGGGTATTCGACAGAAAAAGACCTTGAGGATATCGCAACAGCCTGGCAAGAAATGGAAAAGAAGGAGGATGGCTGGTTTGCCGTTATAAATGGACAGATCATCTGCCACGTCAGTTAGGTCCCCAAGCCTACCGGTAAAAGAGGTATTCTTTATCCTCACCCGAGTTATTCGTTACTTCTAATCGTTTCCTGTCGCAGCATCCCCGCTCTTTCTCCCACTTCCTGACCGCACCCTACTCGGCGCTTCCCAATCAGCCTATCTAACCGAGATTGTTCAGTCATCTGAGTTCATGCATTAGCTCCCGGGCTTGACCGGCGCTCTCCAGCAGACAAGCTCTTATATCAACCCCGCTTACCCCTCCCAAATTGCCCCAACACCACGACACCAATACCCAAAAATACTACGCAAACCGCAGCCCAGAAGCTACATACAAGAGATATCTCTCAACCCACATAATGCAGTCCACTACTGTCCTGCTCGACTTTCACAACTCTTGCCCCAAGTGCGGTGCTGGAATCAGCGGAGGCAGCAAGAGCTGTGGCTCTTGCGGCAGCGTCAGTCATTCGAAACCCGGGAGCTACAGTTTCATCCTGACTTGAGAACAGTCATGCCCCGTCTAGGTTTTAAAATGCCTTATCTGGGGTGGCGCAGTTGGCGTTGACGAAGGTAGTTGATACCTGAGATTGTATGGGGCTGAAAGACTGAGAACCAGAGCCATCGGCTAAGTTCACATGAAACTAGTGTGTAATAGCACTATCAGTCGGATATATATAATCCTTTTGTTGAATCCCTTGTTATGCCCACACCATCACCATTTCGATATATGCTTTCTCGTCCTGACCTTCTGTCAGACCGTAGTGTCGATCCCCACTCCGGCTGCATGATCAAAAGGCTCCTAATCATCTGGTTATGAGATACTTGAAAGAAAGCGTCTTGAAGAGTGTGAAGGGTGAGAGAAGAATGGGCGCCATGCGGTACCTGTTCAAAAAGGATGTGGCAAGATGAGTCAGCGGACAGAATAGCGACGATATGAGGAAGAAGACAAGCTGTTTATGAAGCCTTGATTCTACGAGTAGGGTAGTCTACATAAGCGGGGTATGCGAAGACTTAGGCTGGAGGACACGGCGTCGAGATCACTCGAAATTTAAGCGAAGGTAAGGTAGGAGCGGCCAGCTTGCGGGCCAACTCCTTTCCCCATCTCTCGCACAGCCATATTCTGACTCTAAACTAACTACTTAGTAAAGCAGTCACTCAGAAGTCCCCGGGAAGCGTCCAATACGCATATTGAGCGCAGAAAATTAGAAGAAGTTTGCTGTTACACTGAAGCGCCTGCGGTTATCGATGCAAAGTCGACAATGACCGTGAAAGCGACCGAAGACATGGCTTTTAATTAGTCTGATGGCGATGCAGACTACAAGCAATGAAACAAACATCTGGATCCAGCAGCCAATAATCAGGGCACATGAGCGTGTTGTGAATGCTACGATGAAGTTTGAGGAAATGATAATGACTGTTGATATGCGTAATCAAATGAGTAAAATCTATACCATACACACTCCATGGCTAGTTTGAGGATGTTTTATGTGCGGTACGTCATTGGCGTGTTGACTCTTCTTTGTGGTGCGTTACATCCGACGGCATCATCCGAAAAGAGGCATACCACAGGATTGTTAGTGATCGTGCTACTCAATGTGCAGGGAATTTAGTTGAAAAGGAATACTGGCCACTGCTGGGAAGTTTCTCCCGGCTTAATTGAGTCAATCTCTCGTATAATTGTCACGGGAACGGCAATACTTTGTTAAATATCGTAAGATCAAGGACTGGAGTATGTTCAACAGCGTCTTGTGCAGCAATGAGATGTTTCCCCCCCCCTACCCTCATCTCCGTTTCACCCGTCTGTATTTTGAAGCACCATGATCATAATCCCCATATACCCTCTTGGCTCACCGCGAGAGCTTCTTTGTCGCCAGTGTTCACCATTGCCATCTAGTACCCCTTCCTCGCCCTCAAGAATAGCATCAACCAACCAACAAGTAATACGATGGCTGTTAGGAACATGAAAACAGCATCTGCCTGCGCCTTTCTGCAATTTCCCAAGAGTGTATCCACTGCCTTTTCCTCCCCACGATACTCAATGTCATACTGCAACCAGGTAATGCCATCTCGAATTCCACCGGTGAGAATGTCATTACCAAGAATCTTGGCTCCATTCCTCTCGCCTTCGGTTGCGCTACACTTGACTCCGTCAAGTTTGACAGCCATGATCTAACCAGGAGTTCTCAGCAACCATCACACCATCTTTCCCTCAAGTCAAGATGAGAAGAGAATACTTACAATTCCACCGATGACATTGACGGCAGCGACCGGTCCATCGATGATGAGCCCGACTTTTCCTTCAAGGAGGGAAATGAATGATCCCACTAGGCCTACCAATGCAGCAACGAATGCTGAACCACCAGCGAATGCAGCGAAGCCGAGTTGCCAGGGTAGACTGCCCAGGTGGTTGCCACGAATAAGTGTGACGCTGAGCCCAATAACGATAATGGCAAATAATGCTTGGGTTCCGCGAAGGACGAAGTTTGCAATACCAGCGAGAACCATGGTGGAATATTCCTTTTGATCAATGATGAAACGTCTTCAGTAATGGCAAGAAGTTCGGTAGGTACTCTTTATGTAGAATTTGGAGTGTTGTACACGTATGGGATGAAGGGTGACAGCACTGGTAGTACACGGTGGGAGACAAACATTTGTATGCCCGTCTTGGTGGAGGCAAGGTACCTGTGCTCCCCCCCGTCCTCGGCGATCTCACGGCAGCAATCTGCGCCTGCGCCGTCTACCAACTCGTCTCAGGTTGAATCCAAACGTCTCAGACAAGGAAGAAGCGTGCGGCACAGCCTCGTCTATGTTGCAGTCATCATACCCCTGTATGTTTGTCCGGGGTAATACGAGGTAGTCGCCTGAAGATCTCTGGACGCCTAACGGCAACATCTCACCGAACCCAATCGGGCGCAGTTCTGGGACATGGTGGTGTTGGAGAATTTTCGCGGCAACGGCTTCTGTGACTAATCTCAGCCTAGCACAGTGGAATGAGTTGCAGATTGGCCAATGATGTATGTACACTGTGGCTACATGAAGTTGCATCTCCCTGGTCCCGAGAATAGCTCGGTGAACTGGAAATAGTAATGAAGAGGGTTTTTTCGTTGCATAACTTACGGCCAACGACCAAACAGCCTCTGTGAGAAAGAGATTAAAAATAGATGTTGTTGGGCCAGCTGATACCCAATCCTTCGCAGCGGCACTAGGTACAGTAAATAGATACCGCTGGGTATGGATAGACAGGGGGGCAAGTCGCACACCGTCTCTTTCGAAACAACAATTCAGACACATCATCTAATGTAACATGGATGCTAAGTTTTTTTTTTTGGTTTGTCAAGAAACAGTCTCTATGCAGAAATGTACGCGGACTGAAACGCGCACGTAGTTCTTTTCTCCCGATCTACTCCAAATATACCGGGATACCATACACAACAGCGGCGGCCCCGTTCAGATATCGTAATACACAGACTTTTCTAGCATCTCGCACAGCCTCATCCAAGCCTAAGGATCCCCGGCGTTCAGAAACTTTGAGTTGCATTTCCTCGTCATTAGTTCTTTTGGCCTTCTTCTCCCTTTTCCCAGGCATCGAGGGCTCAGTCTCCTGCGCTAATTGTGCGACTCTTCCCTTACCCTTGATTGGCTTCTTCGCAGGTATCCTTGAAGTCATAGGGACAGTGATATTATCATGCGGCTCAGGCCAGAGACCCCACAGCTCTCCAGCCCGGATGGCGAAGCGATCGCAATCTTTGTCGGTGACATCCCATAGCATACCAACGACCGCAGGTGCACCAGCAGTGAGATAAGAAGCTAGCATGCCAGAGGGCTCGTATATGCCATTCTCTGTGAGATGTACCGATGAACATCCGAAGAGAAGAGTCGTGGCACATCTAGGTTTCGTGTTGCTCCCATCTTGTTCGCCTGGATAGAGGCGGCGGACGGACTTTGACTTGATGTATTGAGCACCACTACCGTGACCAAAATAGAGCACGAGATCTTTATCTCGGAGCGATGATTCAAATTCATTTTCGGTCGGTGGGCGGTTAGCAATGTGTACCCATGATCCTTGGAGATCGTCAAGTCGGGGCTTGATCGTCTTTGTAGTATGTGCCAAGTCGCCAGATGGATTGAGAATGCTGGCGCCTCCGGTACTTGCATGGATATAGTGTCCCGGAGCAGCAGTCTCGGAAGTTCGGGAAGCTTTTGCAGCGAGCAAACGCTCCCGAAGTGCAGCGAGTGATGGAAGGCGCGAAATTGATAGGTTCTCCAAGCAAGGCAAGGACTCCCACGGGAACGCGTGCAAATTCTTGTCCAAGATGAGAATGGTGTGCCGACTGGTAACGTCTAACTTTTGAGCGGAGCTGTGGTAGGCGCGCAGTGCTTCGTGCGTTTCGACAACGATCGCGTCAAAGTCGATTTCATCGTATGCATTATGCTCACCATTGAATTGCAGAATGTCGACAACGAAGTAGACAAGGTCGATCAGCGCTTCGTCTAGGTCGAGTTCTTCGTTGGTAGCATCCCCAAGGCCAACGAAAAGCTCAATGACTCGTGCATCAAGTACAGGCCGTTTCTGCAGATTCTTTTTGCTGCGAGAAGGTAAATGCTGGTCCAATATAGACTCCAGCGATTTCCTGAAACGGGCAAGAAGTGATTCTTCTCTCTCATGTTGCGAGAAGACACCTTTAAAGCCACCGAGCCATATATTCTCCATATTGATGAGGAGTTCGTGGAGTCTAGTATCCAGAGCCTCGCGTTCAGTCCACCATTGTTGCCGGGCTTCCCTAGAGGTCATATCCTTGGCGGTTCGCGTACTGAAATCGCTCAACTCAATGATCTCGTCAAAGTCTCTCTTGCCGTCTTCGAAGGAGAATTCCTCATCGTCCATATCTCGGGACGCGTGGCGAGCTAAAGGCAAGCGGAGGACAAACGGGGAGATGCCACTCTCGAATCTGGTAATGTATAGCTCATCTCGATCCTCATTCAGGGCTAAAGAGATGGCAGTCCAGGTATCAGGAATAATGTCAATGTACTCTTTCTGAAAATCGGTTACCGACGAAAGAGCACATGTGGAGACACTTGAATCTGGCCAGTGCAAACAATCGTCGCGCGACATATGCACCCTTTCTGCCTCAATAGAATTCTGGGCCAGCCTCAGCGAGTTGCATTTAGGAATTTCTGTCCTTGATTAGTATCATACATTAACATATTTACGAGATATACTAACCACTCATATACGCTGCATACAACGGATGTAGCGAGCCCTGAATTTCAGTCACTGAGACTGCAGACATCAGCACTGTGACGTGACCAAGTGCCATCGAAATTTGCTGGAAAAGATGATTTGAGCCATTTGAGACACATAGCTCATGTGCTTCTACTAGGCGTTCGCGAGCGTCTCGGAGTGTTTCGATGAAATTCTTCTTGACATTCTTAGTCCTGGCGCCTTTGGCCACGGTAGATGCTGTAGACGCGAGCCTCCTAACAACTTTTTCTTCTGAAGCCCTCTGTTCCCTGAGGCCAACAGCCGGAAACGCAATAGTCGACTCAGGCAAAGTGTTTGCAGTAATGTCTTGGGCAATCTGCTGAACGCCTTGAGCAAATCTTGTTTTGAACGTAGCCCACATATGTGAAAGTTCACGGCCCAGGGAAACCTCCAGTTCATCCGCTTCTTTAAGTAGGCGTACAGCCGTGTTGAGGTCCCCCTGTAGGATGTTTGCGAGAACTTTGCGGTCCAACACACTTATTTTCAGAACGCAGATAACATAACAGTTTTCAGCTATGCTCGGTACTTCAGAAGATATTGACGTGGCTTTTTGGCGTCTTGACCTCGTGCCACCCCTCACTAAACCGGCTGTAGCTACTTTCGTACGTGTAGCTGCAGCCGACTTGGATGCAACACGTGACGTGGGCTTGACTATGGCTTTGCGACCTCTTGTAGCCGCAACCGGCTTCGTATAAGGCAGCTCAGGTGCGTCTAAAGCAATGCTATCAACTTGTTCTGTAAGTGTGTCAACAGAAGGTGTGAACCTTTCCAGGGCAGTGATAAATGACGGTGCAGCAAGATCATTGAGGAGTCGCTCAAAGACCTCATATGACGATATCTCCTGCTCGTATCTCCCATTGCAGTGATGGACGCGGGCGACAGCTGAATAATAGCCAGCAAGTGACAAGCACTTGTGAGTCGAAGTCGAGTCAATGGTGGCTATAATCGCTTCGGCTTTGTCGTGTCTGCCACTTTGGGCCCAGCAGTCTGCACGCCAGCTTGCATTATCAGTCACCAGTGTGGGTGATTTCGTTGCTGCTGCGACCTTTTCCGCTTGTTCCGCAACATAGATCGCTTCCTGAAACAATCCTTGATGAGCATAAATCTGAGAGTGTTGCATCAGTCCTCTATAGAGTGAGGGAATAAGCGACCAAAATTCAGATCCACTCAGGGCATCATGAGTAACAGACATAACAAGAGGTACGCCTTTATCACTACGCAGGGAGCTTAGTGGATCGAAGGTCCCTTCGCTTGTACCATCCACATCAGTGTTGAAGGATCCTTCAGTGGTATTCTTCTTCGCATTTGAACGTGACTCTAGTGCCGCCCATGTTCGACGATTAAGCATGACGCTTTGCTTTGCATGCTGAGCCGCTTCTCTGTATGAACCTCCTGCAGTCGCCAGTAATGACTGGACATAGCAAGCGTTTGCTAGTACAGTATTGAACCGCACGCGACCGGAGAGCGTCGTTGTTTGTCGGGCTAGATCCATGAAGTGACAATCTGCCAATGCACACGATTGAGCCGCAGACAATATAGTAACGCTACGAATATTAGTTTGAATTGCATAACATGAAGAGTCATTCTCACCATTTGGCGCTATTACCGGCTGCAAGGAGGTACTCGGCATATCCAATGTGCCATCTCAACTGAGATTCGGTTGAAGCACCGCGGTGTTGCATTAAGCATTCGGCTTTTGCAAAAGACAGGCCAGCTTTACCAGTATAACCAAGATGAAGGAACTGAAGACCTAGGTTGCACAACGCATTTACCCGCTCTGACGAGTCTGAGGAATCTTGCATATCAAGTACCCGCACACGCAGTTGCAGTACTGGCAACGCAAGGTACTCCTCACCTTTCGCATTGAGGTATTCAACGCTGGCCTCAGTATCACGTAGCCATTCTTCTAAATTGTCGATTCGCTCACCCAGAGCATGCCACGAGGACACAGTAGCCACAATGGACTCCCACGACGTGAAAGATCGCTTGATCACTGAAGTAGGTGGTGGACCAGGCTGCTGCATTGACCTCTTCAGGTCCCATAGAGCTCTGAGGTGGCGCTCGTATCGTAACAGCCCTCGATCTTCAGATCCAGCTGTAGCCACTTCCCTTGTTGACGGTAGAGCAGATGGTGTAAATTGTGGGAAAGTTTGAGACAGTTGAAGAAATAAGAGTGTTAATCTGATATGACGGACAGGAAAATTCTCAGGTACATAAAGTTGTTGTAACTGAGTTGATAGAGATACGATTGAGTTGTCCAAATTTTCGTCCCGTTGTCGATTCCTGGAAAGGGTCCGTAGATAGAGTCCGAGTTGCCATTCTAGCAGAGCGCCTCGGGCTCCATGCGGTAGCTCGCTGTCGTCGTAAAAAGCGATTTGGTCAGCCTCTTGAATACCAAACTTAAGAAGCGAACGGTGATGCGCTTTGATAACTCTAGCAAGAATACCCAGGGGCCCGTCGCAATGGAAAGATACGTGTAATGGGTGCTCAGCGGCCGAATCGCATAATATTTGTATGGCATTCGGGTTGAGAAGGATTCTGATACATTGCTCAAAGGCCTTCCGGCAGCCTTTTCCATCGCCCTGTTCCTCCTGGGTTTCTCCAAGTCGTTCCAATTTCATTGCAAGGTGTCCAGCATCAGCCTCTGTTTGCGTCCTTGATTGCACGAGGACTACTGAGCGCTGCATAGCCAATATCAGATGCTCAGTTTCCAGACGAGCTTTTCGCAGCTGCAGATATATTGCCCAGTAAGCGTTGGAGAGTTTTACAATCAGGGAAGGTATGGGGGTAGTGTATTCCAGATTCGAATCGGCGTCTTTATCGGTTTCCTCTAATTGCTGCGAAAGCCGGGAGCATTCTTGTAAGATACGATCTAGGTTTTGCCATTGTTGCTGTGATGTCACAGTCTGCTTACAGCAAGCCAACACAGAATCCACAATGCTCTTGAAGCATTTATAGACAAGATCTATCCGTGACCTATAACGTTTCATCGTCTCTGTAGTGGCTTCTGGTGGGAGTTCTGCACCAATGAATCGAGATGAGAAATGTACGCTGGCTCCTACGATGGATACCGCCAGGTGATCGCTCAAGGTAGACACGGAATCCTCTTTCTTCGATGCTAGGTTTTTGATAAGCAATCGTGTAGCAATTCTTCTAAAGGCGTTCACTTCCATGAAAAGCGATTCTAGGTCAGCAGACGAACCGCCCAAGCTACCCTTTAATGCATCGAGTGCGTTGGAGACCGGCTTCTCCACCTCAATAGTCCCATCTCCTTTGAACTGCGCTTCCATCGAAACGGTTGCAATACGCACATGTCGAATTGCTTTTCTGACTGCAGAAGCATCCGAGTTTGTCAGTGGTACTGAAGGCTCCAGCCACCGAAGCGCCTCGTCAGGTAGATTGGCTGCTTGCGCGAGTGAGCACAGCGTCCTCGTGAGTAGTGCAGCAGGCCCTTCGCTCGATTTGCCCTTTGTGAGTTCATTTCCAGCCAGGCCAGCACACAGTGACTCCACCAATCGGTACTGCTTTAAAGCAGATAGCTTTGATCTCCTTACGTACGCGGCCACACATTTTGCAAATGGTTCCAAGAGTTCGGTCTGCTCGTTTCCCTTGTGTTTCGCTAGAGCCCACCACTTCTTCCGGATCACAAACGCCAGTTGCTGCAACTGAAGCACGATGTCTGGGTTCGGCTGCAGAGGGCTGGTATCGTCGGCACTCGATATACTTGGGCATAGAGTGAGGACAGTCTGCGCAAGAGTTTCTAGTTGCCTTGCTGCTTTGGTTTGCCCGCCAGGCGTGCTCGCGATGGTTTCGATCAGATTCGTGGGCGACGAGGATCTGGTCAGTTGCAGGTATTCCCACGTGGCTTCCACGATACGAGGTCTCCTAAGCTTCGAAATGATTCGCAGGGCGTGTATTTGAAAGCAGACAATCAGCGGCACCGCCAAGCTGGTGGGGTCGACTGTCGCAAAGTCGAGGAGGCTTGCTAAGCATTCTCTCTCTGTGGGCGCACCGCGGGAAACACCCGATTTCGGAACGTCCTTCCCAACATCGTGAGTAAGGTAACTGTCCAACCTTTTCTTTAATAATTTCAACTCTTTGATGGCAAGCCCGTCCAGCCCCAATGCGACCAGCTTTCCAATCAAGACCAGTAAGCCATTCTCATACTGGAGCTCTATTGAATCTTTTCCCACTACCCTTGTGGCTTCTTGAGTACCCAGATATCCGAAGGCTATTCTAGCGCACTCTGCCATCGCAATGAGAGCGGGGTCCGGGCCCGTAGTGAGTACCGCAGAGTAAGAAGAGGATCGACGGGGTGCCCGCTTCCGAGGCGAGTTGGCGAGTTGGCTTGCAGGTATTTCCTTGAATGAATTTTGCGATATTGAGGAACTTTCAGTGTATGCCAGTCGTGGTTTCGTCGGCTTGCGCGCATCTTCGGATGGAGACTTGGCCTTTGAGGCACGCGTGGCCAGTGGCGCCCGGGGGTTCTTGATCGCATCTGTAAGAGACTTTATGGTTGTATTGGCAACCTCCGTTGCTAGTATGTATTTGTCCCGTGGCGCAAGGACAGTCGAGGACTGCTTCGTAACTTCCGCTGATGCCGCAGCCGCCGCCGTGCCCGCTCTTCTTCGCGTTGTAGCCTGAACCTTGGATGTGACATTTTCCTTCTCTATTGCTGGTTCATTTTTTCGGACAAGCAGTTCCTGAAGAGCAGTTACTGTCGTGGTTGAGCATGCCGAGATAGATCGTAAGTCGGCTTTGATGCTATCGATGCGGGTGCACGTCGTCGCGTCGTGGATCGCCATCTATCATGTCCAGGAGGAGGAGTTTGTTCGCGCCGCGGCTCATAGGGTCCTTAGGTTATACATTACTAAGAAGATGGGCGTGCAGAAAACGGGGCGAATAGCAGAGATGAGGTTCGCGATACCAGTCCAAACAAGCCAATAATCATGATACCACATTCAGACTAGCCTATTTGATGCGAAAGGTCGCCTCTCTCTTCACCTCGCCAACAGTTCTACAGAGACAACGTATTGTTCTGCTCATGCTTGATGACATCTCGTTTAGCCATTAACCATTGAGTATCCACGTATCTGACTGCCCTTCCTGCCATTGCTCTAATTATGTAGTCAATATTGGGTATTGTGGAACAATCGCGACTGATAGGAAATTTGTATGGACATAGTTCATCATGGCCTTCGACTCTATTCAACTGATGAGACAAATTCCCACAAGACGATGTCAAAAGCTGGGCATATGAAACTAGGAGCGTGGAGGCCTCTCGCCGTTGTTAACTTGACAGAAAAGTGCGACGCTAGATATCGATCGATCAGCCCCTTCCTCGATTCAAGTGCGAGATTTCTTCGAGAAGCCAGGAAAAGGCCTGCATCGAGTGAGAATGGACGAGCCTACACCGAGGCTACATGTGGCTGGCTGTATGTTTGATACGATTTTGGGGGACAAACTGAAGGCACCGCACGACCGACCTGCTTGTTAGCCAGCCTGCAAGCTGTGACTCGTCGGGGAGCCTCTCATGATGTTGATTAATTGAGATCAGCCACACAGGAGTCGCGTGGTCGACATGTACATATGTTGGTGGCCAGGTAATTATCACGGGTAAATTATTAACCTAGTTTCCAGAAACGAGGCCCAGACTCTCTCTCTGCTGGTACGCGGTAAACATGTATCCACAATCTACAGTCGCATTCCAGATCTACTCGATGATAAGACCCATGTCAGGAACATTACAGGTTATATACATTTGGCAGATTTCTCGTGAACTGAAAGGAAGGCAATAGAATAGACATCATAGACTCTAGGACTGAGTAATGCGATTCAACATGCCCAGTATGATTGACAGGTGTCCGTCGGTAATTAATGCACTCGGCGCCTGCTGTAATTTATGGTATAAGTTGACAAAGGGTTCGGTGGAACACAGCAGGTCAAGTGCTCATGTTAGGCTTGAATCATATGACACATGGCTCCCCTTGTCAGGTTGTGGCTGGCGGGTACATGCATTTGATGACACGGTTGGAGCAGCGGTGCGGTATGCTGCCCTCTTTCCAGGAAAGCCAAGCTATCGAGTGGCCGTCATTGCAGTGGGATCAGAGTGAATATCCGGTGTTGAGGATTATGTGTTGCTGCTTGCCTTGACGCTGGAAGCCGTCCGCTAAGACGCCAGCACCTTGGCCATGTTAGGTTAGCAACGACTTCACGAATTTTTAGTTGAAAATGAAGGTAGTCGCCTCGCGCATGACTGATGGGCTTGGGCTGGCGATGGAACGGCCGATTGCCCACAATCATTTGTCCAGGATTCCCCATGATCGCATGGCCGCCCGCAGCAACCAGGGGAGGCCTGTGGGAGTGAAGCCCTTCGCCAGGCGGCAGGACGGGAAGCCTCCAGAGTCCGCATCAAAGTGCGGCCGCCGGCGCAGTTAACTAGACGACAAGCAGCCGTCGAAGACCCGCCCAGCGTTGGGAGCCATTTTGTATGTTGATGCAGGTCAGGATACTAGTTTCCTGAGTATAGTTCATCCACGTAATGGCTACCCAGAAGTCATAGTTAGCGAGCCTGCAGACCCCTACAAAGGGGTTGGGCGGCGGCACGTGGCGGAGACGCGGAGACGCTTCCACACAAGGTTTCTGCCACGTGTAACGTCCATCTATACGAGGTATATGCATACCGTATTATCTGGGATCGATCAAAGACTCGCTGTAATATACTACGCATAAAGCATTTGTTAGGGACTGCCATGTAGGTTCCTATCTATGTACCTATAGCACCAGGCAAAGGTATTATAGGGGAGCGTCGTAGCAGGGTGTGTCGGCAATTCGATAAGCATCGACAATTACTAAGGAATAGAATACGAGATGGGTACAGCCTTGGCAGGAGCTCCTTTCCCCAAACGGTAGAGGCAAATTTTTTTCTCGCATCAGATTGGATGTAATCTTTCGCATGATACCATTACTCATCGGCCAGTCTGTGGGTGGCTTACATGATCATCGGGTCATGTGCTCACACAGGCGGCCAAGTAGCTACCGACAGCCGAAAGATGGTTAACCACCTCCAACCAACGACGCCTCTCGTATCAAGCCGTGCACAGGATCGCCTTCTCACCCATTGGGTGGCAACGTCCGTTCGGCAGCTTTGCTCACCGGCCGCCAACAGGCATTTAAATGCCATAGTCCACGACCCGAACTCTATTTGTCGACCCCTACCCTGTAATGGCAGGCGTGCGCGTGGTCACTAATACCAGCTTAGGGCAATCTTAGCACCCGTTCGACATGCCGCATTAGGAGGTGCGGCATGCCTGGCAGGGTTGAAGGCACAAATCATGGTGTCTAGCCTGCCGAAGCTGTCTTTGACAGTGTAGATCTAGCGTCGGTCTCAATGGCTTTCACTGATAATTTACCTTGGGACTCGTTTCTCTCTGCTGTTCAATACCAGGTAGATCCTACGTACGCCACAATATGCAGTGTGCTGTGCGTCCACGAACCATGTCGCTCCGCGACTCACTGGCCTAACGCTTGGAAGTGCGCCAACGACAAGCATCGTCCCAGTGGCCGACCCACTCCGGTGCCTACAGAGTCCCTAGTTTGCGGACGCTCGAAGCTTGCCTTGCGATCTGAGTCGCGTCCGTATTCTTTTAGCCATGGTGTCTTAAGAGGTCCAGATTAAGGTCAAGTCCCCGCGCTTCGCTGAGAGCCTGTCTGGTTTCACCAACACACCCCAAGAAATCACTCCCATCGACCTGGTTCCTTATGCTCTGGCCTCGACAATGAATGTTCCAACGCTTCAACCGCGATATGAAGAACCTCGGCAGGATTCGGACACACTCTCCAAGGACTTCCGTGCAGGTCTTATTCCAGTTGGGCTCTTCGCCACCTTGAGCTTGGTCTCTGTCACTGTGTTATTACTCTTCATCACAAATCGATTAATCTCATGGCGAAAACACTACCGTCAGTACGTCGGATATAATCAATACGTCATTCTAATCTTCAACCTCCTCCTTGCGGACCTTCAACAAGCCATTGCCTTCTCGATATCCTTCCACTGGCTCACCCTGGGGAAAATCATAGCCCCCTCTGCTCCTTGCTTCATCCAAGCCTGGTTCCTGCAGATTGGAGATGTTTCAAGTGGGTTCTTCGTTCTTGCCATTGCGGTACACACCTGGTTGGGAGTGGTCAAGGGCTACAAGATGCCATACATTTGGTTTGTGGTGTCCATCTTGCTCATCTGGGCATTCGCATTGCTCTTGACTGTGATGGGTCCAGCGCTGTATAAAAGTCGTTACTTCGCTAGCGCTGGAGGCTGGGTAAGTTGGCATCTATCCTCGAAGTGGTCCAGAGAATTGACATGCTGTAGTGCTGGGTCTCTACCCATCACCAACAGGAGCGCCTCTGGCTGCACTATCTCTGGATATTCATTGTAGAGATTGGCACCGTCGCCATCTATACGCACATTTTCATACACTTACGAGGTCGTATCTCATCCATTCTTGCCAATGGCAGCTCTGGCAGCCTCACGAGGGCGACAAAGTTCATGGTGATGTTAGCAATCTCTATACTTTAGGGCCTGATGAGCAGGCTAACCTTGTGTACATAGGTACCCAGCCGCCTATGTGGTGCTCACTCTCCCCATCGCCGTAGGCCGTACGATTGCGATGACTGGCACTCCTATGCCGGATGTGTTCTTCGGCATTTCCGGTTCTCTCCTTGCTTCGTGCGGCTGGATCGACGCGCTCCTATATACTCTGACACGTCGGGTCCTAACATCGCAAGATCTGTCGGGTGCTCAGTACAGCCGTACACACAACACTTTGAAGGTTGTTGGCACCAATGTCGTACGACCCGGCGACGACGACCCCTTCGATCTACAAACCATGAGCAGCAAGACACCCATCAACGCCACATCACGTACCGTAACCATCGTTGGTGGCAAGGATCGCCTTTCACGGACGATCGACCATAAACGCATGCACACCCGCCCACACATTGATGAAGACATCCTAGGCGAAGACGGCCCCTCAAGAAATGGATCACAAGACTCCATATACAAACCCTCTGCCATGGGAAATACAATCAACATCAAAACGGAGACCAACGTCGAGGTTGAGGCTAATGATGAACAGCTGGCCGTGGCGAGACCGAGATCTAACGACTGGAACGAGGCAGACTCTCTGCAGCGGTGATAAAAAAAAATAATAATTTAAGCCCTTATGGAACCTAATTGATAAACCTTAATACCCACGTTCTCACGGATTTCCTAGCGTCGCATGCCCCCCAAAGTGGGCCATGTCCTTACATAGCTATATGCAGATGAATCCTTAATACCACAAGAAAGGAAGCCCATGTTCCTCGCTCGATGCTCGCTCATGCACTTGACCTCGATTGCTGATGTACCACGTCCAGAGCATGTGTTGCTTTCCACCTTCGCCCACAGCCTCGTCGTGTTCGCAGTTCTGTACCGCGGTGAAATGCCTCGGCAACGTTCCGCCGGTTGACTAGCACGCATGGGCCGGAAATCGTGAAATACCCATCCAACGACGATGGCCATCGCGGCCAACGACTCGGTCGGACAACGCGGCCGGGAAGGGAGTTTGTCCAGTGTGCCTGAGAAAGGAGTTTGTCCCGCGTGCGCACGTGGTATGGTAGCTACATACATACATAGTAGGTCGTCGTAAGCAGGAGTGTATGCCGACAACGGGAGATCTCCGAACCCTCGCCAGCACCACCTGTCGTGCCAGCGACCAAGCCAGGGCGTTCAGACCCGCGTACACAGAACAAAGGAAGAATCATCTCCTTGTCTGACTAGAGTAGCGGTCCTGTAGAAGACTAGAAGGAAGACTAGAAGAGTGCTCGCTCCCACGGAGACTGCGAATGCCCTGACTAGGTAAGGAGGGGGAGGTGGGCGGTGGGCTCTCTTGGGTCGCCGCCCGCACCAAGTGAGTTTAGCTCATGCACTAACCCCCGTAGTAGTTTGGCGCAGTGGCGTCTCGTATCCGCCGCTGATCGTAATCCAGGTACGCTAACTCATGACGCCAAATTGCCCGCTCCGACTTGTCGACGGTTGGTCGTCGAAGCTTCTGCCCAGTCGGCGAAAGCATCGCCGCCCAACAACCGTCTTTGCCGAAGTTTAACTTGCGTAGGTTTGCCCCAGAGCGTTGGGGGGGGGGGGCCGGGGGGCCGGGGGGGGGGTGCCCCCAAGCGTTTTTGTGTTCACAAGCCCTTTCCTGGGGG
>Ga0182211_1000196_pt1 | contig 18675 bp, 25 predicted proteins | sample G5R1MG_20_FD_129660 | JGI IMG/M metagenome (GOLD analysis project Ga0182211, IMG submission 129660) | Switchgrass phyllosphere microbial communities from Michigan, USA - G5R2_MAIN_03OCT2016_LD1 MG | ecosystem: Host-associated > Plants > Phyllosphere > Phylloplane/Leaf | place: USA: Michigan... | reverse complement strand
TGTCATTCTTCCACCAGCATCCTACTAGTACATGCGGCGTACCGTGGCTGCAGGCCCTCCGCGATGACCGTACCACCGGTATGCTTGGCAGGTTACAACGAGAAAACGAGGCCCAGGTTACATACAGAGAATCATCGCTCATGACTACCTAGATACCTGTGCATCGCTGTGGCAGAGAGGCGCCCGTCTGCCTAGTTACCCGAACATGTCCGCCGCCCAATCGCCGTCGTGAGACGCCTGCGTGCTGTTCATGGGGGAGGAGAGGCAACGCCTGCCCTTGTGCCACCCCACCGACCTACGATGTACTCTTCTTGCACACCACCCCTCCCTACCCCAAGGAACCTGACCGCATGTCTCAATCCATCCGTGCATGGCCAGCCTCGGTGACGGTAATGTGTAACGGCCACAGTCCCGTGGTCGCCCGAGTACCCAGTCAGAGGTCTTGTGAACCACTCGACACCGGCGGCTGCAAGTCATCCTTTGCCTGCCACTCCGGCCAAACGACCCGACGACGCGCCCTTGCCCTTTGCTCTTCCAGACTTGGGTCCGCCGCCGCCGCCGCCACTCCAGCCCATCCCGCCCGTCCCACTTGCGGTGAACTGAGAACCGCTCTCGTCTGACTTGAAGCCATCGCCCTCGTTCAGCACCGTGCTCCACAGCGATCCAATCGCCGCCGTCCACTCCTTCATCGCCACCACCCGATCCATGTCTGTGCTACTCTCGATCTCCACCGTTCCCTGTTGCTGGTCAATCTTGCCGCGTAACCGCTTGTCGACAATCAGAAACCCTACGATTTCCTGGACCTCGGGAAGGGATATTTTCACTTGTTTCGAGATGAATGCCAGTGTGAACCGGGTGTAGGGCGCAACGAGCTTGACGACTGCCTTGGTGCGCACGTTCCGCGTCACTTCGTCAATGTTCTCGGCGATGAAGGGATCTTGGAGCAGATCCCGGTTGCTCTGCAGGATCTTCTCGTATTCGTGGATGTCTTCGCGCTGATACGCATTCACCAGATCCGTCATGGTCGAGATGCGAGGATCGTTCTGGTAGGGCTTGGTCTCTTGCGAATCGAACGGGTTGATATCCGAGCCCGACAGCATGGTTGCGAGCACCAGGTACTTGAGAACCTGAATCCGCTGCAGCGATCCCGCCTCATCGTAGTTCTTGAAGCTTTCAAAGAAGTCACTCTGCGCGCCCTTCCAGTTTTCTGCCACCAGTCAACGCCCATGCGCTTGTCTCGCGTAGTGCATGGTACTCGCCTTCACTCATGTGCATCTTGCCTCCACATTCCCGAATGATACCCATGATCTTGGGATGGGGAACGGCGGATTTGACTTTGAGAGCCCGCTGGTACAATGCCTGTCATAGCGTAAGCTACCTGCAGACACAGTCAGATTGGGCGAGCCTTACCTTGAGACGCTTGTTGTTCCGGGTCTCAGCGTACATGAGAATCTCGAGCGAGTAGACCTCCAAGGAGTAGGTGCCTTTGCTCGGGTCGTCCGTGCCGTCTTCCTTCTGGCAAGCTTTGTGTAACTCGCGCAGCTTCTCCGTCAGCTGGCGGTAGTCCTTCCTGTCTAGCCACAGCCTGGCAAGCTTGATGTTCGTCTTCAGCCATAGCCGCTCGTTGTTGGTGCTCTGGAAGATGGCGAGTGTCAGCGCGTAAAACTTCTCCATGCAGCGATACGCGTCGGCGTCTTCTGCTGCCTTTTCTATAAAGTCAAGCATGTTGTTGATGGACTTTTCCGAGTAGTTGCGCGTGACGGCCGACTTGACATAGGTCAAAAGCTCCTGGTAATGCTCTACTGCCTATCACCGGGTTATTCGTGCTTCTGGCCATGGACTGCTTATCATGGGTACGCACTTGGTCGTATCGCGCGAGCTTGAACTCGAGCTTGATGGCCTGCTTCAGTCCCTTGAACCCCCTGTGGTTACATCAGCGCATAACCGACATGCGGCACTCCATTGCCCATACCAATCCGACTTTTCCTCCTCCAGGGCAGGAACGCCCAGAAATTCGTCGATGGCCGCCTCGGCATCGTCCGTCTTCAGTTGCTTTGCGTTGTAGTATTTGTTTTCAATATCGACATCGCCGCTCTGTTCGTCCTCGTCGTCCTCGTACTCGAAGTCATACCTGCGACCATCAGAACCGGCAGGGTTGTCAGGCCAGAAGCGCAACTCACTCCTCGTCGCCGGAGTCTTGCATGAAATCATCGTCGTCCGACATGGGTGCTAGGATGGGGCGAGCAGGCTGAGGAGACGTGCAATGCAGTCCACGCGAGACGGAGCGCGAGGTCAGGGCCTTGGAGCCAGTGTTGAGCCCGAAGGACTGGGCGGGAGACGTGGTGGTGGGGGTCGTTTGCCTGCCTGCACAGCGCGTGGTGGCTGCGGCCAAGCCCCGCGATGGTGGGGTGGGGTAGATCCGCCCACTAGTCCCCATTAGGCTGGTCAGGCACCGCACCTCAAGAAACCAGCAAAAAGCCCAGACGATCCATGCACCCCTCCATCATCACGCAAAGTACGCCCCTAGCTAGCTGGCACCTATCCGCGTTGAATGCGCAGGAGAAGCACGCCTCTGCTGCATTGCGCTAGCTGCTGAGGGTGAAGAACAGAATCAGTGCTCTTCCAGCATGTCGGTTCAAGTCGGTAGGCAGTGGGCACCTATCGACGCCCCGATCCGTGCTAGCTGGATCCGTATCTCCGCATCCTTCCTCCTTCTCTCCGCCACGGCCTATTCTCTTCCAATGGCTACGAGACCGTGGCAACATCATCATCATCATCGTCATCGTCATCATCACAACCGCCCTCGTCCATCTCCATTTAACTACTGTGCAAATACATAGCTCGTCTCCCGTTGCTAGCCGAACAAGCGCTCGCCAGATGGCCCTGTGCGGGTGCTCGTCGATCTTGTTGGGGCCGAGCGGCTCTACTGCTCAAACAGGCCTAACGCGGCGCCGCTGACCTTGGACCTTGGACCTTGGAGGAGATCCATGGATCTCCATTACCCATTACCTCGACGACGCATCGCATCCATCGCCCAGTCCCGCGCCTGCCGTGCGACTTTCGCTTTTCTCTCTCCCCCCCTCGCCTCGCCGCCCATTCGCACCCTCGATCCTCCCTCCTGTTACACCGTCGCGCGTGCCCTCGCTCGTGAGCCGCTGATTCCACACCTCGGTCGCGCCTCCCCTCGCCAGCCTTCACCATGCCCTTGTGCGGCGGGTCCAAGTCGGTGCAGCGCAAGCTGGTGCTTCTGTACGTGCATGCCAATCCGCCCGCTTTCGCCGTCGTGGCGAGGATGCCGCCATGCGACACACAGCCAGGCTAATTCGCAATCCATAGTGGCGACGGTGCATGCGGCAAGACTTCATTGCTCAATGTGTTTACGAGAGGGTACGCTTGTCCCGTGACAACATGATGTAGTGTAGCACTAGGGCTGACGAAACACGCTGCAGTTACTTCCCAACGGTATAGTAAGTCGCGTGCCTGCGCCCATACGCTCGCGTCCTAGGCTGACAGGGCCCCCTACAGCGAGCCGACAGTTTTTGGTGCGTTGCGAGTGCCGATTCCGTTGTGTGCCTGCTGCTAACACCATGGCCCAGAAAATTACGTTCACGGTTTGTTGCTCCCGCCTTGTAACTTCGGGATCGGTGGCATTGACGTCGACTGCAGATATCTACATCGACAACACACATGTAGAGCTCAGTCTGTGGGACACAGCCGGGCAGGAAGAATTCGACCGATTACGCTCGCTCAGCTACGATGACACGCACGCCATCATGCTCTGCTTCTCCGTACGCCCAATCGCCTGCCGCACCCCAAAGCCGCGACTGACACGGTACAGGTCGACTCCCCAGACTCGCTCGAGAACGTAGAAACCAAGTGGGTTGGAGAAATTGCAGAGAACTGCCCAGGCGTCAAGCTCGTTCTGGTGGCCCTCAAGTGTGATTTACGGAAACGCGAAGACGACGATGCGGATGACGGCCAGCCCGCCAAACCCTGCATCGACTATGACGAGGGCCTGAGGATGGCGGAAAAAATCAAAGCGCTACGATATCTTGGTACTTCGCCCGGTCCATCATCAAAGACGGGCTGCTAACGTATTATGCAGAGTGCTCCGCCATGAAGAATCGAGGCGTCAACGAGGCTTTCACCGAGGCTGCTCGCGTGGCTCTGCAAATCAAGTCGGGAAAAGACAATAGCAGCGCCTGCATTGTCCAATGAGAAGCCTCGCCATATCTTCACATTCTCTAGTCTATTCCTTCAACCCCGTTGGTCGTCACATCATCGCCAACATACCCAAAACATTCTACCAATTTTCCATCACCAGTTCGCTAGCATTCTTCTTCTCACTCGATCACGTCATTGATAAGTCGTTTCACATGACTGATCCTGACATTCAGCCCGTAGAAGCGAGCCAAATCCTGCCTCGCCTCTTTCGACCTTCTACATCGCACTTGTCCTGCGAATGTCCGGAAAATTCGCCATGTCAAGGCCCGCGTATGCAACGGTACCTAGAGAAGAAGGCCGAGTTACCTCTTGTCAATAATCTTCACCTTCGCTGTTGAGTCTTTTCTCCCCTCTCCTCGGGTGCCTGGTGTTGGCAAAGATATTCGACTGCCCTATTTAACCTTTGCTCCTCCTACAAATAATCTATTGTATATATTTACACTGGCCATGGCCGTGGCTATGGCTTTGGCCATTTCCTTTCTTCTTCAACTTCTTATTCGGCATAGACAGGGTTGTCAGAAGCCATTTGCTTTCTTACGGGGTAACCTTTTTGGTTGAGGCAAGGCCCCCTGCAAATGTTATTCCAAGGCAGGACTTTTCCATGAAGAATAGGGATTGTTTGACCGATTGGATAACGCCAGATACGCAGCCCTTCCATCGTGTACTTTTGACTTGGACAATCACGTCTTTACCTAGCTATTCTTCCAAACATGCTCAATCACCTAATACGAACTATCATCCGTATACAACCTCGTCACACCCCCCGGCCTCTCCTCTTTCCCTCCTTCCATCCCCGTCCCCAATGTCCTCTCCTCGCCCACCTTTCTCCTTGCCTCCTGCATAATCCACAGTCCACTGCTTGTCCCTAGCCTCGTCGCCCCGGCCTCCAGCATCTGCACCGCCGTGTCCAAATCCCGCACGCCACCGCTAGCCTTGACCTGCATCTTGCGTGACCCCACGCCGCACTTTGCGAGATACTCCGCCGCCCCCACCATGAGCTGCACGTGCGGGATCGTCGCGCCGGGCCCATTGAAGCCCGTGGATGTTTTGATGAAGTCAAAGGATGCGGCGGCAGCGAGGTGGGAGGCCGCGAGGATTTGGGCACCGGACAGGGTGCTGGTCTCGAGGATGAGTTTGAGCTTGATGGGGCTGGGACAGAGGCTGCGGAGTGAGGCGAGTTCGCGATAGATGAGCGAGTAGTCTGGGATTTCGCAGCGTGTGGTTTGCGTGTGGCTGTTGCTGCTGCTGTTGCTGCTGCTGCAATGAGATACTCTGGCGGAGTCGCTGTGGCGTAGGGATCCGCTGGAGCTGGTGTTTTTGAGCGTGTTGGCAGCTGTAATGCTGTCGATTGCCGAGTCGCGGGATGTTAGTACGGCGATGCTTTCGGCGCTGGGTTGGACGGGGGGCTTGGGGTTGTTGTGTCGGGTGAGGAGCGAGTGATTCAGCACGACGTCGAGTTCGGTGGCACCGGCTTGGACGGCGGCGCGGGCTTCTCTGAGCTTATAGAGTGTATCTTGGGTACCTTCGTGGAAGCCCACTACGCAGGCTACAAGGACGTCCGAACCTTTGAGGTTGGAGACGCAGCGTTGGACCCAGTTTAGTCGGACACAGACGGACTATTTGGTCTGTCAGTGTATTTTTCTTCCTTCCCCCCAAAAGAAGCAAAACAAAGCCAACTCACCTTGAACTGGTCAGTTCTCGCCTCACTACACAGTCCGTCAATACTTTTACTTGTCGCATCTAACTTCAACACGGTATGGTCAATCGTCTTGCTCAACTCCCTCAAGGCCTCTTCCCCGTTCCTCATCCTTGGTCCCGGATATACTTTACTACCCCTTACCCCGCTCTCCACTTCACTCATCACATTCCTAATGGTCTCTTTGATTTGCGCATCCCACTCTTCATTCGTGTACCGATCCGTCATCATTTCTACAGGCCCAAGCTTGGTGTCGAGATCAGGGTTGGCTGCCAGAAAACCGCGAATCACAACTTCTGATTCTGTTAGGGTGATGGGGGGAGGATTGTATGAAGGGGATGTCATGTTTGCGCAGTGCGAGAGCCAAGGGTGTTTATGTTTGGTCGAAGTCGAGCCGCGCGCTGCTGGTGGCTGCCACGTTAACGGTCAATGACGTCGTGTTGGGGCTTTGCCGGTCACAGGCGTTGGCGCGAGTCGTGCAAGCTGGTAGTTGAGCAAAGCTATACACAAGGAGGCGCGGAAGGGGATAGAGAAGTGTACAGTGCTCGGTATCTAGGGGCTAGGCAGTCGGATGTCGGCTAAACGTTTAACTCCGCTCAGCCAAGTAGCCAGGGCAGCTTGGAAGGAGCGGCCAACAGGGTACAAGGCCTCAGACGGGTTCCACATCGCGGGGAAGTAGTCAAGGTTGAGTTTTCGGTTGCCTAGATGAAAACAAATGTAATGGCTTTTCATAATTGGTCGACTTGTCTTTCCGTCCAAAGGTGTAGATTCTACGACTAATGCTAGTGAAAGCAGGGCCATCAACAGTCTTAGCATGCTAGGCAATAGCCTGTCTCTGGAGCGATCGGTCACGGCATGTGCATGGCATCATTTTCTGGCATGGGATCAAACGAGGACTTTGACAGTTTTGATTTACAAAGGACCGCTAGCATGCGTAGGTATCCTCGATTGCAAACCGGTCCTCACCTCGGAAGGCTTGTCCAAAGGCTCTGAAATGCCATCTCGCCTCCCACATGCATGTACATATCGAAGAACATGCCGAAAAAAAAAAGGAAATAGATTCGAGGACAGGGTTGTCCATCAGCGCTTAGATATCCGGAACTCCCGTTTTGACTTTTGCGTTGACTCGAGTCGAAAGATCCCTCTTCTATCCTGCGGTCGAGTCGATCGGTGCCAATGAGATGTACATCCCTAACCCATGCTAGTCGTCATCATAACCCATCAAACCCCCGCTGTTGTTGCCGCGAAACGTTTACTTCCTTCGGAAAGAGCAGCCCTCGGTCAACCGCGCCTTGCCGCCAGTGGGCTGGCACCTGTGCGTTGTGTCAGCCTGTGTCCGACAGTTGGGCCAAAATGGGCCGTGACTTACAGGACCTGCGAGCAGCCCTGGCAGACTACGACTGTGTTTGCGTGCGAGAAGACCGTGGTGATGGTAAAGCAGCCAGGGCACTTGACATCCATGAAGAAGGAGCGGGGAACGGGCACGAGGGTCTTGAGCTTGTGCTTGCGGGCCTCACTAGACACCTATTAGTCGCATGTCGAGGGCGTGGAATCGGCGGAGGGAGCGTACGCGGCCGGGGTAGGGTTGAGAAGGTCAACTGCGAGAACCTGAGACTACTGTCAGCTGCATAGCCCACTGAGATGGAAAGTTGCGCCGGGCGAGTTGAGGCAAAAAATTGCTGGTTGGGTGGCAAATTCCGGCGCTCTTGCGTGCCCGCTCATGGAAGCTGCGAGGCTCAGACGTACCATATTGACGGCTGGTGGAGTGTCTGGTTAGTGCGGTGTGAATAGTTGCTTGAAGTCGATGGATTGGGCGCGAGAGTCGTGGACGCGGACGGCTTGGGAGGTGGAAGGGGGTCGGCTAGGTTGATTTTCGATCATTGTGGTGACCGTTCACTAGCGCGCTTGCCTAACCAGATCTCCCACTAGCGCGGCCGCTCGCCGCAGTCCTGCATGCTTTCTGGACTGACATATGTACTGTGTCGGTCTTTAAGCCTCACTGCAATCTAAGAACCATGTTATCTAAACCAGGCCTACATCAAATCGAAGCAGTATAGGTGTCCCGGATCCCAGAAACGATGAGCACACGCGACCGAATGCAGCATCGCAGCCACAAGTGCGCTGGCTGTGAATGGTCAGACGTCGATCCTGTGGGATGCGAGACATCACCATTGACAACTGACCAGCGCAAATTCTGTCATAAATTCAGACGACGCACCAAGCCGGACTAGAAAATGCGAGTTTTACCCAATGCACGCCTTCCGCCCAGCACTTAACTACCCCACTTAGCGGCTCCGCCTCCGTACGTAACACCAACGTGCAAGCCAATTCAAGTTGGACATATCGATTGATCTGATCAAACCGGTATTTATTCCCAAAGAGCCCACTGACCGATAACGAAACTGAAGATGGCGGCAACAACAAAAAATGAACGAGAGTTGGAGAAGGCGAAGAAGTTGAATCATGTGCCATGGTGTGAGGAGTATGGTAAGCATAGCAGTAAACAATAAGCAAGCAATTGCAACTAACTAATACAATTGACATGACCAGAGAAGATGATCTCAGGCATGCTGTTCGTACCCATCCAATAGTACCATACTCATTGGTTAAAGAAACCCCTAACGGACATTCATCATCCTTCATACATGACTAAATCAATTCCACGCCCCAATTTCGCTTTCTTAGACAACTAACACCCCTCCTAGCTACAACGCCTTCTCCCCCGATCTCAACGCCGCGCGGTTTAAAGCCCGCGCCTTCGCCCACAAATACAACACCTGGTTTCCCCCGTCCTCCACCACTACCCCCTCCACCGGCTTCGGCGTTCTCGCCTCTGCCCGCTTATCCATGCTCCAAGAGATAATCGGCCACATCGCCGACAGCGAAATCATCATTGAGCCTCCTTTGAACATCGACTACGGCTGCAACATCTCGCTGGGCGCCCGCTTCTATTCCAACTTCAACCTCACGATTCTTGACTGCAGCCTCGTGACAATTGGCGATCGCTGCATGTTCGGCCCCAACGTGAGCATCTATGCGGCGACGCACGAGGCCGAGGTACAGAGTCGCCGTGATAACGTCGAGTATGGACGGCCTGTTGTGGTGGGCGATGATTGCTGGATCGGCGGGAACGTGGTCATTTTACCAGGGGTGACGATTGGAAGGGGATGCACGATTGGCGCCATGTCGGTGGTGTCGAGGGATATCCCAGAGTTCAGTGTTGCCATGGGCCAGCCGGCCAGGGTGGTGAAGAAGGTAAAGGAGGTGCCGTTGGAGGTTGTGGCGTGAGAATAAGAATCCTATTAACCTCATCGCTCTCCATGTCTCCAGCGTCATGGTCATCCCGAAATTGAAAATTTAGGTACCACTTAATTTTCCATCCATTTCATAGCAACATGAGTTGTAAGCTCCATATGCGATCAAAATACCATATTTTTGACAGCTCGAAATTGCATTAACCTATTTCCGCGATCAGTGTCGTAATTCTACTACTATATAATAAGATGATTTCGTTGAGCTCTGTCTACCAGGGTGCCTGTCACATGAATTTTCATTATTTCTATGTAGGATACTGCCAAATAGTAGTCCAACTAGCCTCGCCTAGCGCAAGAAACATCTGTATAGACTGTCTTTTCAGTGTACATATTGACGAAAATTGCAGTTGGAAAAATATGTCGTCACATGGAAGCTGAATGCAGAGGACAGATGATGGCAATTGAAGAGTTTAGGCAGACAGGAACTACATGAAATGTATGCAGATCGTCCACCACCCTTAATCCGGCAGGATATATCCCTAATTTGTAGACAGGGCCAATACTTATAAGCCCCACACTGTCATGCCCAACGCCGATCATCCATGAATCATTCCTGTTAGGGCATAATCTACTCCTCGTCCTCCTCGGCGGCATCGTCGTCGTCACCCTTCTCAGCGGCCCTGGCCTTCTTCCTCCGGACACGACCGGGACGGCCGCCACCAAATGGCGAGCTCAGAGCAAAGTCAATGTGCTTCTGGGAGTCGAGGCGGACCATGAAGGAAGGAACGTTGACGATTTGCTTTCCGACGCTGGGGTACTGTTAGCCAGAAATCCCGCAAAGTAAGAACGCCAGACATACCGGATGTGGCGCTGGCGGATGAGGACACGGGCATGGTGGATGGACTTGGCAAGGCCGAGCTTGTAGATGCAGGTCTGAAGGCGGCGCTCCAAGAAGTCTTCGATCTTGAGGGCCAAGACGTAATCGAGCTTCATGCGGGATTCGTCGAGCACACCGATGCGTACAAGACGGCGAATGAGAGCATTACCCTCGAAGAGGCGCTTAGGGTCCTTCTCGTCAAGCGTCAAGAGCGAACTGATGAGTAAATGTTAGCGGTCGTGTACTATGCGGTCTGTCGCGAGCGCAATGTAGCTAGCGAGTGCGCCATGGGAGGAGTGCCTACCGGGCCGCACGACGGATCTTGGAGAGGGTCAACTGGACACGCCAGACCTCGCGCTTGTTGCGCAGACCATACTCGCCGACAAGCTTCAGCTCAGTGTCCCTACCAACATTAACCGGCGTTCCCAGACATGAGCAGAGCAAGCTCTGGCTCAGTGGCCGTGGGATACATACAGACGAGCGGACTCGAAAGGACGACGGGGGACGCTGTACGTCTTGGAGTAGGAGCGGGGCGCCATTGCGGTTGTCGATGGAAGAAGTCGTGGAGAGACTGGAACTTCAGTCCCGCAGAATATCGCGAGGTGCTGGTGCGCGCGCGTAGCCCAATTAGCACTAGCGCCGGTGTCGCTGGCTAAGCGAAGCAGTCGCACCTTCGCAGCAGAATTTGGGGTCTGAACATCACGAATTCACGACACCATTACCAACCCCCCACAACACACAAAATGGGTCACGCAGCCGGTCTCCGCGCGGGTACGCGCTATGCGTATGCTGCGATTGCTCCCCGTGTGCGATTATCGCGGTGACTGACGCCTTGGCAGATTCTCGAGGGACTTCAAGAAGAAGGGAATGATCCCGCTCTCGACCTACCTCAAGACCTACAAAGTTGGTGACATTGTCGATGTTGTAGCCAACGGTATGGATTTTCTCGGGTGCGAGCATTCTGGGTGCACGAGCTCATGTATAACGCAGGTGCCGTCCAGAAGGGTATGCCCTACAAGGTCTACCATGGCAAGACCGGTATCGTCTACAACGTCACCAAGTCGGCCGTCGGTGTTATCCTCCAGAAGCAGGTTGGAAACCGCTACATGGAGAAGCGCATCAACGTCCGTATCGAGCACGTCCGCCACTCGCGCTCCCGGGAGGACTTCCTCAAGCGCGTGAAGGCCAACTTCATCAAGCAACAAACTGCAAAGGAGACTGGCGAGCCCCAGCAGCTCAAGCGCATCCCCGCCCAGCCCCGCGGCGCAAGGACCGTCAGCCTCGCAGAAAACAAGCCCGAGAATATCACACCCGTACCGTACGAGACAACAATCTAGGCGAGAGCATGGTGGCTTGATGTGCAATGCGGCAAAATGGGATACGGATGGTCAACGGCGTGGTTTCTCGGTCTCTTATTCTCTCTTGTGCACTTTCATCGGCATTGAAAGCGGCGATATCATGGTGCAGACATGTGGTGCGCCAACATGGCTATGAGCAACCCCTCACGCCAATAAACATCATAACCAGTCCCACTCCCAGTCCCTTGTGTCCGAATCAGTCTGTTTCCAGCATGAGTTCAGCCCACAAAATCACCTCGTCAATGTTGTGAGACGATGGCACCTAAAATGGCTCAGCTTGCTTTGTTCCGCAAAGCACGCAACCAAGATTGCCTGCACCCACAATCACTGGGAAGCTATCAACGCTCTTATCACAAAACATACCCAAACCTTGTCGTACATATACACCGTTTTCCATCTACAACGTTACTATGTATCACTATTCAAACCCATCTACCACACTATCTACCACTCCACCCCCCTCTTAAATACCGGCACCTCCCCAAAATCCTCCACACTCCACCTCACCACCCCCTCCCCATCAAGCCACGCCCCAGTATCCGTACACTTCAACCCTGTGTCCTTATTCTCCCCTACCTCATGCTTGCTAACGCCCACCTCGTCCCTCGCCAACCACACCACAGGCGTGGCGCTTGTAAACGCCGGATTCACATACGCCTTCTTCACGTCCTGGTCGTTGTACTGGGGTGCAACGGTGTCATCTTCGTTGTCATCATGATCACGGTCATGATCATTGTCTTCGTTGCCGTCGTCACGGAGCCAATGTTTCATAGCTGTGTAGCTTGCAAAGACATGAGGCTGGAGGAATTGCGCGACGGGGGTAATAGTGGAGGGATCAAGGCCTGTGCGGGCACTCAGGTGTTGAATGTGCGCATGTGCGGATTCAAGGGCGGTGGATTCGTCTTGTTCTGCGGCGGAGAGGAGGGGCGCTGCCTCGTTTGTGTCGGTATCGTCTGCGTCGTCGAAATCCAGGGTGAGATTAGTAGGCAGGAAGGTCTCAAGCGGGGCAAAATATCGGTTCGTGATGTAGTTTACCACTGCGGTAGCGAAGAAGAGGGTAATCATTAGGAAGCCGGGGCCTGTGGCGCCGCGTAGACTGAAGAGTCCGAAGAGACAGAGTTCGGCAATGTAGACGCCAGTGAGAAGTTGTTGGAGGGCGAGCGTGTAGGCGTGGCCTTTGGTGTCGATTTTGGGGGCGTTGGTGAAGAGAAATTGGTACCGATAGCTCCAGTAGAAGATGATGAGGCCGAGAGCGGCGAAGCCGAGGACGAGGGGTGCAATGCATGAGTATGCTATTGCTGGGCATTGTCAGCTTGACGGCTTCGTTAATGAAAGGCTAGTTCTACTCACCAATAATGACAAAATTGCCATACTTTGGGAAAAGCTTTCCCCATGCCATGCCCTGGAGATCGACGTAGCTATTGTACTTCTTCCTTGGCGTGTTGTCAAGTATTCTATCGTAGAAGATATACCAGAGTACATCTGAGTAGTTTAGGATATTGCTTGGAGCATTGCTCAACGCCTGGACCACAAAGTATGTAAGATACGTGTTCGACGCCGAAGGAAGACGTTCTGCAAGCAATTGCGGCACCGAACCAGGATTCATTAAAATCTGCGAGGTCACGGCCGCGGCTCCAGACGATAGAGTGGTAACCAGGAATACTTGAAGGACCTGGAAGACGAAGAACCATTTCAGGACACGCAATTCAACTATGGTTTTGGTAGCATCACCACATGCCATAAAGATGTCTATACTTATCAACGCCAGTCACTAGGCGTTTGTGTAAGGGAGTAAGGCACTTACTTCTGAAAATCTTCGGCACATATCTTGCCAATTCGCTCAATAGGATCGGCGGTATCAATCCGCTCAGCAAACTCATAATCGATGGCGGAAGTCTATGTAAGAATGCCAATGCCTTGATGTTCTCGGCCAGATACTCAATATTTGACAGCGCACCAACCAAGGACACAGGAATAGACCAAAAGAGAATGGTGACAACGACGAGTACAATCGCAATGCCATCCTGCGAAATGCGCCGCGCCGGCTGCAAGTTGAGGTTCTTCCAGATGACTTCGTTGGGCTTGACGCCCGTGTATCGAGGCGTGAGGGAGAGAATGTCAGAGGAAGCAATTTGCTGACATGCTCGTTGCGCTGCTACTTGCGAGCGAAACTCGACAAATACGGCTGCTGCTCCACCATGGCCCCCAATGTTGTCGTTGGACTCGCGGACCTTTGCAATTTCATCTTCCTTCTCCTTGATCTGGTTGCGATAGTATTCAATGCTATCAACTTCTTTGCCGACAACCGGATTATCCGCCTTGTGCGTTGGTCGTAACGACTTCTTCATTTGCTTCGGCAAGCTTTCGTATTTTATGTTGCGGTTCTGGTGCTTCTTGACTTCCTTGTTGATATCCTGGATCAGCGTCATCTCTGCAGACTCCAACTCCTCCACCAGCGCGTTCCTGGCATCAACAAGTGGTTGCAAATGGTCAGACTTTGTCGCCGGCCAAATTCTCACCGCATCTTTGCCAAAGAAGCGGCGCATGTTGCTCTCATCGAGCGCCGCCGTGGGTGCAGCAAGATAGAGAACTGTGCGTGAGGACAATCTCTTCGTATTAGGCTTTGACAGGTTCCATGCTTGTCGGAGCCCGATGAGCCATAGACGCTCCCTTGCAACAGTGAACATGACGAAGCTGAAAAACACGCACGCCACAACGGCATGCGCATACAACAACTCCGGCTTCTTGACATTACCAATGGAAACGCGATCCAGCTCCTTCGACCTCCCTCCACCAAACCAATTAACGGGTCCGAGAACCGGCCAAGTAAGCGCAACACCAGCGACACAAATGAAGATCAGCGTGCGCATGAAGCGTAGAAACAAATACGAATCCAGCGAAACATGATGCAGCATAAACTTGTCAGACACAGTGCGCATCGTATGCAGCCAATCCCAGTGCCCTGCCGAGTGGCTGCGACATGGCGTCCGATCTTTCTCCGGAATAGTGCCAATGAAGGTTCGGGGGAAGTAGATTTTGGGAAACTGGCGCCGCACAAGAAGGAATGCGGCAATGTTCAGAGCGGCAATGGAAGCCGTGGGTATGAATGCTGCTGCGAGTGCTGCGAATGATGAAGGGCCGCTGGACTTTGGAGGGCGGGGGCGTGGGTTAGCAAAATCCCCGACCTGGTTGATGTTTACGGCCTTGTGAAAGGGGAAAATGGACGTACCGACTGGCCGCTCATAATTCCATCCACCTGTGCGGTAAAGAGTTTCTGGTTCTCCATCGTGAGGCTTTCACTCTATGCCTGTAAGGTTGGAGATCAACACCAGCTCATCTTGAGCGGCTTGTAAGATCTGCGTGGCACGTTGTAGTGAAGTGTTTGGAGTAGGTATGCAGGTTGACACGCCGTTGGTATGACGTCGATGCTTGCTTGGCGTAGGTAACGCGTCCCAAGGTCGCGTCGCGTATACTAGGAAAACATCTTCGATGAAACCACTTGTATGTGGAGAGAAAAGACGTAATGATAATTCAAGATTTTTCTACTCAAAAACTGCAATCTCCACTCGGGCCAAGTTTCTAACTATGGCATTCATCTTACCCGAAGACTCCATTATCTACACCACGCCCACTTCATTCATTCAAAATATCCGTACCCAAAAGCCTCGGAAAAGCCTGACTCCAAGAGGGAAAACAAAACACGCCACCCCATGCATTCCCAGGCACAATAAAGCCCCCTTCAACTTGCCTAAAGCCACAGAAGCCACTTGACAAGTCCCCAGCCGACACCAAACACCCTCTTCACCGAGCCAACCAGCACAACAACAAGCCACACACACCACATGATAGCCACAAGCGCCCACTCAACCATCATCCATCCAAACCCTCTAACCCAACGCATCTGTCTCCGACGTGCTCTTAACATCCGATCGATTTCATCGGTAATCTGCTTTACCTGCAACGGCCCCTGTCCCGATATCTCGCTCGTGATGCGGAGAGCCTGGTCACTGCTGTCAAGGATACGTGTCATGAGGTCCGAGTCAACCGACGTGTGCAAGTCTGAAATTTTGGATGTGAGTTCTTGGATGACCTTGTCGCGGAATGATTCCAAGGAGCTTTGGAGGGAGTGGGTTGAGGCTTCGAGATCTTTGACTAGGATGCGGGCGGCGAGGACGTGCTCTTCTCTTCGGGGAACGGGTATAAGTTGCATCTGTGCAGTTTCGGCAGCGCGGCGTAGGAACTCTGGAGGAGGTGACCGCGTTCGTTGGGCGCGATGGCTGATTTCCTTTGCCTTGATGCCCGAGCAGAGAAATAGTGCCCGAACACGGGCAATATCTGCTTGGGTGACGAGGTTGGGGGTTTTTTTCTGTTTCAGAATATTCCCGTCATCGTCGGCAATGCTCCAATGTCGCTTACCGTCAAGAGTAGGTCGGAGACTATTTTTTCGTCGGCTATCAGTTGCCTGGAACTTACTGAGTGCGGTGGGAGGAAGCCTGACGTATTGACCACCAGGCTTCGCAAGCATACGGTTGATTTGATCTTGACTGTGACTAGGGACGCTAAGCAGAGATGTCATCGACGAGTTGGCAGACATTGTACTCAGATCCATACGCGGTGGCTGTGGTCCATCAATTCGGGGCGAGCGACTGTTCTTTCGCTCGCTCGTCTGCCGCAAAATGCCATGTTCCTTGTCCGAAGTAGTATCGTCTTTGAACCGGCTTTCATTGACCGGACGGAATGAAGGGAGATCGAGGCGGTTGCGGTCATACTTATCGGAGACGACGCTGCCAGTCGTCCCAGCCGTGACAACACGACTAGCCGGTAGCCGCTCATGTCTCTTGGCCTTGGCTGAAGTATCAGCATCGAGGTCCAACGATCCGCGGTCAGACAGCGTTTCCGCATCAGAATCGTCTACTCGGTCTCTTCGAAAGATGAATTCCCCGACCTTGGAGCCACCTTGCTTGGCACCTTTGAAAAAGCGGGTAACAGCAGAATGTGGCTCCGCCGTCTCCCTACGCCGCAGCTTTTCTGGACTCGTCAAGCTGCTAACACTATCATTTTTGCGATGAGTAAGTAGGTTGCGAACGGCGCCGGGGGCGGCCAGTATCGATGTACCTATGTGTTTCTCTTCGTGCGTTTCTTCACTCGTCTGGCGAGAGCGGCCATGGCCATCTGTTTCGGTCGTTTCAGGTCGTGCCTCGGGCTTGTGATCATTACCGTGCTCATGCGAATGGAAAATGTTCAGCTTGCTACGTTTAGATCGCTTGTGTTCAGAGCCTGCTCGACTTGGGGGCGGCGACATGTCGGTTCCGAAGTGCGGGAAGCGCTTTGGGTGAAGGGGAGTGTTTGGCGCAGTACTATCCCAATCTTCTAGAGAAGAGCGAGGTTCCAGGTCGTCAATTGAGAGTGTAGGAATCTTGCGAGGCTTTGGACGAGCCTTGACGTTGCCATGACTGTCTCGATTTCCGGCTCCACTTCTCATCCAAGGAATATCGAGCGAGTGTCGTGTAGTGGTGTCCTCGGCATTATCTCGTCCCCACTTGTCGGGCGAATTGGTAGCAGCAGACTTCATTTGCGCTTGCTTGGCTTGTTGCTCCAGTAGCAACGCGAGCGGCCCAGTGTTCTGGTCAGGATCACCAGGCGGATATGACAAGCGCTTCCCGGAATCCGTGTCTGAACCTGAAGAATCTGAATCATTTTTGTTGCGCAGTCGCGAGTTCCTCCGTGAATGCTTGCCGCCTCTTGGACTATCCGCCCTAAGGACTGTGAGCAACTTTCGCTTCCGACCACGCTGACTGCCTTTGTCGCTCTCATCCCCAGTGCCGTGGCCGCCTGCACCATCGTCCGCCGCGCAGCTGCGTCTTCGTTTATCGGAAATCTCCTTACTTGCACGTGGCTGGAGGATATCTTGTTGTTTCGGTTCGCGAGGTGGAAAGATTCCGTGGCCATGACGGTTCTCCAGCAGCTTTTTGTTGTCGCCCTGCTCGAGCCAGTGCGCGTCAGCAAGCAGTTCTTCGGACGTGAAGATCCAGCCTTTGTGTGGCCTGGCTGGCTGAATGGTTTCAGGAAGGACGGGGTGATCTGCATGTATCTTTGGTAACTGCACTACATCGTCGCCACGGTAGCCGGGCCGTGTTGATTGTTGTTCGACGCGGTCCACCCACTCACGGACCTCGTCGACCTGAGAAAACTCGACCGCGGCATGGTCCAGGGTGCGACGCTCGCGAGCTCGGCTCCTTCGGTTACGAATGAATTGCAAGGGGTTGTATGCGCGGCCGAGATGATGCTGTTTGTTGGCATAGGATGGCGTGCGCGTGAGCTGTGCATGGGGACTGCCCGGTACGTTGGTCGACGAGACGGTGAAGTTCTCCGGGGCGATGGCATCTGGCTTCAGCGGTGGTAGAAATTGCAGCAAGCGAAGGTACTCTATTCGGAGCTCAATGTACGTGCGCGCCTTTTCTACGCGTGCAAGCGTCGCAGGCGATGGGGTGAGAGCCTGCGGTGTGGGGTATGCCAATGAGCCGCTTCGGTGCAGGGGGGTGTCCCCGCTCATGCCCATGGGAGACACGTTCCTCGAGGCACGTCGCTGCTCGTCAAGGTAGTGGCGCAGACTGCTTCCAGCGCCGTAGGCCAAAAAGCTGCCATCTCTGCGCACTCGAGAGGCGGTCCTCGGCTGGGGCGCAAGCAGCTGGCCGGCACTGAGGTTCCGCCGGCGGCTCTCGCTCAGGTTCAACGCCATGTGGACCAGCTGGTTTGGGTCGATGGCCGGCTGTTGCAGCGCCGGGCCCGGCAACGGATCTTGATCTTGCATTGTGTGCTGCGACGCCTGCACGCTTCTCCGCATCTTACCGATCCGCAGGCCGTTATTATCCCGGGAAGCCCCGCGCAGGCTGTCGTCGAGTAGAAACCCCCCCGAGCGCCGCACGCGCTCCTTGCGCCGCGCAAAATCCTGTTCCTGTATCGAGTGTCGCGACAGCGGGCTCCCCGAGTCGACGGAGCTGCTCGGCCCCCCAAGCGTGTGCGAGTGGGAGGACGAGGTCGGCGGCTCCGAGTCCACCGAGGGGCGTCCGTCGCTGGAGGACGTCGCCATGTTGTGTGTGGCGTGGGTTGGCGGTCCTAGCTTGTCCCACGGCAAGGCGGGCGTACGGCCATGGCGGTGACAGAGGCTGCGCGGGGCTCGGGGGGCAGTTGGAGGATCGAGGGTGTCGCGCGGTGTTGTGTTGTGTGGTGTGGTGTCGTATGGCGTGTCGTAGGTTGGCAGCGGCT